>Ga0306865_1000006_pt1 | contig 138645 bp, 129 predicted proteins | sample AntRauTorckE5431_FD_190441 | JGI IMG/M metagenome (GOLD analysis project Ga0306865, IMG submission 190441) | Saline lake microbial communities from Rauer Islands, Antarctica - Metagenome Torckler E5 #431 (v2) (version 2) | ecosystem: Environmental > Aquatic > Non-marine Saline and Alkaline >... | reverse complement strand
GCCCGGCAAACGCTGTGCCGGGCTGACCGCCAGCATCAGAGTAATCACGGCGCCCCAGCCCGCAGCGACGACCACGCCGGTCAACAACAGTCGCGACGGTGTCCAGCTGCCGGTTCCATGGGCCAGGCCGAACACCATCAGGGTGGACAGCAAAGCCCCGGCAAAGGCCGAACCGGACACCAGCAAGCCGCCAAGCCCTGCCAGCATGGCCAGCAGCGCACCGACGGCGGCACCACCGGATAGCCCCAGGACATAAGGGTCGGCCAACGGGTTGCGCAACAGCACCTGCATCAACGCCCCCGCCACCGCCAGAAGCCCGCCGGTGGCAAAGGCCGAGAGCGTCCGTGGCAGGCGAAGTTCCAGCACCAGGGTCTGCTGCAGATTGCTGCCCTCGCCCAGCAATACCGCCAATACCTGACCCGGTGACACACTCACGCTGCCGGTGCCGACCGACAGCACCATGGCCGCGAGGCTGGCAAAGGCCAGGACCAGGAGCGGCCTGAGTAACGGGCGACTCATCAGTTCAGCTTCCGGTCAGCGCTTGGCACGGGCAGTGTCCAGTTTCTCGCAAAACAGGCGTGAGCCCTCCAGCATGCGCGGTGTGGGTCGCTGCACCAGCGAAGGCGGAATGAAGTAAAGGTTGCTTCTGGCGGTGGCTTCGATGCCGGGGAATTCCTCCCAGCGGGTCAGCCAGTGGCGGTTTTCTTCCCCCATGCCGCCGGCCAGGATGGCCTCCGGATTGGCACCGATCACCGCTTCGGCACTGATTCTTGGCACCAGGCGCTCCAGCTCGCCAAACACGTTCACACCGCCGCACAGGGTGATCACCTTGCCGATCAGGTGTTCGTTATTAACCGTCATCAGCGGTTGATCCCAGACCTGATAAAACACCGGCACGGGCTCGGCGTTCTGGTACTGGCGGGAGACCTGGGCAATGCCCTGACGGAATCGTTCGGCTTCGGCGAAGCCTGCGTCTTCCGTTCCGGCCAGGGTGGCCAGCCGTTCAATGGTGTGGGATACCGCTTCGAAGGTGCGGGGCTCGATGGAAAACACTGGCAGGCCCAGGTCCCTGATGGCCTCCAGCTGTTCCGGCGGATTGCCGGTCACCCAGCCAATCACCAGGTCCGGCTGCAGTTCTATCAGCCTTTCCAGATCCATACGGGTATGGCTGCCGACCGAAACGACTTCTTTGGCCGCTTCCGGGTAGTCACTATAGGACACGACGGCCACCACCTTGTCCCCGGCACCAGCGGCCCAGACCAGCTCTGTGGCGCCAGGCGAGAGAGTGGCGATGCGGTTGGCGGGCTGGCCCAGGCAGACCTTCGCGCCTGTGTCGTCGGTTGCGCAGACAGTATCCGCCTGAGCCGGTCGCTGCCAGCCCAACAATGCCGTCGTTATCACAACGGCTACAGTAAGTCGGCTGGAAAACATCAGCATAAGGTCATCCGGCTGTCCTGATTCTGGCAATCATCGTTGGCGGCAGGCGCCGGTCCGTAGGACGGCGAGCCACCTTTGCGGGCAGATTCGAAGGCTTCCCGCTGCTGCGGTTCCAGCTGTTCCGCCACCCAATCCATTAACGGGTGGTCTGGCCGGGTATGGCCGCTGCCCGGCAAACCATGGTCGATGATTTCACCGGCGAAGTCACGGGCCAGGGCCCGGCGGGTGAAGACGTCTGCCTGCCAGAATCCCCGCTTGGCGGCCAGCAGCGCGATGGCCTGCATGTGGGTCTTGACGTGAACGTTGTGGCCCTCGGCCAGAAAGTCATCCAGGCCAATGTTGTGGCGATCCTGGAAGTAAACTTCGTTGATCTCGTCCCAGACACTGGAAGGCATGACCTGCGGGCTGGTGACCTGCCAACCCCAGAGGTTATCGAGAAAATCGCTACCCATGGTTCTGGCCCCGGCGTAACCGTGTTCCATCAGCGGCTTCAGCCATTGCGGATTGAGGTTGCGGGCCCGCAGCTCAACCTGTACGGCGCGTTCAACCGAGTCGATTCGTGGGTTCTTCGGGTCGGCGTATTGCAGCACCCGATTCTGGGGCGGTTCACCACGCAGATGCTCCACGGCGTTGGACAGACCACCCTGAAAATCAAAGCCGTCGTCATTATCCAGCAGACCGTACAGGTGGCTGGAACGGCCCAGATAGGTGTGATTCACCGTGTTCAACTGGCGGTCAAACGCCCCGTGGGCCGACTCGCCCTGGGCGTCTTTACCGTACACATGGCCCATCTGACGCCGGTAGGCCTCGCCCAGCTGTTCTCGCCCCTGCCAGGCGCCGGTGCGCGTCGCCAGGCGGTTTACGCCCGCGCCATAGGCACCCGGCGCGGTTCCGAACACCCGATAGGCCGCCTGGGCGCCGGCATCACGGGCCGACGCGCCGGCCGCCAGCAACACCCGGGTATCTGCAACCCAGCGGGCCGCCACGCCGTTGGTTTTCAGGCTTTCATTGCCGCGCTCCCGCATTTCCTCGGGCAAGACCGCCAGGGCCTGCTGCAGGGCATCCACCAATTCCGGATGGTCCGCTGCGATGGTGTTTGCGGCTCCCGCCAGAGCATAACGGGACGCCAAGTCCAGCCACTCCAGATGGGTTTCGTACAGATCCCGGAACAGCCCCGAGGTGGTAAACACCACATTGCGCCGCTCCGGCGTGGCAGTGCCCGGCCCCGCCGGCAGGCGCTCCAGACCTTTGACAATGCCGCGACTGTTCCAGACCGGGCGGATACCCAGCAATTTCATCCCGAAGGCAATCATGACGCCCTCGTCCCGCACCGTATCCGAGGCCCAGAGCACCAGGGCATCGCTGTCACCCTGCTTGCGGGTTTTGTCGGCCACGGCCTCGTCAGACAGCTCCTGGGCCAGGGACCAGGCGACGCGGGTGGGAATCAGGTCACCGGACAGGGCGTGAAAGTTACGGCCGGTCGGCAAAACGGCGGGGGTGCGCAACGGGTCATTGCCCTGGCCCGGTGCCACGAACCGACCATTGAGCGCGTTGAGAAAACTTTTGCGCTCCGCCGCGGGGGATGCCACCAGGTTCTGGCGCCATTCCTCTTTCGGCTCGCCGGTTTTGCCCGCAATGGAGGTCAGCATGGTATCGACCATTTCCGGGGTCCAGTCCCGACCCAGTACGTGCAGTCCCAGAGGCATGAAATGCTCCTGCATGTCGGTAACGTAGTGGCCGGCTTCATGAACCAGCAGGTCAGGCGAGAGCTCATCGACAGACACGTCCTCCACCGCCAGGCCCATTTCACCAGCGATTTCCCGCTCCAGGTCCTCCCCGATATCCAGCACCTGAATCTTCTCCTGCAGCATGGTAAAGGCCCGCTCCCGGGTGGGGCTGTCGGGCTCGCTGGCGGACTCCCAGGTTTCCACCAATTGCCGCAGTTCCAGCAGCTCGTCGTAGAGCTCGGTGGCCGCCAGCGGCGGCGTCAGGTGGCTGATCATCACGCCCAGTGCCACGCGTTTGGCCTGTATGCCTTCGCCCACACCGTCCACGATGTAGGGGTAGATCAGCGGCAGGTCACCGCCCAGAAAATCCGGGTAGTCATCGCCGGTCAGGCCCGCGCGACGGCGGGGCAGAAATTCCCGCGTGGAATGGCGGCCAACATAAACCAGTGCGTCCGCCTCATAGTGATCCCGCAGCCAGTGATAGAAACCCACGTACTGGTGAGTGGGTGGGAAGGTCGTATTGGCGTGCAGCAGTTCTTCATCCACTTCCCAGCCTCTTGGCGGCTGCGGGCCCAGGTAGATATTGCCAAACGGCAGCCCGGGGAAAATCAGCCGGTCGTCCACCACCATGGACTTGCCCGGGGCCTTGCCCCAGCCTCTGAGACCCGGAATGCCGGTACTGGCGAGGGCCTCCCGGCTGTCGTTCAATGCCTGCCTTTGACCACCTTCGTTCATTCGCGTCTGCCAGAGAGACTGGTACTCGTCCAGCTGCGCCAGCGCTTGTGGGCGGTTGGGATGTTGCAGATGCTCGATCAGATGGCGCAGGTCACGAATGCCGCGATTGAGCAGGCCTTTCGCCAACTCGCGCTCACCCAGCCCGTGGGCCTGTTCCAGGCGCTCATGCAGGTAGCCCAGGGGGCCGTGGACCATTTCCTCCCGCACCACGGCAGGCAGAGTCTGGAAATACTGGCGGTAGGTATCACTGGCCATGGAGTCAGCAACCCCGGCCATTTCCTGGAGGCCGCGAGGATCATCCGGCAAGCTGATGCCCTGCTGCTGGATCAGGTCGTTCAGCGCTTCCGGGCCCTCCGGCAGAGGGCCGGTGTCATAACCCTCGGCTTTCAGCCAGGTCAGCATTTCAAACAGGGAAGCAGGCACATCCAGGTTGTCCGCACCGACGTTTTGCCGACCCGGCGGATGGTTGTAGTAGATGATGGCCACCCGCTTGTCGGCGTTTTCTTTCGCCTGCAGGGTCTGCCAGCGTTTCAGACGATCGGCCACCGCTTCCACTCTGTCAGGCACCGGCTGGGTCAGGGTCAGGGCGACGCCGGTCAGCTCGTCAATCACCTCCGGCTCGGCGGTGGCCAGCACCATGGGCTGGCTGACCCCCTGCAGTTCCGGCATCGCCAGTTTGTAGTGCACCTTGTCGGCGGGAACGCCGTCGACGGATAGCTGCCACTGGTTGGCCGTCCGGGAGGCAAGCCGCAGGCCTTTGATCACCGGCACATTCAGCCGGACCAGCTCTTCGGTCACCTGACGCCGGCCTTCACCGCCGCCAATAGTGAAATCCTGCAGGCTGATAATGCCTGACAGGGTGGACGGACCAACGGCGTCCTCCAGACTACGCACGGCTTCCAGGCTTGCTCCGCCCCAGCGTGACAGCACCGCGAAACATTGAATGCCCCGAGCTTCCAGGGCTTCGCAGGTGGCATCCAGCAGGGCCCGATCCCCCGGCCGGTCGCCGCTGTCCAGATCCAGCAGGGTAACCACCGGGCCGGGCTGAAGAGCCAGATCCGCGGGGGCCTCGGTGGCTTCGCCGTTGCGGTAATAGCGGATCAGCGACCGCGGTGGCAGATCCGGCACCTGAAGGTTCTCACCCGCCTGCACCAGCAACCAGCGCAGCAAAGCATCCAGGTGTTCCGGGGTGCGCCCCTGGTAGAAACTGCGGCCCTTTAGCCAGGGCACCTGTTGTGGAAACTGCCGTTGAAGCGCGTCCTGATGCGTTTGCACGTCTGCGCCGGGGTCCGGAGCCTTCATCAGGTCGTTAAGCGCCGAGGCATCCAGACCTTCCAGCACCGTGCGACCTTCCAGCCGCGATAGACGGGTCAGGGTGCGGTCGCTGTTGATTGCCAGTATAGGGAAGTCACGCTCCCCAGCCTGCTCGCGCACCGCCCGCTCAAGCCGGCCTACCTGGTCCCCGAACACCGCTGCCAGCAGCATTACGTCCGCCCGACCCAGCAGTGCATCCAGCGCCGGATTGTCCAGGCCGGCCAGCTGCTCGGGGGTACGCAGAACTACCTTATGATCCGGGTGATCGGCGAGAAACCGCTCCGACCCGGCGGCCATTTCCGCCGCCGAACGCTCAGACACGACACCAACGACGGTGCCTGCCTGGGCAGGCAGAGCAACCAGACAGACCGCCAAAAGCATTGCCACGAAACCTGTCATAGACTGCTTGGCGCCCTGATGCATAGATGGTTACCTGCCTCTTTCTCGGTTCTAGCGGAAATCGTAGCGAACGGACAGCAGACTCGACGTGCCGGCGGCCAGATAGTCTTCTCGAGCACCAAAGCTCTGCCTGGTGGTGACGTATTGTTTGTCGAGTATATTGTTGACGGACAGGCTGGCGGTCCAGTCTTGAGCGAATTCCCAGCCCGCTCTCAGGTTGACCGTAGCAAACCCGGGCAGGCGCACCTCATTCTCCTCGTCGTTGTAGCGGTAGCCCTGGGCCGCAACCGTCGCGCCAAGGAACCAGGCGCCAAGGGAGCGATCCACGTCCAGCCTTGCGGTCTGATGGGTTCGACGGCGCAGACGCTTGTCATTGGCAGGATTACGGGCATCCATCAGCGTCACCGCTGCGCCCAGGCGCCACTCGCCCATTTCCAGGCCGGAACCCAGCTCTATGCCACGAATACGTGCCTCAGGCACAGACCCTGCTGTCTGGCCATCGGTCAGAGACAAGTCCTCGACATCGCTCTGATACACCGCCACATCCCAGAACCAGGTCTGATAGCGACCGCTCATGCCGACCTCGACGCTTTCCGCCTGCTCCGGCTTCTGATCCGGATCACCAAAATTCGGGAAATACAGGTCATTGAACGAGGGCGCCTTGAAGGCCGTCGAATAGCTGGTGCGCAGGCGGTGGTTGCGATCAATTGCGTAGCCCAACGCCAGGCCCCCGGTGGTTTCCGCGCCGTAGGCTTCGTTATCGTCCCGTCTCAGGCTGAGCAGTATGTCCGTGGGACCAAAATTGAAAGCGGCCTGGCCAAACATGGCGTCATTGGAACGGCTGCTTTCCTCATAATCGGTGGTGCCGCTGACCTCATCGGTGGTGTGTTCGAGGCCGAGGACAAATTCATGGACGCCCGCTACTACGGTGTTTTCCCAGCGCGCCGACCGGGTGCGGGTATTGAAAGTGCTTGGGCCGGATGACCGCACTGTGTCCGCCTGATCTCGAGATTCCGAGAACTGGATGCTGCTGCGCAGGTAGTCAGAGGCGACCAGATCGATCTTCGCGCCCAGGGCCTGAATTGCAAAATCCGTTTCACCGCCCTCGAATTCGGTGTTGCCTTCAGCCCGCATTGCCAAAACACTGGCTTTCCCGCCGTTGTCCAGTTCGTGGCTCAGACTGGCGACACCGGAGGTGTTGCGGTAGCCCTTGTCTTCGCCGCCTTCAAAGACTTCCGTACCGTCGGTCTTGAAATTGTTGATGGCAAAACTATAGCCGTTGCGCCCTTCCCGGCCAGACACCCCAGCTCCTAATTGCTGGGTATCGAAATTGCCGGCACCGGCCGAGACCCAGCCACGAGGCTCTTCTCCGGCGCTCTGGGTGAAACCCTGAATCACACCGCCGCCGGCATCGGCGCCATAAAGACTGGACCGCGGCCCTCTAACGATTTCTATCCGCTGCAGCAGTTGTGGAGAAACAAATTGCCAAGGCGCCCCGCCGGTCGTTGCCGAACGGATACGAATACCATCCACCAGAAGCACAGTGCTTTCACTTCCAAAGCCACGGGTAAAAACACTGGCGGTTTTGCCGTAAGAGCCATTGGTGGTGATATCAACACCGGGTTGACCAATTATCAAATCGTTTATATCGCGGGGGTTTTGCTTGCGAATAGTTTCCTGATCAATAACGGTTACCGATGAAAGGCTCTCGCCAACAGTCCTCGGGCCCAATGTCGCGGTCACTACAATAGGATCGAGTTCGTTGTTTTGCTCGGGGCTGGTTTCATCAGCAAAAGCAGTAGAGGCGTTAAATGCCGTAAAGGACACGGCGGTCAGGAAAAGGCTGGAAGCAGCCCTGGAAATGGTCATCATGAAGTCTCCTCGCCACATCACACTCACCCGTGTGATGAATATCGATATCGCTACGAGAAGGATTCAGAAGGGCGGGCAGACAGGGGCTTACAGCCTGGCGGACAGGCTAACAACGGGCCGGAATTCACCCACCTTCGCAGCCCTCCGCAGCGTCTGGTGTGTTAACAGGCCGGTCTCCGGGCTTATGAGCGGGTCACTTGCGTGGCCCTGAACAACCGCCTTCCCATGCCATGGCACAGTGGCGCATTCGATCGTTCTTGACTCATTTACCGTTGCGGGGGCAGCGCCGGAGTCTAACCGGCTTCCCGTTTCACTTCCGCGCAGCGTTGCGCGTCAGCACCTGAAAACGAACGGCAAGGCTATCAACCGGGGTGGGGGTGGTCAATTTGTTTTGTCACTTCCAAAAGCCCTTGCTGAAGTTTTTGCCAATCGGATTCCGCGCCGGGCAGGCCAAAGCGCAGGGCGGGGGGCTCGTTGAAAGCGCGCACCAGGATGCCCCGGGCTGCCAGCGCATCAGCCACAACCGCAGCTTGTGAAAACTGACAATAACGAAACAGCAAAGTACCTGAACTGCAGGGCAGACCCGCATCCAGCAAAAGCTGGTGTAGCCGATCACTTTGCTGAGCCAGGCGTTGGCGGGCCGCCTGTTGCCAGGACTGATCCGCCAGCGCCTGCGCCATCAGATAACGGGCGGGGCCATTGACGGACCAGGGGCCAAGCGCATCGCCGAGCGGACGGGCAATAGCGGGGCAGGTGATCACCGCGCCCGCTCTGAGCCCGGCCAGCCCGAAGAATTTGCCCAGCGATCGCAAAACAATCAATCCCGGGCGGTCGGCATAGGGGGTCAAGCTTTCACCATGGGAACCCTCGATGAAAGCCTCGTCTACCACCAGCCAGCCACCCCGTCGTTGCAGGCGCTGATGCCAGCTCAATAGACGCTGCACCGGGAAAACATCGCCGGTGGGGTTATTGGGGTTGATGCAAACCAGAACGTCCAGGTCATCCAGCCAGCGCTCGTCATCACCCTGCATCCGCTCAACGGCAATGCCTTCTACCCGGTGATCCAGCCGCTGCCAGCCAAAACTGTGTTCCTGGTAACCCGGGGTCGGCACGCCCACCCGACAGGGCGGGCGCAGCGCGGGCAGAGCCATAATGGCAGCCTGACTTCCCGCCACTGATAAACAACGGGCGCCTTGGGATGCGCCGGTCCAGTGGTGCAGAACATCATCCAGACCGTCGTCCGGGTCCGGCAGGCGCTGCCACACGGCATCCGGAACCGCCGGCACCGGCCAGCCCAGCGGGTTGATGCCCGTGGAAAGATCCAGCAAATCCTCTGGTGCAATGCCCCAGCGCTTCGCCGCCTGATACAGGCGACCCCCGTGATGCGGCTGATCTACCATAACCACAGACCCCCGAGCATCCACAGCCCACTGCCTGTAAAAAGCACCGCCAGCCAAAGCCAGACGCCCCGGGTCACCAGGCGAATCGCCGCTTCTATGCTGGTGGCATCCGGTGGCGGCCCGTCGCCCAGCCACGGACGCTGCTGCCAGCCAGACGCGTAGGGCGCCGGGCCGCCAAGGGTTACGCCCAGGGCTCCGGCGCCTGCGGCCATCACCGGTCCGGCGTTGGGACTGTCCCACTCTGGCCCCTGGCGCCGCCAGCACCGCAAAGCCAGGGACGTCTGCCCCAGTAAGGCGTAAGTTAATGCTGTCAGGCGGGCCGGTAGCCAGTTCATCACGTCGTCCAGTCGCGCAGCACAGCGGCCGAAGTACAAATAACGCTCATTGCGGTAACCCCACATCGCATCCAGTGTATTCACCAGTCGGTGCAGCAGCACTCCGGGCAGCCCGGCAACGACATACCAAAACAGGCTGGCAAACACCGCATCGGCGCCGTTTTCCAACATGGATTCGCTTGCGGCTGAGGCAACTCCCGGCGCGTCCAGCGCGTCTGCCCGGCGACTGACAATCCGGCCCACCTGCTTTCGAGCGCCAGCCAGATCACCCGCCCGGAGCGCATCGGCAACCGGTCGACCGTGCTCTGCAAGCCCCCGCAGGGACAGTGCCAGATAAAGCACGAAGGCATCCAGCAGCCATCCGGCCCAACCTGAAACCGCAACATCAAGAATGAGGGCAACGCCCACGAGCGGACCGCAGAGCAGAATCAGGCCCAGACCACCCGCAATGATACTTTTAGCCGGGCGTTCAGGGCAGACATTCAGCCAGCGTTCGACAGCGGTTACGGCGCTGCCAAAACCCACCAACGGGTGCCAGCGGCGCGGCTCCCCCAGCCAAAGGTCGAGCAGCACCGCTGTCAGACATACCCACGCAGACAGCATCAGAACATTCATGGGCGACAGTCTATCGCTCCGGGCTCTGCTTGACACGAATTGCTGCGCGAAAGACCATTCATTGCTTCAACGCTTGCCATCAGGACACCCAAATGCCATTCCCCTCAAGCTGGTTTTCTCCAATTACCGGACCCGATCACGATGCCACCGCCAGGGCCAGAACCCGGCAGGATCAGTTGACCAAGCCGCGGGGATCGTTGGGGCGACTTGAACAGCTGGCCATTCAACTGGCCGGGCTACAAGGCACGGAAAGGCCTGCCGCCGACCCGGTCAACATCACCGTTTTTGCCGCCGACCACGGTGTGTGCGCCGAAGGCGTTTCCGCCTACCCCCAGGAAGTCACCGCTCAGATGATTGCCAATTTTGCCGCCGGGGGCGCCGCGATCAGCGTTCTGGCGAAGCAACTGGATGCGACTTTGGACGTGGTCAACCTGGGAACGGTGGCGCCGACTGAGGACATGCCCGGTGTTCGGAATGAACCCATTGGACCGGGCACTGCCAATCTTGCGGTTGAGCCCGCTATGTCCCTGGCTCAGCTGGGGTTGGCCCTGGAGGCCGGCGACCGGGCGGCGGAACGCGCGGCAAGTTCAAGCTGCAGACTGTTTATCGGCGGCGAAATGGGCATCGGCAACACCACCAGCGCGACAGCCATTGCCTGCGTACTGTTGCATCAGCCTCCGACAGAACTGACCGGGCCCGGCACCGGACTGGACGCGCAGGGTATTGAGCACAAACAGGCAGTTATCAAGCAGGCATTGACGCGACACGGTTCGACGACCGGCCCTGCCGACGTTCTGGCATCGCTCGGCGGTTTTGAAATCGCCGCCCTGGTTGGTGCCATCCTGGGCTGCGCTGCACGGGGCATTCCGGTGCTCATAGACGGCTTTATTGTATCGGTCGCGGCACTGGTCGCCATCCGCCAGCAACCGGCCCTGCGGCCCTGGCTGCTGTTTGCCCACCAATCCGCCGAGCCTGGCCACCAGTCCATATTGGCCGCACTGGATGCCCAGCCGCTGTTACACCTTGGAATGCGACTGGGCGAAGGCAGCGGAGCCGCGGTGGCTGTGCCACTATTGCGCTCTGCCTGCGCCTTGCACAACACCATGGCCAGCTTTGCGGACGCCGGCGTAACCGACCGGGACACAGAGTAAACCAACCAGGAGAGCATCCGGCTTATGAGTCTCAACAATACGACCATTTTTGACTTGATACGCCACGGCGAACCCGCTGGCGGCCCCATGTTCCGGGGCAGCACGGACGACCCGCTCAGCGATACCGGCTGGCAGCAAATGCGTTCGGCCATTGCCGGAGATGAACATTGGGACCTGATCCTGACGTCACCGCTACTGCGTTGTCAGGAATTTGCCCGTGAGCTGGCTGACCAGAAAAAGATTGCGCTGGAGATCGAGGCCCGATTCCAGGAAATAGACTTTGGCGCCTGGGAAGGCCTTACCGCCGCCGAGATTCTGAAGCAGACGCCGGATGCACTTAACCGGTTCTGGAGCAATCCGGTTGAACATTCGCCGCCGGATGGCGAAGCGCTGGGCGATTTCAGCGTCCGTATCCGCGAAGGCTGGCTGGACTGGCAACGTCGGGCCGCAGGCAAACGAGTGTTACTGGTTTGCCACGGCGGGGTCATCGGGATGCTGTTGGCCGAAGTCATGAGCATTCCCCTGGAGCGCTCGTTCTCCGCTATCAAAGTGCCCTACGCCTGCCGCAGCCGAGTGCGAGTGGATGCGACGGACCACGGCGTGATGAGTTGCCTGGAAAGCCACGGTCCCTCAAGGCCTGATCAGCCTTTTTGATCAGGCCTTGAGGACCAGCGGCAGACCGGCGACGCTCATAATGACCCGGTCACAGCACTGGGCCAGCGCCTGATTCAACCAGCCCAATTCGTCGCAGAAGCGACGGGTCAGCGAATCCATGCCTATGGTTCCCAGCCCTACCTCGTTGCTGACGATAACCAGCGGGCCGGCGTACGCCTTTATGGCCGCCAGAAACGCCGCCCGCTCGCGGCTGAAAACCCCGTCGCCGGCGAACAGAAGGTTCGTCACCCACAAACTCATGCAATCAATCAGCACCTGCGGAGGCTCTGGCCTGGCACCCAGGCGGTTCAGCTCTGTCGCCAGCTCAATCGGCGCTTCACTCAGGCCCCAGTGCCTGGGTCGACTGTCCTGATGACGTTTAATGCGCCTGGCCATTTCTTCATCCCCGGCCGTGGCTGTCGCCAGATACACCACCGGCGAATCCAGCTGGCTGACCAGAGATTCCGCCAGCGCTGTCTTGCCGGACCGAATGCCGCCCAACACCAGTACCTTTTCATCCGCCAAAATGGACCCTCCCGAAATTCGATAATGGATACAACATGGAAGCCTACCCCAGACCGCTGCTATATTGTCTGCGTTACGCTTACCGCTGAACCGGTGCACTAAGGAAACATGCCATGCAGGCAGAGCTGATCGATATTCGTAATCATATGGCCCACCACTCGCCATTTGCCGACCTGCCCGCAGAAATGCTGGACAGGGTCGTATCTGGAATCGAAATTTCCTACTTTCGCGCAGGCACGGACATTCTGGAGTTCGGTCAAAGCAACAATTACCTCTACTACATTCGCAGCGGCGCAGTCGAGATTTTCCGCCGCACCGGGGAACTCTACAACCGCCTGACCGAGGGGGAAATTTTCGCGCAGAACGGTCTGATGATGAACCGAACTGTCCGTTTTCCGGCCAAGGCGATTGAAGACACCCTGGCGTACCTGATTCCCTACGACCTGTTCCAGTATCTGTGCGAAAACGACGAATTTACAGATTACGTCGAAATTGAAGACCGGTCCCGGCTGCGCTCCGCGCTGTCCCGGCGGGAAAAATCCAACCAGTTGATGACCGCCCGGGTTAGCCGGTTAATTAGTCGCGCACCAGTAACCGCGCCCAACACCGTTCGCCTGCAGGAAGCCGCCAGAATCATGACGGAAAACGGCGTGTCAGCGCTGCCGCTGATGGATGAAACCGGCGACCGGCCAACGTTGTGTGGCATCGTCACTGACCGGGATCTACGAACACGGGCAATCAGCCGTGCCCTGGCGTCCGAAACGCCCATCAGCGAGATTATGAGCACCGGCATCCGGACAACCAAGTCCACGGCTTTTATCTTCGAAGCCATGCTGACCATGCTACACAACAACGTACACCACTTGCCCGTGATGGACGGCGAAACGGTGCGGGGCGTAATTTCGCTGTCGGATATCATTAAACACGAGTCGCAAAACAGCCTCTACCTGGTCAGCAACATCTACCACCAGAAAGAGGTGAAAGGCCTCAAGCGCCTGAGCAAGGATGTACCGGATACGTTTGTGCGAATGGTCAATGAAGGCGCCAACTCCCACATGATTGGCAGTGCCATTGCTGGCATCGGGCGCAGCTTCAGCCAACGCCTGCTGGAGCTGGGCGAAAAGAAGCTGGGGCCACCGCCGGTGCCGTATTGCTTCATGGCGCTTGGATCCATGGCTCGGGACGAACAGCTGGTGGTCACGGACCAGGACAACGCCATGGTTCTGGACGATGCCTTTGACCCCGCCAAGCACGATGACTACTTCAAAGCCCTGGCGAAATTCGTCAGCGATGGTCTGGCGGAATGCGGTTACACCTACTGCACCGGCGATATCATGGCCACGAACGATAAATGGCGGCAACCGTTAAAAGTATGGAAGGAGTATTTTGCCGACTGGATTGATAACCCCATGGCCCAGGCGCTGCTGAACAGCAACATCTTTTTCGACCTGGAAGGCATCCACGGTAAAACCGAGTTTACTGACGAGCTGCAAGGCTTCGTCGCAAAGCGGGCCAGCGATAACCCCCGCTTTCTGGCGATGATGGCACGCAACGCCCTTGGACGCACACCGCCGCTGGGCTTCTTCCGCCAGTTCGTGATGGAAGAGGATGGCAAGCACGACAAAACCTTCAACCTGAAGCGCCGTGGTACCGCACCCATGTCGGATCTGATACGGATTCATGCGCTGGCTTGCGGTTCCAGGGCCCAGAATACCTTTAACCGCCTGAAAGCCATCGCCGACACGTCGCTGATCCCCGAAGACGGCGTCAGCAACCTGCGGGACGCCTTCGAGTTCATCGCGATTGTGCGCATCCGGCACCAAGCGCTGGCCATAGAAGCCGGCCGGACTCCGAACAATGACGTGCGCCCCGAAGACCTGTCGCCATTTGAACGCAGCCATCTGAAGGACGCGTTCCAGGTACTCAGCCAGGCTCAAAGATTCCTTCGATTCCGCTACAACGCGGGGGCCGTCCGGAATGTCTGAAGAGCATGATAAACCACAACAGCGCACCGTCCTGCCCTGGCCACAACGCTTCGAAGCGCTGGCCATGTCGGCGAAAGACCCACGCCTGAAGGCGTTCTACAAGGGCGGATGCGTGTCGGCGGACACCCCGATAAAAGATGTGCCGATGCTTGCCGTGGATTTTGAAACCACCGGGCTGGACCCGAACCAGCATTCGATTGTCAGTATCGGTGTCATACCTTTTACTCTGGACGGCATTCAGATTTCCGGCGCCAGGCACTGGCTGGTCAAGCCGCCGTTACCGCTGCACCAGACCTCAATAACCATTCACGGCATCACCCACACCGACATCGACAAAGCACCGGATCTGGACGATGTGCTGGGCGATGTGCTGGCCAGCTTTTCCGGGCGTATTCCCGTGGTTCACTATCGGGCGATCGAGCGCCCGTTTCTGGATGTGGCCGTAAACTGGCGCACTGGCGAAGGCCTGACCTTCCCACTCCTGGACACCATGGCGATCGAGGGTCACCTCAATCCGAGCCGACAACCCAACTTCTGGCAGAAATTAAGGGGCCAGAAGGCCGTGTCTATAAGGCTGTCGGACAGCCGTACCCGCTATGCCCTGCCTCACTACCCATCGCACAATGCACTGGTAGATGCCCTGGCCACGGCGGAACTGCTCATCGCGCAGTTACGACACCATTTCTCGCCAGACACCCCGATAGGCGATCTCTGGCTTTAACCTGAAGCCCTTCAGAGGCTTCAGCTGTCACCCCTGACTGCGTCCAGGTACTCGCCGTAGCCTTTCGCTTCCATTTCCTCCAGTGGAATGAAGGCCATGGCCGCGGAGTTCATGCAGTAGCGCAAGCCCGTGGGCGCCGGACCGTCATTGAAGACGTGGCCAAGATGCGAGTCGGCATAGCGGCTGCGGATCTCCGTACGGGTCATGAAAAACTTGTTGTCTTCCTTTTCTACCACCATGTCCGGACTAATCGGCCGGGTAAAGCTGGGCCAACCGGTGTTGGACTTGTACTTGTCCGCCGATGAAAACAGCGGTTCACCTGACACAATGTCCACATAGAGACCCGCGCGCTTGTTGTCATAAAGCTCGTTTTTGTACGCCGGTTCGGTGCCGTCTTCCTGAGTCACATAGAACTGTTCCTTGGTCAGGCGTTTTTTAAGCACCGCCTCGCTGGGCTTCTCGAAACTGTCAGGATTAAAACCGTTACTGCCCGACATTCCAGTGTCGGAACTGGCCGCATTACCGGTTTCAGGGCGATACTGTGAATAATCGACTTTCTGATCATCGCCCCAGACCTTCTCAATGAACTGATATCGGCCGGAGTTAAACGTGTAAACGTTGTAGCGCACCGGATTCTTTTTGTAATAATCCTGGTGATATTCCTCGGCCGAGTAGAATTTTTCAAAAGGCACTATCTCGATCGCAACCGGATTGTCATAACGCCCGGACGCTTCCAGCGCCGCAACGGATGCCTCTGCCAGGCGCTTCTCTTCCTGATTGTGATAAAACACGGCCGGGCGATACTGCTGGCCACGGTCAACGTACTGACCTTTCACATCGGTCGGGTTCGCCGTCCGCCAGAGTGTCTGAAGTAACCCTTCGTAGGTAATTTCGTCCGGGTCGTAATAGACCTGCACTACTTCGGTGTGACCGGTGCGACCGCCCGCGACCTGCTGGTAGGTCGGATCTTTCTCATCACCACCGCTGTAACCCGAGACGGCCTCAACGACGCCCGGCGCCTTTTCTTCGAATGCCGCCTCGACGCACCAGAAGCAGCCACCGGCAAAAGTGGCGACGGCCAGGTTGGGATCGTCCGGCGCATATTTGGTATCCGCCTCGTCCGAAGCAACCACATTGAACCCTGCCAGGCCGATGGCAGCGGCTAAAGATGCGAGTAATAAATAGCGTTTCATAACCTAACCTCTTGGGATGTAAACCTTTGAGCAGCCTGAGCCGCACTGATAAACAGTCTGAACCCGACCTGTCACAACGATTTACTGTAATAATTACGATTCTATAACGCTGGTGAGATCAGTCCCGATGCATCATCTTTGCGGGTTCGCAGGCACCGGCAGACGGATGGAGAAGCAGGCGCCGCCATCCCCGCTGTTTTCCGCCCGGATATCGCCGCCCTGGAGGCTCATGATCCGCCGGGCAATCGCCAGCCCAAGACCGGCATGGCCACTTTCGCCATCGCGACTGCCCCGATAGAAAGGCTCGAAAATATGGGGCAGGTCGGCCGTCGGTATGCCAGGTCCATTGTCGCGGATACTGACTTGCGGCTGCCCGTTTGCTTCGCCTAACTCAACGGTGATCTGGCCGCCCTCAGGAGTAAACGCAACGGCATTGCCAATCAGGTTATCCAGCACCCGCTCGGTCATGGCCAAATCCGCAAAGGCCAGGGGCATCTCGGGATTGCCTGTGACCGTCAACGCCACCGATGCCTTTTCAGCTCCGGGGGCGTGTTTTTGCACCACATCATGCACCAGCTCTGCCAGGGGAAACGGCTCGGCTACCGGCTGTTTCTCTCTGGCTTCGAGGGCAGCAAGCTCGAAAAGTTCATCTATCAAGCGGCCAAGGCGATGACCCTCCTGCAATGCAATCGTCAGAAAGCGCTCCTGTTCGTCGGGGTCAAGCCGGTCCCGACGCAACGTCAGGGTTTCGATGTACCCCTGCATGGACGCAAGCGGGGTACGCAAATCATGGGACACCTGGGCCACCAGTTGCCTGCGCTGGGCATCTTTTTCCCGGAGCTGATCAATCTGGGTCGCAATCCGTCTGGCCATGTCGTCAAAGGTCGCGCCCAGGTAGTCGATTTCGTCGTTGACCTTCGGGCGTTGACTGCGCCAGGTCTGCGTCGGATGCCGGCTCATATTCCCGGTCTCAAAATCTTCGACCAGACGGGTCAGCAGGGTCAGACGGCCAGTCAACAGGCGGAACACCACCAGACCGGCAATCATTACCACCACCAGGCTGATCAGCAATGCCCAGGCGCTCAGCCCGACCAGCTGCCCGCCCCGGGCCATGGTTTCAGCCGCGTCGTATTCTTCTCCCCGCAAGACCACGTAGAGGTAACCCTCGGCGTTCTCCGCCGACGGAACGGGAGTGACTGAAAACACCTTCTGGCGTTCATGACTTCTGGGGTCGTCGCCAAGCACCGGGTATTGGTCCATATCGTTCAGCAACGTGCGGATGGGCGCCAGCGACACGCGATTGCGTTTGATTTTCCCCGGGTCGGCGGAATAGGACTGTATGGTGCCGTCCAGGTCCAGCAGGTAGATTTCAATGCTGGGATTGATGGTCATGTAGAGCCCAAACAACGCTTTCAGGGCACTCTTGTCCAGCTCACCCCCGCTGACCAGATTGCGATCAGCTACGAGATTGCCGGCAAGATCCCGGTGGATCTCCTGATTCACCGAGGCGTTGAATTCTTTCAGGGAATAAAAAGTGATGAAGCCGTACAGTAGTCCTACCAGCAACAACAGCAGGAATAGCCCCAGGGAAAGCCGGGTGTAAAGGGTTTTCAGCATGGTCTATTCCCGAAAACGATAGCCAACGCCCCAGACCGTCTCGACAAACTCCGGCTGGGCAGGATCCGTTTCAATCTTGCCACGCAGGCGGTTGATGTGGGTGTTAACGGTATGTTCGTACCCCTCGTGATTGTAGCCCCAGACCTTGTCCAGCAACTGGGTGCGGCTGAATACCCGGCCGGGCTGACTGGCAAAATGCCAGAGCAGATCGAACTCCCGGGCGGTCAGTTCTACTTCCTGCTCCCCCACGAACACCCGACGCCGGGCCGGGTCCATTTTCAGGCCGGGCACCACCAGTTCCTCTTCCTTGTCGGCTGACCCGGGCGACGCAGCCATGGCATCCACCCGACGAAACAGGGCCTTCACCCGGGCGGACAACTCGGCCACACTGAACGGCTTGGTCAGATAGTCGTCCGCGCCCATTTCCAGCCCCAACACCCGGTCCAGCTCCGTGCTCTTGGCGGTCAGCATCAACACGGGGACATAGCCCGCACCGGAACGGATTTCGCGACACACCGACAGGCCGTCCAGCCCGGGCAGCATCAGATCCAGTACCACCAGATCAATGCCACCTTCGCGGAAGCGAGCCAGTCCGGTATCACCCCGGTCGACGACTATGGGTGTCATGCCCAGATCGGTGACCTGCATACGCACCAGATCGCCGATACCGGGGTTGTCTTCAATGATCAATACGTTTCGGGTCATAATGATATCTTTCATCGTCTGGCTGGCTGATCCAGTCTAACCCCGAAAGTTCACAATTCCATCACGAGAAGCGAGAACCACCCATGAGCAAAGCCCCCTGGAACGACCTGCTGGATTTTGAAGGCCAACTGGCCGAGGACGAACGCCAGGTCCGTGACAGCATTCGTGCGTTCTGCGACAAGCGGCTGATGCCCGGCATCCTGCAAGCCAATCGCGATGGGTCGTTCGACCGCCAGATCTTCAACGATATGGGAAGCCTCGGCATGCTTGGCGCCACCCTGCCGGAATCCTATGGCGGCCCGGGGCTGAGCCACGTCTGCTACGGGCTGATCGCCCGGGAAGTGGAGCGGGTGGATTCGGCTTACCGCTCGGCGCTCAGCGTTCAATCGTCTCTGGTAATCCATCCGATCCATTCATTTGGCCCCGAGGCCCTCAAGCACCGGCTGCTGCCAGCACTGGCTTCCGGCGAAAAGGTTGGCTGTTTCGGACTGACCGAACCCAACCACGGCTCTGATCCCGGCAACATGGAAAGCCGCGCGAAAGCCGTCGATGGTGGTTACCGGCTCAGCGGTTTAAAGACCTGGATCACCAACGCACCCATCGCAGACGTGTTCGTGGTCTGGGCAAAACTGGAAGGCACGGTCACCGGATTTGTGCTGGAACGCGGCATGGAAGGGCTGGACACCCCGAAGATTGACGGCAAGTTCTCTTTGCGCGCCTCCGAAACCGGCTCCATTTTTATGGATGAGGTTTTCGTTCCGGAAGAAAACAAACTGGATGTTGAAGGCCTGAAAGGACCGTTCAGCTGCCTGAACAAGGCCCGTTACGGCATCTGCTGGGGCTCGTTGGGTGCCGCCGAATTCTGCTGGCATGCGGCCCGGCAATACACCCTGGACCGGACGCAGTTCGGCAAACCGCTGGCCGCCAATCAGCTGGTGCAGAAAAAGCTGGTGGACATGCAGACGGAGATTGCTCTTGGCTTGCAGAGCACGCTGCAACTTGGCCGGATGATGGACACCGGCACTGCATCGCCGGACGCAGTGTCTCTGCTGAAGCGCAACAACTGCGGCAAGGCGCTGGACATCGCCCGCACAGCGCGGGACATGCACGGTGGCAACGGTATTTCTGACGAATATCACGTCATCCGACACGTTATGAACCTGGAATCGGTCAATACGTACGAGGGCACCCACGACATCCATGCGCTGATTCTGGGGCGGGGGCAGACCGGGCTGCAGGCATTCAGCTGACCCATACCATGCATTGCATCTGATTTTTGCGAGCTGGCTGATAGAGAACTATCTTTAGAAAGATGGAGTCCGAAGGAACCGGAAGTTCCCAGCCATAAGGAGACGTCTCTATGAGCCGCTTGCGACCAATCCTGTTCAGCATGATCTGCTTTTTTGTACTGACTCCGCTTGCCGCCCAGGCGGAGACCCTCACCGACCAGACGGTCCTTTCTTTTATCAACAGCCTTGAAGCCATGCAGGGCATGGAAGACGAATACGATGACCTGCCGGACGAGCTCGCAACCCAGGAAGATGATTTGGGTATGGAGCAAATGTCACGGATCTTTTCTTCGTCGGTCGAAAGCATGAAAGGGCACCCACTGTATAACGACCTGGCACAAGTGGTCAGTAATTATGGCTTTTCCAGTCCGGAACAATGGGGTGAAACCGGCGACCGTATCCTCCGCGCCTGGAGCGCCATCGAAATGGGCCAGCAGTCCGGGGGCATGAATCAGGAAATGGCGAAAGCCATGGAAGAAATCGACAACAACCCCAACATCAGCGAAGCTCAGAAGCAGCAGATGCGGGAAATGATGGGTGGCGCTCAGTCCATGATGGACAATGCCTCCAGTGCCCCGGAAGCCGACAAACAAGCCGTTCGGCCACATCTGGACGCTCTCCGTTCGGCGACCTCGGAAAGCGGCGGCTCTTAAAGTCGCGCTTTGGAGATTTACGGTAAAGGTCTGGCCCCTGGTGCCGTTATTTAGTCCTATATAAACAATAAAACTTTTCGACGCCGGAAGAGCAACCCCGGGACATTGGGATTGGGGGGAATAGATGGCGATTATGAAAACACTCAACAATATCTCAGTCGGCAAAAAACTGGCTGCTGGCTTTGCCTTCGTGGTTATTCTGTCATCAGTCATTGCGGCAATCAGTATCAACACGCTAAGCCTTTACCACGAACGGTCTCTCATTGTGGCTGCGGCCAGTAGCGCAGAAACGAATCTTTTGAATGCCCGCATTGAAGAAATTGCTTTCCTGTTACGAAAAAACCCTCAAAGCATTGAGCAAGCCAAAACCCGCGCTGACAACGCCGCCGCAACCGTTCTGCCGCTGAAAAAGATACTTGTGGTACCTGAGGACAATCAACGGGTTGACAGCATCGTTGCCGGGGTCAGGGAATTCAAAACCCTTCTGGGCGAGCTTGAGGCCAGCATTGATGGCGACCCCGCCACACTGAAACAAATTGGGGACGAAGCCAAGGCAATAGCGATTGACATGATTTCCACCGCGGCCGAATTGCAGGAAGTGCAGGTCGACCGGATGGAAGAACAATACAACAACGCGGTGAACACACTTGTGGGCATTGCGATTATCATCGCGATTCTGGCCGGCATTATTGGCTGGACAATTACCCGCAACATCACCGGCCCGGTTCGCGAAACCGTTGAGATTGCCAACAAAGTGGCTTCCGGCGACCTGACCGTTCAGGTCAGAAGCGACCGGGGAGATGAATTCGGTCAATTGCAGGCGGCCTTTGCCTCCATGGTGACCAACCTGAGTGAGCTGATTCGTGAGATCAACACCGGTGCCTCCAGCATTGCTTCGTCTTCCGAAGAACTGTCTACCGTCACAAACCAGACCAGTCAGGGTGTGGCACAACAGCAGTCCCAGACCGATCAGGTCGCCACTGCGATGACCGAAATGGTGGCCACAGTCAACGAAATCGCAAAAAGCGCCGAATCCGCTTTTCAGGCAGCTAACCACGCCAGCGAGAAGTCCGGCCACGGGGAAAAAGCGGTCAATGAAACGCTGTCGTTTATGACCGACCTGAACAAACAAAACGCCAATGTGATGAAGCAGCTCAATGGCCTTCAGGAAGAAACCAACAACATCGGCACGGTACTGGACGTTATTAAGTCAGTCGCCGAGCAGACTAACCTATTGGCACTGAATGCGGCCATTGAGGCCGCCCGAGCAGGTGAGCAGGGACGTGGGTTCGCCGTAGTTGCGGATGAAGTTCGATCGCTTGCCCAGCGCACCCAAAGCTCCGCAACAGAAATCGAAACTCTGATCAGCAATTTGGTGACCAGCGCAGAAACCTCGGTTTCCAGCATGGAGGTCGGCAACAAACTGGCTGAACAAACTCTTGAACGGGCGCAAACGGCGGGCACTGCGATTCAGGAAATGGCAGAGGCGGTTGAGGAAATCCGTCAGTACAACAGCCAGATTGCAACTGCCGCCGAGCAACAGACGTCAGTGGCGGAAGATATCAACCAGAACGTTACACAGATTCGCGATGTCGGTGATCAATCCGCCGCCTCCGCCGAGCAGGTCTCTTCCGCCAGCGAAGAGCTGGCCCGGCTGGCGGAAGGACTCAGTACCCAGGTTGCACGCTTCAAGATCTGACGTTCAGGCCAACAGGTTGTAAACAAACACAACGGCCACGGCAATAGGGGTCACGAAGCGAATCAGGCTATACCAGAGGGTGAAGCTGCCACCTTTCATAGCCAGTTCGCTTTGCAGTGACTCTTTGGCCACGAACCAGCCTACGAACAGCGCCGTCAGCAGGCCGGACAATGGCAGCATCACGTTGGCTGTAAAAAAGTCCAGCAGGTCAAAAATGGTCTGCCCCTCAAAGCGTTCGAACATGCCCAGAGGCGCAAGTCCGGACCATTCATTCAACGACAGTATCGACGCAATGCCCAACAGCCAGCAGGCCACACCAACGGTCACCGTGCTGCCAACCCGACCAAGAATCAGCTTGTCCTCGATCCACTCCACTACCGGCTCCAGCAATGACATGGCAGACGTCCAGGCGGCAAACAGCAAAAGCACGAAAAACAGGGTGCCGAAGAGGCTGCCAAACGGGATCTGGCCAAAGGCCAGCGGCAGGGTCTGGAAAATCAGGCCGGGCCCGGCACTGGGCTCAAGTTCGTTGGCAAACACCAGCGGGAAAATCGCCAGCCCCGCCATCAACGCGACGACTGTATCCATAATCGAAACAGTGATAGCGGTACGACCAATTGAAATGTCGTCTCCCAGATAGGAGCCGTAGGCCATCATCACGGCCATACCCAGGCTCAGGGTAAAGAAGGCGTGGCCCAGAGCAACCAGTACACCGTCCATAGTCAAAGCACTAAAATCCGGGGTAAACAGAAACGATACCGCCTCACCGAAATGGCCGGTGGTTGTGCCATAGCCGACCGTGATGAGCAACAATACGAACAGCGTTGGCATCAGGACAGTAACCGCCCGTTCCAGGCCCGATTTGAGGCCACGAGCCACCACAAACACAACCAGCGCCATGAAGAGGGTGTGCCAGAACAGCAGCGTCAGCGGGCTGGCCAGAAGGCCACCAAACAGCTCGCCAATGGCATCGGCGCTCTGGCCGGTAAAATCACCCGAAACGGCATGGCCGACATAAGAAGCGGCCCAGCCACCAATCACCGAGTAGAAAGACAGAATAATAAAGGCCGCCAATACCCCTACCGCAGCGGCTATCCGCCATTTCGGAGACGACAGGTTACGCTCGGCAATCACCCTCAGACTGGTAATGGGGTTATGGCGGCCATTACGGCCGATGAACACCTCGGCCATCATGATGGGAATACCCACAATAGCGATACACAGAAGGTAAACCAGCACAAAAGCGCCGCCGCCGTTTTCGCCGGTGACGTAAGGAAATTTCCAGATATTGCCCAGCCCGACGGCGGAACCCGTCGCGGCCAGAATAAAGGCCATACGGGAAGACCACAGGCCGCGGTGGATCGGGTTCGATTTAGAGACGGTCATTCATTTCTCCTGTGTGTTGAACTTTAATTCGGGCGCGTGGATGAAACCGGACGTTAAGCCACAACGAAAGGCCAATAACACCACCGCCAATCGCCAGCCGCAGAAAATCTGCATCCCGGTTCCAGATCACCAGGTTGACCAGTAGGCCGGCCGGTACCAGCGCATTGTTCATGATCGCAAGTGTGCCTGCATCGACGTGACAGGCGCCACGGTTCCACAGAAATAGCCCCGCACCTGACGCCGCCAGGCCCAGCCAGAAAAGCACACCCCACTGCAACGCTGTGGTGGGCAGACGGCTGACATCGCCGAATATCAGAAAAGAAGGCAAGGCAATCAACAGCGCCCCGAAAAAGAAGTAGCCAAAGGTGCGATGGGCCGGCAGGTCCAGCGGAAAGTGCATCATCGTGTGCTTGTAGCCGACCTGGCCCGCCGCAAACGTGAAGTTGGCCACCTGCAATAACAGAAAACCGGTAAGGAAATCCTGGCTCAGCCCGTCATAGCGAATAATACCAGCACCGAGCGTTGCCACCGCCGCCGCCATCAGGGCAACGGGCGAAAAGCGGCGATAGAAAGCGTCGTCGATCAACGTTACGTACAAGGGAGTAAAGACGGTGAACAACAGCACTTCCGGAACGCTGAGGTAACTGAACGAGCGATACAGGCACAGATAGGTGATGCCGAACTGCAGCATACCCGTTGCCAGCACACCCAGCTTCAATCCACCGGGCACGCCCCGCCACCGGGTCAGCGGCAAAAACACCAGGGTTGCCAACACCACACGGGTCAGCACAGCAAAGTCACTGTCGACCTGGCCGGCAAGGAATTCGCCAATCAGGCTGAATGAAAACGCCCAAAGAACCGTTACAAAGACCAGAAGACCCATGACAGCAACTCCGCAACCTGCACGACACCCAAGAGCGCGGCACTTTACCTGCTCTGTGACCGGGTTGTACACAAAGCCACGGAAACACCCTATGCCAAACCGGTCTGGGAATAAGGTACCATCGGCGGCCCTGATGTATTCCGTTTCACCTATTCAGCCGGGCCAGCAACTCCATGGATGAAACCCACCAGCCTTTACCCGAAGTCCGTCGGCCGCTGATCCAGCGCACGCTCACCGAGTGGCGCACTCTGGCCATTCTTGGTGGCCCGATTCTGATTGCCCAGCTAGCGCAGATGGCGAATGGCGTTATCGACACGGTAATGGCAGGGCACGCCAGCGCGGAGGATCTTGCAGCGGTGGGCATTGGCAGTAGTTTATGGATGCCGGTGTTCCTGTTTTTCATGGGCCTGCTTGGCGCCCTGCAACCCATTATTTCCGGCTACAACGGGGCCCGCAGCTTCGACCGCATCATGCCAGCGACCTGGCAGGGGCTGTACATTGCCGCGGGCGGCTCAGTCATCATGATCGTACTGCTGACCAACGTGTTCCCGGTGCTGAATCTGATGCAACTGGAGAGTAATACGGCCCGGGTCACACAGGGTTATCTGGATGCCTTCGCGTGGGGCATTCCCTTTATGCTGGTCATGATGTCACTGCGGGGACTGACCGATGGCCTGGGCCACACCCGCGTCATCATGGCGTTTTCGGTGCTGGGCACACTGATCAATCTGCCCCTGAACTACATTTTCATTTACGGCAAACTCGGTATGCCGGCCATGGGCGGCGTTGGCTGCGGCTGGGCCACGTCCATCTCTAACATGGTGGCCGCCACAGCACTCGTTCTCTACCTGAATCGCAGTAACGCCTACCGCCGGTTCCACTTACTGGCCGACTGGGTGAAACCCAACCTGGACGGCATCCGCGAAGTACTCCGGCTGGGCATTCCCATCGGCTTTACCATCTTTGTGGAGGCCAGCCTGTTTTCCGTCATTGCACTGTTTCTGGCGCCACTTGGCCCGGTCACGGTGGCGGGCCACCAGATTGCACTCAACGTCGTCTCACTGCTGTTCATGTTGCCATTGAGTATCGGTATGGCGCTGACTCTGCGGGTAAGTTTCCTGCTGGGCGCGCGGACACCGGATACCGCAAGGCTGATTGCCCTCAGCTCACTGATTCTGGCAATTAGCGTGGCGTTTGTGTTTGCCGTCGCCCTGTTTCTGCTTTCCGAACCGATCGCCTCGCTGTATACCAACGACCCCGAGGTACAGGCGGTGGCTGTACAGCTGCTGGTGTTCGCGGCGATCTTCCAGATAGCTGATGTAATTCAGGTCACCTGCATAAGCGCCCTGCGCGGTTACAAAGACACCCGCATCCCCATGTTTATCATGCTGTTCTCATTCTGGGGCGTGGGCCTGAGCCTGGGCTGGGTGCTGACGTTTACCGACTGGCTGGTGCCCGCTATGGGCGCGCCCGGCTTCTGGGTAGGGCTGACGTGCGGGCTGGCTTCCGCCAGCGTGCTTCTGGGCACGCGACTGTTTCTGTTCCGGCCAAAAGTCGGCGGTGATTGACGGGCGGTCGCTGGAGTTAACAGCGGAACAGGAGTTAAACTCGTCTAACACTATAAAAAAAGATCAGGAATCATTCGCTTGCAAAACCTTGTCCGCATCGCGCCCGGCGCACTGACCGTTGGCAAGCCATTGCCCTGGACCGTTTACGATACTGATGGTCACGTGCTTTTGTGCCAGGGCTATGTCATCCACAGCGACGCCCAGCTGGAACATCTGTTCGAGCGTGGGCTTTTTCATCCGCGCAAAATTGAACGGCTTCCGGAAGACGACCCGGAAGACATTCGTGCTCGCAATCCTTTCGCCGAATATCCGGTGCTGCTGCAAACCCTGGAATCGGCTCTTCAGGCCGTCACTGATCAGGACCCGAGTGCCCAGAAGCGACTCCTCGGACTGACCCGTATCATTGATCAGATGTGTAACGCATCACCGGAAGCGTGTCTGGCGCTGGTGCATCTTTATTCCATTGAACCAACCATCCACGAACAGATTCTGTTTTACGCCATCCTCTGCCAGTTCACGGCACGTCAATTTGGGCTGGACAACAAGCGCACGGCGGTTCTGGTGGGCGCGGCGCTGACCGCCAACCTGGCTCTGGTGCCGGTCGCGGACAAACTGAACGCCTCCAACAAAGTTCTGACTGACGATCAGCGGGCCGTCATCCGCAAGCACCCGATGCGCAGCATCCAGGCCTTGAAGGAAGCCGGCATTTCCAACCCCCTGCTGACAAAAATCATCGCCCAGCACCACGAACAGGCCAACGGCAACGGCTACCCCCACGGTCTGAGCGGCACGGAGATTCGCGGTGAAGCTGAAATTCTGGCGCTGTCAGAGCGCTACGTGGCCAGCATTACCCGTCGGGCCTATCGACGCCGCATGAACGTCACCGAAGCCCGCAAGCTGATGGCCAGCCTGGCTGATGGCGTTTTCAGACCCGCCATTCCCCGAGCCCTGTTAAAGGTTCTATCAGAATACCCGCCAGGCACCTTGGTAAAACTGCAGAGTGAAGAAGTCGCGGTCATTGTATCCCGGCCGAAAGGAACGCGCGGCCCCTTCGCCAAAGCGATCATCGGTCCCAGAGGCAACCGCTACAACGGAACCTTTGACAGGGATTGCAGCCTGCCCGATTTCAGCATTGTCGGAGTGGAAGTGCCCGAAATGATGCCATCAATGGATTTCGGGCAGATCTGGGGGTTTCGCTAGTCCGTCAGCAGGCCCAGGGCTCTGGCGTGGTGATCCAGATGTTCATCAATGAACGACGCAATGAAGAAGTAGCTGTGATCGTATCCCCGGTGCATCCGCAGTTCGATCGGGTGCTCCGCCTTCTTGCAAGCGTCAGCAAGCGCTTCCGGGTATAGCTGCTCTTCCAGAAAGTTGTCTGCCGTTCCCTGATCCACCAGCAATGGCAGGCGCTCCCTGGCCGTCGCGATCAGCAGCGTGGCATCCCACTCCGCCCATGCGGCGGTATCAGAGCCCAGATAACCCTCAAATGCTTTCTTGCCCCAGGGGCAGTCGGACGGATGCGCGATGGGGGCGAAGGCCGAGACCGACAGATACTGTCCGGGACTCCTGAGTGCGGCAATCAAAGCGCCATGGCCACCCATTGAGTGCCCGCTGATCGAGCGCTGTTCCGTCACCGGGAGGTTGGACTCCACCAGTTGCGGCACTTCCTTGACCACATAATCGTACATGCGGTAATGAGGCGCCCAGGGTTGGCGGGTGGCGTTAATGTAAAACCCGGCACCGCTGCCGAAATCGTAGCTGTCGTCCTCGCCCGGTAAACCTAGACCCCGCGGACTGGTATCCGGGCACACAATGGCCATGCCCAGTTTCGCGGCGTGTTTCAGCGCCCCCGCCTTTTGCATGAAATTCTGATCAGTACAGGTCAATCCGGACAACCAGTAAAGCACAGGGACCTTGCGGGACTCAGAGCCAATGGCCGAAGGCGGAAGGAACACGGCAAATTCCATTTCACAGTCCAGCGCCGCGGAATGGTGCCGGTAACGCCGGTGCTCGCCGCCGAAACAGACATTGGTCGAAAGTAATTCCATGAAAACCTCATTCAATCCGGAAAGTTCAGTTCACGAGGCGGTCAGACGATTTTTGACACATCCATGCCAAAGCCCAATTTTGCCAGCTCCGCGAGGATAGCAGTACGTGTCACGATGCCGATCAGCTTTCCGTTTTCGGTGACCGGGTAAACCTTGGGTTTGCCCGCGCCAAGATTCTGGGCCAGGTCCACCACGGACATTTCCGGTGAGATCGTCAGCGGATTGTGAAACATCACATCATCCACTTTGGGATCGCCCTCACGGTGATAATTACTGACCAGCAGCGCATGAATGCAGTCCTGCTCGGAAATAAACCCAATCACCTTGCGATGATCATCCACCACCGGCAAGCCCGTGACGTGGTTGTGCAACAACGTTTTAACCACCTTGGTTAACGGGGTACCGCAGCGAATGGGTTCAATGTGATTCGACATGACGTCAGATGCTTTAAGCGATTCCATCAATAGACTCCCTCAAATGATAATGTCCGGTATCATGCTTCTAAAGATAGGCAATCCGGGCCGAAACTGACACTTTTAATCAGCCCGACTGATTCATGGTTTCAAAGCCAATTCGGGCAAAATCCGCCAGCAGCGGTTCCGGCAAATCATGTCCCATGCCATTCATCAGCTCGACCCGGGCGTGAGGCATCAGATAAGCAAGTTGCTGGGCCGCCGCCGGGCGTACCAGGGGATCGGCCTTGCCGTGAATAACTGCCACTGGCTGGCGAATACGGCGGGTCGCTGACGACAGGCTGCCCGTCGCCAAAATGGCACGGGTCTGGCGCAGAATGCCAGCCGGGTGATAACTGCGCCGATAGTTGAACGTAATCCGCTCGCGCAGATAGTCCTCGCGGGCAGGAAACCCGGGGCTCTGGATCAGCTTCCAGAAATCCATCGACCGCTCCACCACGGACTGCTCGTCGTTTCCACGCGACCCCATTCCCGCCAGGCGAGCAATCAACGACGCCTTGGGCATCGGCAATCGCGGGCTGTTGGTAGACGTCATGATCAGGGTTGCCGAGCGCACCCGCTCAGGCCAGTTCGCCGCCACCAGCTGGCTAATCATGCCGCCCATGGAGACTCCCACCAAATGAGCGCTGGGCAACCCGAGCGCATCCATGACACCGCAGACGTCGGCAGCCATGTCATGGAGCGTATAGGGCGCCGGTATGGCCAGACCCATCCGGGATCTCGCCATCACGGTCATCGGGTGGCCTTTCAGGCGATCTTTGAGATGAGACGACAGACCAATATCCCGATTATCAAACCGGATGACCCGATAGCCCTCTGCAACATAGTGCTCAAGCAGGGCTTCTGGCCACAGCGTCATCTGTGCGGCAAGCCCCATTACAAATACCACAGGTTCGCCCTGAGGATTTCCGCGGGTTTCCACGCAGAACTGCAGCTCGCCGACAGTCACATGAAACGTTTCCGGCGCCGAGGTGGCTGCCTCGCTTTTGGATATACCCGTTGCTAGCCCGGGGTCGCTCATTCAATAACACTCCTTAAATCTGTAACTCGCAGGTTAACCCACCGACAGGATATTTACACCAGAGAAGCCCGGTCTACACTTAATGCATCCGGCACTGTCTCGCTGATTGATTAGCCCCTTGGTTTTCGAGACATCCGTCACCATCTATAGACGTATACGAAGAGAACGGCCGGCCGTTGCTTTGGCCGGATACGCTGATAACCAATGGAGGACACACAATGACCTTACGACTGGGAGATACCGCACCGGACTTCGAACAGGAATCCAGTGAGGGCACCATCCGCTTTCATGAGTGGCTTGGCGACGGCTGGGGCATTCTGTTTTCCCATCCGGCAGACTTCACGCCGGTGTGCACCACCGAGCTGGGCCTGACCGCCAAGCTGAAAGGCGAATTTGCCAAGCGTAATGTGAAAGCCATCGCCCTGAGCGTGGACGCGGTGGAATCGCATACCAAGTGGATCAGCGACATCAACGAAACTCAGGGCTGCACGGTAAATTTCCCGATCATTGCCGATCAGGATCGCAAAGTGTCCCAGCTTTACGACATGATTCATCCGAATGCCGATAACAGCCTGACCGTCAGGTCTTTGTTCGTGATTGACCCGAATAAAAAAGTACGCCTGATGATCACCTACCCCGCCAGCACCGGACGTAACTTTAACGAAGTCCTGCGGGCGGTTGATTCGCTGCAGATGACAGACGATCACAAGGTGGCCACTCCGGGTAACTGGGAGAAAGGCGAAGATGTTGTGATCGTGCCATCACTCCAGGATGAGGATGAAATCAAAAAACGTTTCCCGAGGGGTTACAACGCCGTCAGACCTTACCTGCGGATGACGCCGGACCCATCCGTAAACTGGAGCGGCGACTGACCGCTCTATCTATAAAAAAACCGGGCCAGGCCCGGTTTTTTTTATAAGTACGATATCGTTAACTGCCTCAGAATGCGGGAACAACCGCCCCCTCATAATTGGTCAGAATGAATTCCCTGACATCTTCGGAATTCAACGCAGCCGCCAACTTCTTCATTGCGTCGCTGTCTTTATTGTCCGGACGAGCCACCAGAATGTTCACGTACGGCGAATCTGATCCTTCTATCACCAACGCATCCTCGGTGGGGTTGAGACCGGCCTCAAGCGCGTAATTGGTGTTGATCAACGCCACATCTACCTGGTTCAGAATCCTTGGCAAGGTCGCCGCTTCCAGTTCCTTGAAATCCAGATTCCTGGGGTTTTCTGCAATGTCCCGGGGTGTTGCGGTGATTTTGCTTTTGTCTTCCAGGGTAATCAACCCCGCTTTCTGGAGCAGCAGAAGGGCACGGCCAGCGTTGGTAGGGTCGTTTGGAATTGCGACGACGGCGCCATCTTTCAGATCGTCCAGGGACTGGATCTTGCTGGAATAGGCGCCAAACGGTTCAACATGGACGCCGGTAACCGTTACCAGACTGGTGCCGCGGCCATCGTTAAATTCATCGAGATAGGGCTGATGCTGGAAAAAATTGGCGTCCATCCGCTTCTGGTCCACCTGAATATTGGGCTGGACGTAATCCGTGAATACTTTCACATCCAGTTCCACACCCTGTTCTGCCAACTGGGGTTTCAGGAATTCCAGAATTTCCGCATGGGGCACGGGCGTCGCAGCCACGGAGAGCTCCTGCGCTGCAACCGCGCCAGAGAAAGTGGTCGCTGCAACCAGCGATACGAGGGTTTTCTTCAGATTCATAAACGGTTCTCCTGTTTTACTTCCGACTGAAGTGCAGTACCAGACGGTCGCCGACCATCTGCAATAGCTGAACAAAAATGACGAGAAGCGCCACGGTAATAACCATGACGTCCGTCTGGAATCGTTGATAACCGAAGCGGATCGCCAGATCGCCCAGGCCGCCCCCGCCGATAACGCCCGACATGGCGGCGTAGGACACCAGCGTAATGGCTGTGACAGTGATGCCCGCGATGATGCCGGGCAAGGCTTCCGGCAATAGGGCGCCAAAAACGATTTGCTTAACGGTGGCACCCATGGCCTGGGTCGCTTCGATGATGCCGCGGTCCACTTCCCTCAAAGACGTTTCCACCAGCCGGGCAAAGAAAGGTGCACCACCGGCCACCAGCGGCGGAATGGCTCCTGCCACGCCAAGTGACGTTCCGATCAACATAACCGTAAACGGGATCATCACGATTAATAGAATGATAAACGGCACAGATCGCAGCACGTTCACCACAAAAGAAAGCAAAGCGTAGGCCAATGGCTGTTCCAGCAACTGCCGCTTACCAAACAGGAACAGCAACACCCCTACGGGCAAACCGATGACCACGCTGAACAACAGCGACATGCCTACCATCACCAGCGTATCCCAACTGGCCCAGCCGATTTCGGTCCAGTCGACGTTGCCCATCAGGCCTTCCATCAATGCTTCCATCAGCGCAGCACCTCCACGTGAACATCAGCTACTTCAAATGCACCCATGGCCAGATCCAGATCACCGCCAACCAGTGACAGAGTCAACTGGCCATAGGGCGTATCTTTGATGTGATCAATGCGGCCAGAGAGAATACTGAAATCCACGCCGGATTCCCGGGCAACGCTGCCCAGCAGGGGCGTATAGGTAGATTCGCCGCGAAAGGTCAACCGCAGGATACGGCCTTTGGCCTGTGCCAAGTCCCGCTGCATATCTTCCGGGTCAATGTGCTCGCTCTCGAAGACGAAATCCCTAGTGGTTGGGTGTTTCGGGTGCAGGAAAACGTCGCTGACCGCGCCCATTTCAACCACTTCACCGGCGTCCATCACCGCCACCCGGTCGCATACTCGACGCACCACGTCCATTTCATGGGTGATCAACACAATGGTCAGGCCCAATTCCTTGTTGATATCCGCCAGCAAGCGCAGAACCGACTGGGTAGTCTGCGGGTCCAGGGCGCTGGTGGCTTCGTCGCACAGCAAAATGGTCGGACGGCAGGCCAGGGCCCGGGCAATGCCGACCCGCTGTTTCTGACCACCGGACAGCTGGGAGGGAAACTTGGTTGCCTGGTCGCCCAGACTGACCCGTTGCAACAGTTCATCCACCCGGTTACGGATTTCCTTCGCGGAATAGATCCCCGCCAGCTTCATGGGGAACGCTATGTTGTCTGCGACTGTCTTGGAGGAAAGCAGGTTGAAATGCTGGAAAATCATGCCGACTTTGCGACGAAAAGCCCGCAACTCCGCCGAACTGTAGCGGGTGATGTTTTCATCGTCGATCAGGATGTGGCCCGCCGTGGGCGGCTCCAGCAGGTTGATCAAGCGCACCAGGGTGGACTTGCCCGCACCGGAGTGCCCGACAATGCCGAAGATCTCGCCGGTTTCGATGGTCATGCTGGTGGGCTGCAGCGCGGGAACCGCCTGCCCCTTCACCTGATAGGATTTCTGAACCTGGTCAAAAACAATCACCGATTAACCCTGCCGACGTTTTAAGCGTGCGTGAAATAACCGGCAAGTATAAAGCAAACCTCGGGCAAACCCGAGCCCGGGAGGCTTGGTAGATCCCACTATCCCTGCGCGCAATTTGCGGCCATCGCTTTACACAAGCGATACGCAACCGTCGCTGACACTCGATTGTCAGTTGAACTAAACTGTCAAAGATGCGTTTTGCGTTCCGATTCAGCAAGGATACAACCTTGAACAAAAACAATGACCAGACCGTTCCGAGAATGAATTCCACCCAGGCCTGGGTGACCTATCTGAGCAAAGTGGAATTGCCGGTCCTTGCCAATACCTTACGCCGTATTGGTGAATTGACGGACAGCAGCAACAGCACGGTCAACGAACTGGCCAATGTCATCCTGAACGATGCCCAACTGACCTCCCAGGTGCTCAGACTGTCCAACACCGTATTCTATAACCAGACACGCACCCAGGTCAGCACGGTCAGCCGAGCCATTACGCTGATCGGTTTTGACGCTGTTAAATCCATGGCCATTTCATCGCTGATTGTGGATTCACTGCTCAAACGCACGGACCGTCCCCACCTGCTGCGCTGCCTGGCCCGGGCTATTCATGCCGCCGTGCAGGCCCGGTGCCTGATGCCCAAGCGCAATGAACAGGCGCTTGAGGAGGTGTTTATCGGCGCTTTGCTGATGAACATCGGCGAGCTCGCGTTCTGGTCCTGCGATACCGAACAGGCCGTGGAGCTCGAGAAAGCGTTGCAGCTGGATGAACCACCTGTGCAGGCCCAGAAAGCAGTGCTTCACTCAACCTTTACCGAGATCACTCGGGGGCTGGTTGAGGCCTGGTCTCTGGGACCGTTTATCAAGGAAGTGGTGTCCGCCGGCAAAGCCAATTCCCAGGCCGCCAGCCTGGTTCGCCATTCCGTGGAAATGGCCAGGCTATCTGAGCAGGGCTGGCGCGGCGCGGACATGGACAAAGCTCTGGAAGCGCTTGCCGAGGATATCGGAGAGGCACCGGCAACGGTTCGCGACCGGGTCAAGGTCAACGCCGGTGAAGCGGCGAGGGTCGCCGTATCCCTGGGGATTCCCCAGGTCACCGCGCTGATGCCGGGCAACCAATCCGAGCAGGATGCCAGCCTGCACCATGCGCCCAAGGTTGACCCGGTTCTGCAATTGCAGATTTTGCGGGATCTGACCCATACCCTGGCGGAAAAACCCGATATCAACGAAGTCTGCCAGCTGGTGATTGAGGGCATACACCGCGCGGTGGGCATGCAACGAGTCGCGCTACTGATGACCGACCGCAGCGGTCAGGAACTGGTCCCCCGCAAACTGGGCGGTAAAGGCACCGACGCCTGGAAGGAAAATTTCTCGATTCGGCGGGATGGCTCTGACGTTCTCGGGGTAATTCTGCCCAAAGCAAGCCACTACATTTACCAGCCGAAAAACAAAATGGAAGCGGTTGCGTTCGACCCCTGGCTGGGGCGAGTACCTGCACTGGTGGCACCCATCAAAGTGAAAGGGCGATTGATCGGGTTGTTTTATGCCGATAACGCTGCAGCTGATTATGTCCCATCACAGGAACAACTCATGGCGTTTGCCCATTTTGTGCAGAACGCACAGCTGTGCCTGACCCTGATATCGGAACACTAGTCCGACAACAGGGTCAGGATTTCCTCAGTGAAGAGCACGGAGCTGGCGTGGATAGAGCGCGGCGCTGACTTCCGGCTCTTCCAGCATATCGGCAAGCTCCCGATCAATGTCGGTTTCCTCGCCTTCATCCGGCAGCGGCTCAAACAGGGTGTTGAGCCATGAAGTAACCGGAGGCGCATCGTCCCTGCCGTATTCTGTGGATAGCGCCTTGATCCTGCGGAAACCAATGATCCGCTGGTGCTTGGGGTCACGGATCTGCTCGAAACCGCGCCAATAGATCCGGTCACGGGTATGAAGCTGCACGAACAGGGTATCGATCGGTTCAACAGGGTCTTCGCTATCAGACTCGGCGTCCTCGGCCTTTAGCCTGTCTGGTTCGTCTCCTTCCACGGCCGCTGCCGCAGGTTTCTTATTGCGAATAGTGGTCCAGGCCGGGTAGAGCACGGCCACCGCATCGGCTTCCACGTGTTCACGGGCCGCGCGAAGGATCAGTCCCCAACGGGCTTTGTCGGCATCGGTCTCAAGAGAGTTTATGGGCAGATCGTAGCTTTGTTCACTGGACAGTACGATCGCCATCATCGGGGCGTCGAGCTCCCCCATGGCTTCGGCCTGTGCTACAGACACCAGTTCGTCGATTGCCATCGGTTGGTTCATACGTTATTCGCCTCCTCGATGCCATCAGGGTATTGCAGGAAGAAAGGGTCTTCCTGTCTAACAGCATAGACTGTTCCTGATATAAAGATAAACGTGAAACTGACACGCCCGGATCACAATGACGGACACTGATGCGTCAAAAAGCGGCCTCCAGCCTCTCATAATGACCGAACCAGGGGCTGGCTTCCTCCAGCTGCGCCGCCAGTTGCAACAATGCTCCTTCAGCGCCATGAGGCGCGCCAAACTGAACGCCAACGGGCAGGCCGTCTTTGCTCCAGTTCAGTGGGACCGACATAGCCGGTGTTCCTGTCAGATTAGCTAGTTGAGTAAATGGGGTTCTTGCCAGACTTTCCAAGGCCATCTGATCAACCTGGCCGCTTCGATGCACCATCTTTCCCGCATTCAGCTTCAGCATCAGCTTCGCTGCGAATCGCAGGTGGGGCGGTGTGTCGAGCTCTCCGATCCTTGCCGGCATCTGGCCAACCGTAGGACATAAGTACATATCATAACGTTCGAAATAGGCGCCCAGGGCGCGGGCGAAATCATTCCATTGCTGACGGCGCCTGACATACTCAGGCAAGGGCAGAGTCTGCCCCAACATGGCGATCAGGCGGGTATCCAGTTCGAAATCGCTGTCACCGGCACCCAACTCGGTTTTGGCAAAATCCATCAGGGTCGACACTTCGCCGAAATAAAGTCCTAGGTAACAACGTGCCAGAGCCATTCCGTCAAATTCGGGCCGGGCATACTCGACGGTGTGGCCAAGACTTTCCAGCATGCGCGCGGCATCTTCTACCGCATCCACGCACTCCGGGGCCACCTCGGTATTGTAAGGTGAGGATGTAAACACACCGATGCGCAATGGTTTTGGCGATTGCTGCATGAGTTCACTGAACGGTGCCTCTGGCGACGCGATCCTGAACGGGTCACCCGTCGCCGAGCCCGCAAGTACGTCAAGCATGGCCGCGCTGTCCCGGACGGTTCGGGTAAGCACGTGATCGGTGGAGGCACCCGTCCAGGCCTCACCGGCATAGGGCCCGGCGGAGATTCGTCCACGGGAAGGTTTCAGGCCGAACAGCCCGTTGTAAGCCGCCGGAATGCGGATAGACCCACCACCATCATTGGCACCGGCCATCGGCACGATACCGGCTGCCACGGCCGCACCGGAACCGCCACTGGAACCGCCGGGGGTCAGTTGCGTATTCCAGGGATTGCGCGTCGCTCCCCAGAGGCTCGATTCGGTTACGCCTTTCAAGCCAAATTCAGGTGTGGCCGTGCGACCCATAAACACCACACCGCCCTTCCGGGCACGGCGCACGTATTCCGAGTCCTGATCGGCAATGTTGTTTCTCAGGCCCCGACTGCCGTAGGTACAGGGATGGCCCTGCTGTTGCTGTGACAGATCTTTAAGCAGCATTGGTACGCCGCAGAAGGTACCATCTGGACAGAAAGATTGTTCCTGTGCCTCCGTATACTGGGAGTAGCAAATGGCATTCAGCCGGTCGTTAACCGACGTTGCACGCGCAATGGCCGCGTCACAGACATCGCGGCCAGTCACCTCTTTGCGACGGATCAGGTCGGCAAGGGCGACGGCGTCAAATCGAAGGTATTCGGATTGCTTCATGAGAATTCCCGTTTCTTTTGTTGCTCTTCTGGGCGCAGTAGCCATTAGTATCGCACCGATCGTCCAGGCCAGCGAACCACCCGAGCCCGAGAATGACTGGCTCACCGTCGTCCGTGATTCGCCTTACTGGACCAGTAAAGGCGTCTACGACAACATCATTACCATCCGGCGCTGGGTATTAAAAGAACGCGGATTCTGCTCCAGGCCCGATCGCCACATTCTATTTGATCGTCGTGGGAAGTTTTTGAGCTTTATCGAGGATGGCGCCAGTCGTGAGGCTACCCAGATCCGACTGAACGAGACAAGAGCCTTGATGGCGGCGAGAGGCGACGTGGACGACTGGACGCCGGGCAGCCTCAGCAAGACAGGCTATCCCTTCGCACTGTCGTGCCTTCAACCCCACGTTGATCTTTCGGCCGCGGTTGATCGCTATCTCGGCGCAACGGAAGCAGATCGACTCTGGGGCACCTGGGACGACCTCAGTTTTGCTTCTGCCGAGGAGCCCCGCTCGCTGCATGAGGCGATGCAGTACGTGTATGAAACCCGACTCAACCAGCAGCGCCTGGACCTGCCCGACATCTTGCCCCGGTATCTCGGTGGCCAGGTGCTGATCGAAAGCAGCGGCCAGCCCCGGGCCCATTCCACCGCCAACGCCAAAGGGATACTGCAGCTGTCGCCTTCCGCACTTGGTGACTGCCAGGTCAGCCCGGACAACCACTGGCACCGCCTGGCCCAGGTGGACTGCGCCCTGAAACTCATGCAACAGAATGCCCGGAACCTGGAGCCGGCCTTCATGAAACGGTTTGGCAACCTGCCGGCTGAAAAGCGTGATCGGCTATTTTCTCTGCTTCTGGTTCAGGCCTATCACGGTGGGTTGGGGCGGGTGGTTTCGCTGTTGGAAGATGAGGATCTGTCGAAGCCGGCCGCCTTCTTTGCCCGAGAGTACGATAACTTCAGCGCCGGCGACATTCTGTTTGGAATGATTTTCCATAATCTGGGACGGAACCGCTTCGGTCTGGCCTCACTGTATTACGTTGCCGATGTACAACTGGCGACCGAAACAATTTGCGCTAACGATCGCCTGTCAGGCGATTCATTCTGCAACTGAGGTACGTTATGCATCAGGTTGCATTAGCGCCGAAGGACTTCCACTATGAGTTGATAATCTTCACCGGGAGTAACGGGTAATGCCTGAAAGCGACAGCTATCGCAGCGTGGCGCATCGCTCGACCGTCAAGTCGATCAACGCGGCACTGGCGCGGTAGTGGAATTGACCGTTCTGCCCGACAGCATCAGCCCGGCGCTGGCCGTCGGGCTGATGCTGGCCTCGGTCATTACTTCCATGATCACCGCCAGCCTGGGCGCAGGTGGTGGTCTTTTACTGCTGGTGCTGATGGCCCTGTGGATTCCACCGGCGGTCATCATTCCAGTCCATGGCATGGTCCAGCTCGGCTCCAATCTGGGGCGGGCGACCCTGACCTGGCGACACACCGACTGGCGCGCCATAGCCGCCTTCGCGCCCGGTGTTCTGGTGGGTGCGGCTATCGGTGCCTGGCTGTTGGTGGACCTGCCCGAACACCTCTGGCAACTGACCATTGCCGGCTTCGTGCTTTATCTTTGCTGGGGGCCGGCACTGCCCAGAGGCGTATTCGGCCGTACCGGTATTTTCGTTGCTTCGGCATTCACCAGCTTCGCAAGCCTGTTCGTGGGCGCAACCGGGCCACTGGTAGCAGCTTTCATCAAACAGATGCACGAGGACCGCTTCAAAACCGTCGCCACCTTCGCCACCGCCATGAGCCTGCAGCATGCCCCCAAAGCCCTGGTGTTCGGCCTGGCAGGCTTTGTGTTTCATGAATGGCTGTTATTTATTGTGGGAATGATTGCCTTCGGCTTTGCCGGCACATGGATCGGCCTGCACCTGTTGAAAAATCTCGAGAATCGACATTTCCAGCATATCTTCAACCTTGTGCTGACCCTGCTGGCACTTCGACTGCTATGGCAGGCAGGACAATCGTTATTCTGATAACGCTGACATAAACCACGATCCGATTCCGACCCTGGGCCTTGGCGGCGTATGCCCGCTCGGTGACCGGGCACAACCATGACCGAACCCCTGATGAGGCACTCCCTGCGCTAGGCATACCGGCCATCAAACGAGCCATTTGTTGCCCAGTCAGCAACATTTGGCCCCGGCGTCAGCAACGGATTGCCCGACGGCAATCACAGAAGCAAGCGCGCACCTCATTAGCCCATGTTTATATTGATTTTTATCTTTCTGGCACGGCCTTTGTAATGAGCCTTGTGTCCAGGGAAAACCTTGGGACACTTACTCACTCAAACGTCATGGAGCAGACTATGCCAACTCCCTGTTATATCAGCATCGAAGGCCAGACTCAGGGCAACATCACCGCCGGCGCATTCACTTCCGATTCCGTAGGCAACATCTACGTTGAAGGTCACGAAGACGAAGTGCTGGTTCAGGAATTCAGCCACGTTGTGACCGTTCCGACTGACCCACAATCCGGTCAGCCTTCCGGCCAGCGCGTTCACAAGCCCTTCAAGTTCACCTCTGCACTGAACAAAGCCACCCCGCTGATGTACAACGCACTGGCGTCTGGCGAAATGCTGCCGAAGGTTGAACTGAAGTGGTACCGCACGTCTGTTGAGGGCAAGCAGGAGCACTTCTTCTCTACCATCTTGGAAGATGCCACCATTATCGACATCGACTGCAACATGCCGCACTGCCAGGACACCGCCAGTGCTGACTTCACTCAGCTGGTAACGGCCTCCCTGTCCTACCGCAAGGTTACCTGGGAACATGCCGTTGCCGGAACGTCCGGTGCAGACGACTGGCGCTCGCCTGTCGAAGCGTAAGTCGCTTCTGGCGTTCAGCAAGTCCAATGCCCCGGCGATGATCAATCGTTCGGGGCATTGTTTTCTCTGACACAGGAAAATGCATTATCCTGTCCGTCATGACCAAGACTCCCTCCCATTCGCACAGGCTCGGCGAGCTGATGTGCACCGTTACCGAACAGATTCTCTGGTCGACTTCGTACCGGGAACTCGTTTGCCGTGTCGGGTCCGGGCAGGCGACCTATCATCGGTTTGATCCCCGTAGCGGGCAGCACCAGATCACCTATGGCGCGCGAATGATAGAAGCCAAGCACAGGCCGGAAACCGCCAGCGGCTGGTTGTCGGGCCGGGAAATCCGGCAGCGGGGGTACTTTGACGGGAAGCTGAGCCCGCTTAACCTGCTGGCCCACACCTGTTGCCATGAATTTGCCCACCTGTTGCAGCACAGTGCCGGCCAGCGGTTTCGCGGGTCTGTTCACAACCGGCATTTCTACCGGATTCTGGACGACCTGCACGCCAACGGGCGCGCCGGAGCGGCGCGGGCAGCGCTGTCAGATCTGGCAGCGCGGCATGAGCTGTCGTTATCCGCAGACGGCTTTGCGCTGCCAGACCCGACAATAGATCGGGCAAACTGGGCGGTCGGCGACTCGGTGTCGTTTGCGGCGGGGCGCAGCGAGCGCCAGGGCGACATCCTCAAGGTGAACCGGAAAACCTGTACAGTTCGCGGCACCGGACTTTCCCGCGGGATGCGCTATCGGGTTCCGATGCAACTGCTTCGCAAGAGCGACGCCGTCGACGAGAGGGGCTGAAAGCGCTTATCCGGTGCGCCTGCCCCGTCACGGCGCATAAACACCAGATTAACAATGCATGACTGCATCGATAACGTACTGAATTTAAAAGATTCAGCTTATTGGCACGCGCTTCGCATAGAGTAAAAGTAGGGAAGATTCTCCCGGCTAGGGACCCGGCCGGACCATCAGATCATTGTTGTTGGCATTCTCGCCGGGCTATCGACACCTTCTATGGGACGATACCCCGGCTTTTTTATTTGCCCCGATCACTCCCCGAACTCTCACCGAACTCTCAGACCTCGGAAACCGGAGTCGCACCGTACTTCCGGCGCCAGCCCAGAACAAACACCGTCAGCGCCGGCAGGAACGTCAGCGTTACCGTGGCTGCACCGGCCAGACCAAACAGAACGATCGCGCCCACGCCTCGGTATAGCTCCGTGCCTTCGCCCGGCAGGAACACTAGCGGTGACAGGCCACAGATAGTGGTCAATGTGGTCATTGCGATGGGCCGCAGGCGAGTTTCCACAGCACCGATCACCGCATCCACCACCGACACCTCCCGCTGCCGCAGATTTTGCCTTGCCTGTTCCACCACCAGGATCGGGTTGTTCACCACCGTACCCATCAGAATCAGGAACCCCAGCATCGTAATCATGTCGAAAGGCTGGCTCAGGGGCAGCAGGCCGATTCTGGGTAATAAACCACCCACCAGGTTCATCAGTGCCAGGCCCACGATGCCGCCCGCGATACCCAACGGAATCGCCGTCAAAATCAGCAGCGGGAAACCCCAGTGAGCGAAGATCGCCACCAGCAACAGGTAGACAATCACCACCGCAATCATAAAGTTTCCGCTCAGGGCATCGCGGGTGGCGTTGAGCTGGTCGCTCGCCCCGGAAATATCAATGGCCACGCCTGAAGGGATCTCGCCACTGTCCCGCATGACACCCAGCAATTCCGTCCGGACTTTTTCAACACCCGCTTCGAGAGGCACATCGTCCGGCGGGATGACATTAAGGGTCACCGTACGTCGGCCGTCCAGTCGGCGCACGGTACTGGTATCCACAGTTTCCTCAATGGTCGCCAGGCTCGACAAGGGCAGTGTGGCGCCCTGAGGAGTGTGCACCATCACATCCGGCAGCTGATCCAGGCTAGGATTGCGACCCGCGCTGCCGTAAAGGTAGATATCGATCTTGTCGTCGTCCAGGAAGAAGTCATCCACATAGGAGCCTTCGGTCAGCGACGCCACGGTGAAGCCAATGGCCTCGGTGCTCAGCCCCAGTTCCGCCGCCCGGTCCCAGTCCGGCCGCACCTGGATCAGGGGCTGTGCGAGGGCCAGAGTCGATGGCTGGGTCTGAATGCGGGGGTTGCCGAAAATCTCCTGGGCCCGGCCATAAGCCGTGTTAGCCACTTCGTAAATCGACACCAGGTCCGGGCCGGAGATATCCAGGTTGATGCTGCGCGTGCCACCGTCGTTGCTGGAGATAATGGAGCCCTTGGCGGCAAAAGCGCGCATGCCCGGAAACTGCTCGTAAAAACCGGTAATTTCGTCCATCAACACTTCAATGTGCCGGGCGTTGACCGTTTCCGCAATAATCCGCACGTTAGTGGGACTGATCTGCATGTTCAGGTACGCGAGGGGCGGAATCGGCGTTTCGCCGCTTTCATAGGCCTCCGGGTCGGCCTGAACGTGAGGCAGAAAGTGATCTTCCACCTGTTTGGCAATGGTTTCCATTTCAGACAGGTTGTAACCCGGCGGTGCGTTCATGGAAGCAAAGGTTTTCGGCTCCTCGCCTTCCGGCAAATACTCCGCGGGCGGGGTGAGGAAGAATATGATCCAGAAACTCAGCGCCACCGTGCCAAGAATGACCACGCCCCGCCTGAGAGGTCCGCTCACCAGCCATCGCACCCCGCCGACAATAGTGGCCGCCCAGCCACCCGACACGGTGTTGCCAAAGCGATCCGTGTCCGACTCGCGGATGCCAAAGTCTAACCGTGCGCTCAGAGTAGGAATCACGGTAACCGCCACCAGCATGGACGCGAAAATCGCGGCCGAAATCGCAATGGCCACGTCAGAATACAGTTGCCCGGCTTCTTCCTCGATGAACAGGATCGGCAGAAACACCAAAATAGTGGTCATGGTAGAAGCCAACACCGCCGGCCAGACTTCCTGAACTCCCTTGAGGGCCGACTCAAATTTGTCCAGCCCCAGACGCCGGTGGCGCTCGATGTTTTCCAGCACCACGATGCTGTTGTCCACCGTCATCCCGATGGCAAAAGCGACACCCGCAAGGGAAATGACGTTAATGGTGCGGCCAGTCATCATCAGCCCCAAAAACGCCGCGATGGCACACAAAGGAATGCCCACCACGCCCACAAAGGTCGCGCGGGAGGATCTCAGAAACAGAAACATCACCAGGGTCGCAAACACGGCGCCAATGCCGAGGTTGGTCCAGACATTCGCCACAGAGGCTTCCACATAGCGGGCGTCGTCGGCGGTCAACGCCAGTTCCATTCCCTCGGGGTTCAAAACCTCGGCGTTGATGGCATCAACTTCCACCAGCATGCCGCGTTTGATATTGATGACGTTGGAACCGCTCTCCCGTCGCACCTGAAGCCCCAGAACCCGCTGACCATTGATATAGGACAGCTCGCGGATGCGAGAGTGATCCTGTTCCACATTGGCTACCTCGGACAGGCGCACCACACTGTCGCCGGTGCGGGACACGACCAGACTGCGCAGTTCCTCAAGATCGCGGAATCGCCCCACCGTGCGCAAAAGATAACGGCGTTTACCGGCGTCCACTTCGCCACCAGACACGTCCTGATTCCGGCTGGTGATGGCATCCCGCAGGTCCAGAAGACTGAGGCCTCGCTGGGCCAGTTTCGCCTCATCCACGGTGATCTGCATCTGACGGTCAGCCCCACCGCCGACCGTCACTTCCGAGACCCCCTGCACGCTTTCCATCCGGGGCCTGACGCGATCTTCCACAAAGTCACGCATCAGGTCGATGTCCAGCTCCCGGGGATTACCCGGCAGGGTCGACACGCGGAAATACATAAAGGCGTTGGAAGAGAATGAGGCCGCCACGATGCGCGGTTCATCCACATTGCTGGGGTAGTTTGATACCTGGCTAAGGGCGTTGTTTACCTGGATCAGGGCTTCGGTGATATCCACACCAAACGGGAACTCCAGTTCAATCTCGGCAGAGCCGCTGGAGGCCGTGGAGGCCATTTCGCTCAGGTTGGGCACGTTGCGGAGGTAACGTTCCTGTTCAATCAGGATTTCTTTTTCGATGTCCTGGGGTGTGGCGCCGGGCCATTGGGTCTCCACCGTAATGGTGCGGGTTTCCAGATCCGGAATCATCTGCACCGGGATCCGCAAGGCGGCGGCCGAACCAATAATCGCCAGAATCAGGGTAATCACGGTCACCAGAGTGCCGTGGCGGATGACGCCAGCAAACATCAGCGGGAACCCCGTTCGGCGAGCTTGACTTTGGCGCCGTTTTCGAGGGATTCGTTACCGCGAATAACCACCTGCTCGTCACCCTCTAGCCCGCTGAGGATTTCCATGCGGTTATCGAAACCAGAGCCGACTTCGACTCGTTTCTCCCGCACTTCATAAAGATCATCGCCTGCAGATTCCGCCAGCCAGACAGTGACCCGCCCGTCCGGGTAGCGGTTGATGGCGTCCCGGGAGACGGTCATGCCCCGCTCCCCGGTCGAGACCCGCAAGGTTGCTCGAACCGCCATGCCCGGCAGAGCCGTGAATGCTTCGGGGCCAGTTGCCCGCAACAGAAAGGTCCTGGCTTCAGGATCGCTGACTGGCACCAACGACTCAATTCTGGCGACGACCGGATTCCCGCCCGTGCCCAGCGGGTGAACCAGAAGCTCCGAGTCCCTGGTGACCCGTTCGAAGTAATCCTGCGGGACCCGAAAATCCAGCCGCAGGTTAGTGGTATCAACCAGAGTCAGCAATTCATCGCCCGGTGTCACCCATTCACCCAGATCGCTGTTGCGATGACTGACCACGCCTTCAAAGGGCGCTTCGATACGGTGCCGGTCAAGCACGACTTGACGTCGTTTTTCCTCGGCGCTGAGTCGGCCGAGGGCCGCCTGTGTGGCGACCACTTCGCTTTCCCGGGCACTGACCTCAGTGGCCGCGATGTTGCGACCGGCGCCAACGGAACGCGCTTCCGTCAGGCGCCTCTGAGCTTCTTCAAGCCGGGCCCGGGCCTCGGCCGATTCGGCTCGGGCACTGGCCAGCTCGAACCCGGCCTGCTCGTTGTCCAGTCCGACCAAAAGATCGCCCTGTTCGACCCGATCACCTGCCTCAACCCGCACATCATCAACTAGGCCCGCGACGGCCGTGGACAGGCGGGAAGTACGCAGGGCGTTGGCAGTGCCGTTCAGGCTGACTTCACTGATGATGTCGGAGGTTCTAACGTCTTCAAGCTCTACCCCCGGACGATCCTGGGCATGGGCGTAGAAAGAGACAAAACACCCCACCACGGCCGGAAGGCAAGACTGAAAGACGATCGGTTTCACTAACTTCCCCTTTTATCCCTGTGCGATTGTTCCGGAATTCTGCTCGATCGCGTTGTTTAATATTGACCTAAGACAACGTCCGTCATAGCAGGACAGACCTTTCAGCCACAGCCTTTTGCGCCTGAACGACCTCAGGTTGATGCTTCCACCCGACCCAAAATGCTGCAACACTGCCAACAAGACAATAACAATGACAACAAAGAGATATTGCCCGTGAAACGACTGAGCCCGGTTGATCAGGTCTTCCTCTGGCTGGAAAAACGTCAGCAACCCATGCACGTAGGCGGATTGCAGCTTTTCAGGTTTCCCGACGACGCCGGTGATGACTATGTCGCTCGTCTGGCCGATCAGCTGCGCGCAGAAACCGTTGTCACACCGCCGTTCAACCTGAAACTGACCAGCAAATTTGGTCAGCCGGGCTGGACCGAAGACAAGGAGCTGGATCTGGAGCACCATTTCCGGTTTGAAGCCCTGCCAACCCCCGGTCGCATCCGCGAGCTACTGTCCCTGGTGTCCGCCGAGCACAGCCACCTGATGGACCGTGAGCGCCCACTCTGGGAATTTCATCTGATTGAAGGTCTGCGGGAACGCCAGTTTGCCGTCTATACCAAAGTTCACCACTCGCTCGTGGACGGCGTCTCCGCCATGCGCCTGTTCCAGAGAATGGTGAGTAGTGATCCAGACAAACGAAACATGCCTGCAATCTGGTCAATGCCGAAGAGTAAAAAACGCAAGAACGGCCAGGAAAATCCATCTTTGTGGCGCAACGTCTCACACATGTTGGGAGAGTCCGGCAAACAGATCAGCACCCTGCCCGGAGTCAGCCGTGCGCTGCTGCAGACGGTACGTGAGGCCCGCAATCATCCGGTCTATCAGTCCGTCTTTCACGCGCCACCGTGCATTCTGAACCAGAAAATCACCGGGTCCAGGCGCTTCGCCGCCCAGTCGTATTCACTCCCCCGCATCAAGGCCGTCTGCAAAGCCAGCGGCACCACCATCAACGATGTGGTGATGGCCATGTGCGCCTCGGCCCTGCGAGCGTTTCTGCTGAATCAGGACGCATTACCAGCCAAGCCCCTGGTTGCCATGGTCCCGGTTTCCCTGCGGCGGGATGACAGTGCGGAAGGCAATCAGGTGGGCATTATCCTGGCGTCTCTGGGCACCCATCTGAGCGACCCGGCAGAGCGGCTCAACTACATCCATAGGGATGTGCAGGCATCAAAGGCCCGCTATGCGGAGATGACGCCGGAGGGGATTCTGAACTACACCAGCATGATGCTGGCCCCGGCCAGTTTCCAGCTGCTGACCGGGCTTGCGCCAAAGTGGCAGACCTTCAACGTGGTGATCTCCAACGTGCCGGGTCCCAGCGAAAAGCAGTACTGGAACGGCGCCGAGCTGATCGGCAGCTACCCGGTGTCTATCGCAATGGACCGCCTGGCCCTGAACATGACCCTGAACAGCTACGGCGACCACATTGAATTCGGCCTGATCGGCTGCCGCCGGACCCTGCCCAGTCTGCAACGAATGCTGGATTACCTGGAAGACGGGCTGACGGAACTGGAGAAAGCCTTCAGCCTTTAGTGCAGGGCGGTTCACTGGGGCGCGCAAACGTCTCTAGCCCAGCATCGCCACACCCGCCTGGGAAACGGTGTTGCGGCCGGCGCGCTTGCCTGCGAAGAGACAGCGGTCTGCAAGCCGGTACAGGGCCTCGGAGCTTTTGGCATGATCAGGGTAATGGGCAATGCCGAAAGAGGCTGTCAGCTGGATCCTGGCCTCGCCGTAGGAGATTTCATCGCTGGCGATACGCTCCCGAAGCTCCTCGATCAACGCGTAAGCGGCGTCCGGAGACAGGTCCCGCAGGATCAGCCCGAATTCCTCCCCACCCAGGCGACCGACCGAGTCCGTAGCTCGAAGGCGCTCGGTCAGCAAACTGCCAATCCGACTAAGCACCTGATCACCAGCGTCGTGGCCCATGGTGTCGTTCACCCGTTTGAAGTGGTCGATATCCATAATCACCAGGGCAAAGCCTGAACCATTACGATTGCATTCTGCCATCGTGCGATTCAACACGCTGTTGAAACAGGCGCGATTGGCCAGCCCGGTCAGGGAATCCATCTGCGCCATATCGAACAACCGCTTCTCAGCTTCTTCACGCCGGGTTTCGTAGATGTGTATAAAAAACAACATCAGAGTGGCACAGAGCACCATGTTCAGCAGATCAATAATGGCAAAAGTACTGTCAATCCGGCCCTGATAAACCGCAAAAATCACACAGCCTGCGATCAGGGAAGGCAGGCTCAGCCGCAAACCCTCGGATTTTCCCAACAACAGATAGGACAGAACCGGAATCATCAGTATCCACACGAATGCGGTAATGGAAGCTTCCGGAACCAAAATGATCAGCAGTGAAAAGAAGCAAAACGAGACCAGGAAGCCGTAAACCCAGCGGTGCAGGTGGCGGGTATTCCGCAAGCCCTGGCGTGACCATAACAGGAGACCTGAAACCAGATATTCAAAGGTGCCAAGCCAGATATGGCCGTTGATGAGCTGTAGTGTGCCAAACACCAGGAGCGCCGAACCGGTCACCAGGAACAACAAGCTCAATAATGAGCGGCGGTGACTGTCCCGCAAGCCGGAGCGACTATGCTCAAGGGAAACACCTAAGTCTGATTTCTGGGGTATTTTCATCTGGCACTGTTCCGAAACGTGGGGCAATCCCGTGCCGCCGACGGTTCACAAAATATACAAGGCTATGTCGCCCGCATCAACCAACCGGTTGTAACGCTTCTCCTCAGGTTGGCGGACCGCAGAGGCAAACTCAATCATGGAGATTCTTGCGGGAAAACCGTTCGACCAGCGGCTGGTAAGACGCGCCCAGCACTCTGTTCAGCGCCTCAATGCCCCAGGCATCAGGCCCGACAAGAATTCGGGATTCATTTTTCAGGATGCCCTTCACAATGGTGGCCGCGGCTTTCTCCGGCGTGGTCAGCGCCAGCTTGTCAAATCCGGCCCGCAGGGCAGAGGCGTTGTCTGATACGCCCATACGGGCCGAATTGGCGATGTTGGTGCGGATACCCCCCGGATGCACGCAACTGACGGCCACGGGCTGTTTTTCCAGTTTCATTTCCTGGCGCAAAGCTTCCGTAAAACCGCGCACTGCAAATTTTGCAGCGTTATAGGCGCTCTGCTTTGGTACGCCAATCAGACCAAACACACTGGAGATATTCACCAAATGACCATCACCGGACGCAATGAGGTGGGGCAGGAATGCCCGGGTTCCGTGGGCCACACCCCAGAAGTCAATGTCCATCACCCATTTGAAGTCTTCATCCGTCATCTCACGTACCGACGCGTTCAACGCCACGCCTGCGTTATTAATCACCAGATTGACGGCACCGAAATCCTTTGCCACCAGGTCCGCGTGAGCATAAATCGCGTCGCGGTCTGATACATCCAGCAGGTAAGTGCGCACCTCCGTTTGATCACATAAGGCTGCGGTTTCCGCCAGCCCGATTTCATTGACATCGGATAGCGCCAGGCGACAGCCCCGGTCGGCCAGAGACTGAGCCAGTGCCCGGCCAATACCGGAGCCTGCACTCGTGATTACGGCGACTCGGTTGTTCAGATCTTTCATTGTAGGTGACCTCTAATTGGATTTGGCTGAACTTACTCTAGCAGGTGTGGAGCCAGAGCCCATGGCAAATTTTGGCACCGGCACCGGTAACTGATCCAGCGCTGATGACCACCGGGGGCACTCCGGGGTACAATTCTGCACCTGATAACCCACCAGTGGAGTACTGTCTATGGAATGGAGCCTCACCCACTTCTGGCTGATACTCGCCCTGATTATAGGCCTTGCGGAACTCACTTCCGGCGTGATGGTGCTGCTGGCTCTGAGCATTGCCGCTGCGCTCACCGCCTTGCTTGCGTTTTTAGGTGCATCCTTTGAATGGCAGCTTGCCGGCATGGGGCTCTTTTCCGGGATTCTGGTGCCGGTTGCCATCAAATGGCTCAAGCCCCGCTTGTCGCCGAAAGGCGTTGCCTACGGCACCACCGGTACGGGCGTAGAGCGCGGTCAGGTCTACCATACCCTGAAACGGGATTTCGACGACGCGACCGGTCTGAAGGTGAACGGTGATTTCTACCGTTTGCGGATCAGCGACACCGGCGAAACGGAACTGCCCGAAGGCACACCGGTCATTTTTGAAACCTTCGACGGCACCACTGCCGTCGTCAGCCTGAACCACCAGAAGGAGCAGTGAACATGGAAAGTATGTTATCCCCGGGACTGGTTATCAGTCTTATCGTTGTCGCCATCGGCGTTTTTATCATTGCAAAAGGGCTTGTGATCATACGCCAGTCCGAGGTCATGGTTATTGAGAGGCTGGGGTCGTTCAACCGCATACTCGAAAGCGGGGTAAACATTATCGTCCCGTTTATTGACCGACCACGACCCATCACCATGATCCGGTATGTCCGGATGGGTGATGACTACCACCCCACAAGCAGTGACGAGACCCGCATTGACCGGCGCGAAACCGTGATGGATTTCCCCGGCCAGCCCGTGGTCACCACCGATAATGTGACGGTCAATATCAACGGTGCACTGTATTACCAGATCATTGACCCCCGCCGCGCGGTTTACGAAGTGGCTAATATGTCCCAGGCCGTTGAGGTTCTGGCCAAAACCACCCTGCGTTCGGTGGTGGGCAAGATGGAACTGGACAAACTGTTCGAATCCCGCAGCGAAGTGAACAGCGCCATTCAGGCCGAGATGGAAGAAGCGGCCTCCAAGTGGGGCGTAAAGCTGACCCGGGTAGAGGTTCAGGACATCAGCATGCCCGAGGAAGTGGAAGAGGCGATGCGCCTGCAAATGGCCGCCGAGCGTAAACGCCGGGCCACGGTGACCGAGGCAGAAGGTGAAAAAACGGCGGCAATTGCCATGGCGCAGGGTCAGCGCGAATCCGCCATCCTCAACGCCCAGGGCGATAAGGAATCCGCCATTTTACGGGCCGAGGGCGAAAAGGAATCCATTCGCCTCGTGCTCAGCGCCATAGGCGACAGCGAAGACAACAAACAGACGGTTATCGGTTATCTTCTGGGCCAGAGCTACATCAAGGTACTGCCCAACATGGCAAAAGACGGTGAGCGCGTCTTCGTGCCTTACGAGTCATCGGCACTGTTGGGCTCCATGGGTATGTTCCGCGACCTGGCGGGCAACCCGGAAGATCTGGTTCGAAAGAGCCTCGGCCAGGACGCGCTACGCGGCGGCATGCTGGCAGGTTCCGGCGCCGACTGACCCTCCCGGCCAGGCTATCAGCGATCCGCCTGCTAACCCAGCAGGTTATCCAGGGGCCGCTGATAGCTCGGAGCAAATACTTCAAGGAAATACATCACTTCCGGCAGGGCGTCGGTTTCAAGTTTCTGCCGGATGTGCCCCGCAGCCGGCTCGAATTCCTTGTTCCCCGCCTGGATCTCCGCCTGACACTTCAATAGCGCCGACAGCCGGTCGGCCGCTTTGATCAACTCCTTTTCCTCGTCAGACCAGGTCGACTCCTCGATGTAAGGCGCAAAGTCTGATCGCAGATCCTCTGGCAGCAATGCCAGCAGTTCCGCCTCGGCCTTATGCTCTATGTCGCTGAAGGCTTCGCGCATGACTCTCGAATGGTATTTGACCGGCGTGGGCATGTCTCCGGTGATGACCTCCGTTGCGTCGTGATAGAGCGCGGCGGTCGCAATCCGATCAACGTTCACGTCGCCGTCGAAGTGCCGGTTGCGGATGATGGCCAGGGCATGAGCCAGGGTGGCAACTTCCCAGCTATGGGTGGCCACATTCTCTTCGATAGCGTTACGCATCAGCCCCCAGCGCTTGATCCAGCGAAGCCGCGATACATAGGCAAAAAAATGGCTTAAAGGCCGACTCATTAATGGCCGCTCCTATTTTACGATTGTTTAATATTCAGGCTTCTGAGCCATCAGTCGTGATGATACCCTGAAAAAAGATTCACATTTTCAGTTCGCAGCATGGAGTGCTCATGATAAGACACCTGAAAGGAGCAGCTCTCTGGTTCGTCTTTATTTTTGTGGCCGGTCAGCTGTCTGCCTCACAGAACATCAGCGTCCGTGTAGGCGTCTACAGTTTTCCCCCGATCGCCGCAGTCGGTCACAACAACAAAGCGACAGGCCTGCTGGGCGACCTTCTTACCGAACTGGAAAGGCAGCACAACAACCTGTCGTTCCAGGTCATTCATACCTCTCCCAAGCGGCGACAAATGGACTTTAACAGCGGTCTGTTTGACGTCATATTTTTCGAAAACCCGAGCTGGAGCTGGGACCAGGCAACCATCAGAACATCTGCCCCCATTTTGCAAGTTGAAGAAGTCTACCTTGCCCTGAACATGGACAACCGCGACCAATCCTTTTTTGAAAACCTCAATGAGCGCCAGATTGTTGCGATCGCGGGTTACCATTACGGCTTTGCCAGCCAGGAGACCGACAGTGATGAGCTTCACAAACAGTTCAACATCGAACTTTCCCACAGTCATCAACGTAATATCGATCTGATCAGGGCCGATCGCCCCTCCATTGCGGAGGTCGCTGTTGTCAGCAGCTCATTCCATCGTGCCTATTTTTTGCGGTTTCCCGAACATCGCAATGACTTTCTGATTTCAGAGAAGGCGGACCAGAGTTACGAGCTGGGGGTCATAACCCGCAAAGACGGCCCGGTCAGCGTTCAGACCATTGAAGACCTGCTTGGGCCATTGATCGAAAGCGGCTTCTATCAATCTCTGGTTGAAAAGTACGGCCTGACCTTGCCAGGCAGGCTGCGACCCTCGCCTTAACGTGCGTCGAGTTCAAAATTCACTTTGATTGAACCCCCGTCACCCTGTGCCGCCTCTTGAATCGGCTCCAGTAAAAACAGCTGGTCATTCGATACGTCAAAATCATCCTGCAGCATAGCTTTCAGACGAACGCCGCGGGCGCGGGCCAGGCCCGCCAGGGCCTCTTGCGGCAATTCCACCCGGGACACCAGGCGGTTGACCAATGCCTGTTCCCATTCCGGACGCTCCGGATCATCATCTTCACCCACAATCTCCTGCCGGAACGCGACGAGGGTCTGCTCGAATCCGGCGGCCTGATACCTCGATTCAAGTTGTGCAATCCGGTCGGTGACTGAAGGTTGCTCACTGATACCCAGCTGTTCAACCAGCAGCTGCCGGCGCAATGACTCGCCATCGACCTCTGGTGATACGGCACCGCGAAGCTTCAGTAGCAGCGATGGCCGCTTGTCCAGGGCTTGTGAGAGCGCTTCAAGCTTGTCCTCGCTGCCCGCCATCATAGCGACTCGCCCGGGCACAAAGCTGACATAACCCAACTCCTCACCGGTGAGACCGGCCATATCGGCCAGGGAGCCCAGCATACTGAACGGGGATGTGGCAGCTCGTGCAATCAGATTGACGAAGGTTCGCATGACAATAGGCCCAACACTGAACTGGGGGTCAGCCAGATCGCCCTGGATCGGAAGGTTGATATCAATCACGCCCCGACGATCGCGCAACAGCGCCAGCCCAAGCTTCAACGGTGCGTTTACCGCCAGTTCACTGGCGACCACATCGCCCAGTTCAATGCTGTCCAGCACGATCTGATTGGCCGCATCGATTCTGGAGCCGGCGATCTCGTAGTCCAGATTCAGGTTCAGCTTGCCGTTCCGCACGCCATAACCCAGATAACGGCCAAGGTAGGGTGACAGTGCCGGCAATGCGACACCGTCCACCTGCAGGTTCAGATTGCTGACATCCTCTGTACCCAACGCGCCAATGGCGCCGTCAAACTTCACGCTGCCGACATCACCCAGCCTGCCCTGAACAGACACTTTGCCCTGCTGCGGCGCCACATTGCTTATTCCAGTGACGGACCCGTTCAATTGATCAAGACTGGTCGAGAACACGGGCTCAACGGTCTGATCGGTGTACGAGATATCACCTTCCTCCAACAGGAGCTGGTTGACCCGGAAGATGAATCCAGGGGGTTCGTCGTCTGTGCCGGTGTCAGGCGCCTCCGACCCTTCATTCGATGGCAGGATTCGCGCCAGATTGTGCAGCCCGCCCTGCTCACGGATCACGTTGATATTGGGGTCCGATAAAGTCAGGGTACCGATCTCAAGACGGGCCGGTGAGAGATTGTACTCCAGCGGTTCCAGACGCAGGTTCTGCCAGGCAATCAGCGGCGAGTCAGAATCGGCAAGGCGCATATCCAGCGCAGAAATCTGGCCGTTACCGCTAAAGGTACCGGTGAGTGGCGCCTGCAGATTATCCAGGTCCAGGTTGCCATCCAGGCTCAGAAGGCCGTCGCGAAGGGTTAGATTCGTCATGTCACCCAGGTAGGAATCAAACTGTGCCAGGGCCAGGTCAGCCACGCTTAAGCCGGCTTCGAGCGTGAACGGCTGGAGCGTGGTCTGACCGCGAACGTTAAACCGACCTCCGGCTGCCAACGCCATTGCGGCCTCGTAATTAACCGGCTCTGCCAGCGCCTGGGAAAGCCGGCCAACGCTCAGGGTTACCTGCTCCAGCGTCAGGTCAACCGCGTTGGCCGGCTGGTTGTCCAGCCAGTCCACCCGGCCGTCTTCCAGCTCCAGGCCCGCAACGGACCAGCGGAATGGCGCCGGGTCCGGAGACGAGCCGCCTCCGCTCTCAGCGCCTTCGGCACTGTCTTCGGCACTGTCTTCGCCTCCACTATCCCCAGCCACAAAAGGCCGAAGCAGGTTCAGAACGCCTTTTTCATCACGCTCCAAACCTAACCGGATATCGTCCACCTCGACTGTTCCGATGGAGACTTCCCGGTTGATCAGGCCGAAATCGATAGCCGGGATACGAATACGTCCGGACCGCAGCAACTCGGCGTCACCATTACCCACAATATCACCCGCCACATCACCTGCCATGGCCAGGGCGACATCGGTCAGAGTCACTTCACCGTCGGAGGTAGATAAGGAGAACTGCTCGCCGGAGCTCAGCTCATAGTTGGAGGTAAGGGTCAGACTGCCATCCAACAGGGTATAGGGCAGGTAGGGCGTCAGAAAATGCGAAAGCGTTGTGTGACTGACGTCAGCAATGCTCAAAAAGCCAGTGGAGTATAACGGCGCAATGCTGAGGTCGCCCTCCCATTCAATCGTCTGGCTACCGATGGCCGCCAACAGGTAATAATCGCTTTCACTGTCTTCCCGGGGCCAGGTCGCCAGGTCGTTGAGGGCAAGATCCAGCGGCGAAATCTGGAATTCTTTCGACCCACCCTGACTGAAATCCCGGAACAGGACCTCCCCACCGGCAATTCGGAATCGGTCAAGGAACAGCCTTATCGAGTCAGAGGATTCTGCCCCGGATTCTGCTTCTGATTGCGGCTCCGCCGCGGGGTTGTTTGCCTGCCAGTCGCGGGCAACGTTCACGCTGTAGTCTTCCAGCAGATCGAGGCGGGCAAAAGGCTCATCCAGCTCGAAGTTCTGAAGCGCCACGGTACCGGTCGCCAGTCGAAGAACACCCAGGTTGACGTAGAGCCGGCTAAACGCCAGCACTCGCTCGCCGTCGCCGTCCTGGGCTCCCAACCCGGACGCCTCGATACTTATGGCAAACGGGTTGACCTGAACGCTTTCGATAGTCGCATCCCAGCCCAGGTGCCGGGCCATACGATCGGGAATCGTGCGTTCCAAGTACCAGGGGAGCACAACGAACCCCGCCAGGGAGTAGAGTGCAACCAGAATCAGTGCGATTAACGATAGCTTACGGGCCAAAACCAGACACTCCAGACGTTGAAAAGGATAGGTTTGCCTTACGGAACCTTCATTCTTACGTACAGGATAGTCCTCCGCCGGCTGATTTGTCAGCCAGCTCAGCCTATGTTCCGGTTTTTATCAGGCTGGGGTCATCGGCCAGATTGTCAAAAGAACCCAGCCGATCCAGTGACTGACCAACCATCGCGGCCCGTATCAAGCGGCGACTGGAGTGCCCTGTTTCCGGATACAATGATTGTCCGGCCCGCCAGACCACAGGCGTGCCGGCGTCGGTTTTCAGGCCCTCAAGCATGTGCATTCGGCGGAAAACGGATTGGTTTCTGTCGGCCTTCGGATCGTCCACCAGAGCCATGAACGAACCGCTGGAATACCGGGCGAGGAACACACTATCGCCCAGGCACTTCGCAACTTGGTCGGCAATGAACCTGACGCTCGTCTCGAGCGTGCGATTATCGATCGCTGCTCCGATTTCCCGATAGTTGGACACATCCAGATAGATCAACGCAAACGACTGCTTGCCATCCCCTATAGCAATGCGATCAAGAACCTGCTGCTCGAGGGCTGAACGATTGGCCAGACCGGTGACGCTGTCGGTAAAAGCGGCCGACTGGACCCAAAGCTCTTCCTCAACTGCCTGACGAGCCGCCAGTCGCCTGGCATTGATATCAATTCCTGTCACAGACACCGACAATGCGAGCATCACGGTACACAGGAATGCCAGCGGTATGCCCAGATAATCGCCGCGCAACAGGTTGTCAGCTGCCGGCACAGCAGCTTCCGGATAGGTCATCCCAAGCATGCCGGTGTAGTGCATGCCACAGATGGCCGTAGCCATGATCAGCGCGGATGCAAATTGCAGCAGGACAGCCCGGCCGCCGGATTTTTGGCTAACCCTGCGACAGATTGCCAAAGCCGCACTTGAAGCACCAAGGGCAATGAGCACCGACACTGTTAGCCACACCGGATCGAATAAGGGTGCCATCGACATGTTCATGGCGTACATACCGGCGTAATGCATGGTCGTGATGCCCGCACCCATTGCCACGCTGGCCCCGATGAACGTCACCGTCGCCAGCTTCTCGCGGCCGATCAAATGCAGTGCGATAGCGGAGGCGATCAACGCGGCCAACCAGGAAAACGTTGTCAGCCCCAGGCCGTACGTCATATCAATCATCATCGGACTGGCTCGCATGCCCACGAAATGCATCGTCCAGACACCGGTACCCATGGCCAATGCGCCGATACCAAGCCAGACAGCCCTCGCGCGGCCGCGGGAGTCAATCAGTCGCGCTCCGAAGTACAGAGCAGAATAAGCAGCAAATATCGCCACTACAAAAGATGCTGCAACCAGCGATACGTCATAACTCGCAAACATAATAAATTGCCTTCTACAAAATTTAATAAGCGGACCTGTAGCCGCCAAGGATATATATATGCCACATAACGACGGTTGGTCGGGTCAAAGTGGTTCAAATGAATTTTTACAATTTGTAACCAGCACTTTCTAATCGGACGCGGCGACTGTCCCGCTGACTGACAACCGAGATTGAACGGGATATTCTGGCAAGCGGTACAACTGAATTCCTACGACTGAAAAGGACACCGCCTGTGGATATTGGAGATATGCGACGCGATTTCGAGAGCGCCGGGCTGGAGCGCGAGGCCCTGGACGAAAACCCCTCAGGCCAGTTTGCGCACTGGTTTGAAGAAGCCCGGTCGGCCGGCATTCTTGAACCCAACGCCATGTCGCTGGCAACAGCCGGGGAGGATTCCATGCCGGATATCCGTACGGTGCTGCTGAAATACTTCGATGAGTCAGGCTTTGTGTTCTACACCAATTACGGCAGCCGCAAAGCCAGGGAGCTGGACGAGAACCCCCGTGCAGCCCTGCTTTTTCCCTGGCTGGACCTGAACCGCCAGGTCAAGGTGCAGGGAAGGGTAGAAAAAGTCAGCAAGACCGAGTCGCTGCGCTATTTTGCATCGCGGCCAAGGGGGAGCCAGATTGGTGCCTGGGTATCGGAGCAGAGCAAAGCCATCAGTTCCCGCGGTCTGCTGGAGCAAAAAGTAGCAGACATAAAACGGAAGTTTGGCGACGGCGAGGTACCGCTACCGGATTTCTGGGGTGGCTATCGCCTCATCCCCGAGCGCATTGAATTCTGGCAGGGCCGGCCGAGCCGGCTTCACGATCGGTTTGAATACACCCGAAAAGACAGTGGGTGGTCGATTGAACGCCTCCAGCCCTGATCAGACACCGGCTGTCTGGCTGTGTTCCAGCTCGGACGTTATGGCGCCCGATTCCCCAGCCTGGATGACAATCAGGGAAAGCGAGCGACTGGCCGGGATATCCGGACTATCGCGCAGTGACTTTCTGGCGAGCCGATGGCTGATCCGCCGCGCGCTGGCTGTGGCCTCGGGACAGGACGCAAACCTGTGCCAACCCTTCGACGGGCGGCCCGATCGGTCTGCGTCGCCGCCGGGTTGGCGTCTGTCTCTGAGCCACAGCGGCGGCATCGCCGGTTGCGCGATCTCTGAAGGCCCCGCCATCGGCCTGGATATTGAACCGCTTACCCGCAAACTCCGCTGGCAAAAATTGGTCAGGCGATGGTTCTCTCCGGAGGAGCAAGCCTGGCTTCTAACCCGCAATGACACCAAACACTTCCTCAAAGTATGGACGCTGAAAGAAGCCTGGCTGAAAGCAACCGGCAGGGGCATTGCCAATAACCTTCAGACTCTATCCGTCGGATCAGATTTCGCACTTTCCGGCGACAGGCCCGGAGCGAACTGGCAGGCCTCTCTGGGCCATGTGGGCGATTGTTTGATGGCGGTGGTCTACCAGGGACCAGTGCCACCGCGGGTACACACGATTGTCGAGCCTATTAATGTGGGCGACCCGGCCGCGGGGATGGCCGATGACCAGGCGATCAACTGGGTGCTGCACCAACCGATTCACTCTATTTCCGAACCAACCTGAGGACCAATCATGCGCGAACAGCGATGCCCGTGGTGTGGCGACGACCCTGTTTACGTGGCCTATCACGACAAAGTCTGGGGTGTCCCCGAATACAGCAGTCTGGCCCTGTTTGAGAAACTGTGCCTTGATGGCCAGCAGGCCGGCCTTAGTTGGCTCACCATTCTGAAGAAACAGCACACCTACCGCGCCGCCTACGACCACTTCGATCCCGAACGCATTGCTCGCTACGACGACCAGAAGGTGGCGTCTCTTCTCAGTGATCCGGGCATCATTCGCAACCGGCTGAAAGTGCAATCCATCATCCGCAATGCCAGAAGCTACCTGCAGCTGACCGCAGACGGCACGTCATTCAGCCATTTTCTCTGGTCCTTCGTCGGTGGTTCGCCGATACAGAACCGCTGGCAAGCTTTTGAAGATGTTCCCGTTTTCACTTCAGAGGCACAGGCCATGTCCAAAGCTCTCAAACGCGAGCGCTTCAACTTTGTGGGCCCAACCATTGTGTATGCTTTCATGCAGGCAACGGGCATGGTCAACGATCATTTGGTTGACTGCCCCCGACACGCAGATTGTCGCGCTCTGGGGAACGGATCTCTGGCAAAAGATCAAGTGACCAAAACTATCGATTGATCTTTAATAATCTATCGGTCGTACATTCCCCGCAGCACACTTCCCCGGAGTTTCCCGTGCGAATAACCTTAGACCATCTCAAGCGAACATCCGATGTAACGATTGATTTGCTGGAAATCATTTCTATCGAAGGCCAGCAGTACATGGCCAGGCTCCTGATGGACGGTAAGTACCGTCTGCTGTCTGATTCTGATGGCAAAACACGACTCTTCCGGAGCAGCTGGCAGGTCCAGGACACCTTGGGCTCTTTCCGGGTTACGTCAACGGATGTTGTCCATGCCTCTGCCTACAATGAAATGGTGGGTATGCAGCCTTCTGAAGTGGAGCCACTGCGAATCAGGGTTCAGGGGTCGAATTCATGATTGCTGTTGCCAGACTGGCAATTCTTGTCGGCATTGCCGGGCTGATTCCGTTTGTGGGCGCGATCATCTCTCTGTTAACCATGACTCAGGACAGTGCGGTCATCCTCCAGTATTTCTATATTTACAGTGCAGGCATTCTTGCCTTTATGGCGGGTATCTACTGGCCGCTGGCGATGCAGCTGGACAACAATCGCTGTTACCCACTGTCGCCGCTGGTAACCATGCTCCTCAGCCAGCTGTTTTTTGTGTCGGCCGGCATCGGTTTATTGCTGCCAGTCGTCGGGCAGGTTGCGCTCTATACGGTGGCTTACCTGGCTCTTTACGTTGTCGATGCACGATGGATGAAAGTTTACTGGCCAGACTGGTATCTGAGACTTCGCTTGGGGCTGACATCGGTGGTTCTGATCTGTCAGGTTACGGCAGGGCTGGTTGTATTTTTCGGTCAATAATTCAAAAAAAAGCTGAGGCGACTGCCTCAGCTGTTCATTAACTGCTCCGGATTATCAAACCGGGTTTTAAGTTTTCTGATCGCTCCCTTCTCGATTTGCCGCACTCTCTCCCGGCTAATACCAAGATCTTCTGAAATCACCTGAAGTGTTTCCGGCTCCGGCAGGCCCAGGCCAAACCGGCGCGACAGTACGTCTTTCTCACGATCGTCAAGTTCTGCCAGCAACGCTGCCAGGGTGCGCTTGCGATCACGGTCCGCCATATCGTGGTCCGGCGCCGATTGCTCACTCGCGCTCAGACTGTCACCAAGGGTAATGTCGACGCCCGATGACACCGGCGAGTCCACTGACAATTCAGCAATCGCCAGAGCCCGCAATTCGCCCACCCTTGACGGTGATACTTCAATTTCTTCTGCGAGTTCCGATTGCGAGGGCATGCGTCCCAGCGTCTGATGCAGAGCCAGGGACGCTCGCTGAAGCGTGCGGATCTCATCCACCACGTTTTCCGGTGTGTGCACAAGACGCGTGCCACGCTTCATACACCGTTTGACCTCTTCGCTGATCCACCAATAGGCGTAGGTCGAAAACCTGAAGCCTTTGGTCGGGTCAAAACGCTCAACGGCCTTGATCAAGCCCACATTGGCATCCTGAATGACATCCGTCATCGGGATACCGCGATTGGCGTATCGCCGGGCAATGTGTACCGCCAGACGCAGGTTGCTCTGGATCAGCAAACGACGGCTGGCCGTCGCAAGATGATAGGCCCTGCGACACCGGGTCGAAAACGCACAAGCATCCCCCAGGCTCCCAACGACTTCCCGATAGGTCTGAGGCGTATCGGATGGTAACGCCAGATCCTGGCTGATTACCCGATAACAAAAAGAAAGGCGACGCGAGAGTCTTTTCTCGGCCTCGTTGCTCAACAGCTCATAACGGGACGCATCCCTGAAGTAAAGCCCGACAAGGGATTCTGTTTCCCCGGTACGGACTTGTGTCGGAGACGGTCCCACGCTTTGCAGTTCATTCATAGCTCAGGTTCCGATCACGTATTTGACCAAAAATACGCAAACGGAACCAAGCTGGATTGCTTTCGGAGGAGGTCGGCGCAACGGGTCGGGGCCCGGGTCCGTCAGGCAGCTACGATGGCGTATTCGTGATTGTGCGGCTCGATCAGTACAGCGTGAAGCGCAACGATGGCCTTCTCATAATCGTCTTCGTCCACCACGAACTGCATGTCCACCTGGCGCATACACTGGTGCATCGCCAGAATACTGATGCTCTCGTCCGCCAGTGACTTGACCGACCGTGCCAGTATCCCCGGCACCTTCATATCACTGCCGATAGCCGAAACCAGTGCAACTTTGCGGGTATTAACCTCAGCGTTGGGAAATTCTTCCTTCAGCGCCTTTACCACTCGCTTGACGTGCTTGAGGGTGCTGCCCACATAGTGGGTGATGGTGTTGGCGTTGGTGTCTTTTGCCATAAACCGCACTTTGAAACGGCTGAGCACGTCCAGAATGCGACGGTCCGAGCCCGGCTCCCCCTGCATGTTCTGGTCAAACACCTCGATGGCAAACACGCCCTTGGCGCCGGCGATGATTTCTACCTGAGGCACTTCACTGACGTAGTCGCCAGTGATCAGCGTACCGGTGTGTTCCGGCTCGAAGGTATTCATCACCCGCAGCGGTGTCTCGTTCTGGCGCAGGCCTTTGCCGGCCTTCGGGTGAATGGCTTCCATACCCAGGTTGGCCAGCTGGTCCGCCACGTCATAGTTTGTGCGACCCAACGGCACCACTTTTTCGGCCCCGACGATGTTGGGGTCAGCGGAGCTCAGGTGGTATTCCTTGTGGATGACGGCTTCACGCGCATTGGTGATTACGGCCACGCGGCTGAACGTCATTTCGCTGTAGCCACGATCAAACGTGCGCATCAGCCCTTCACGACACTGGGCGTATCCGGTCACGATGGGCAGCTCGCGGGTCAGGTCCACGGCGTCAAACGCCTGCTTGAGTTTTTCGTCCAGCGGAAGCAGCTCGGCATCCCGCCAGCCCGTCAGATCCACAAACCGGGCGTTGACACCTTCCTGTTGCAGCTTGAGCGCCGTATTGAAGGCGCTGTGAGCTTCACCAATGCCGGCCAGCATTTCACGAACGGTCAGTAGATGCTCTTCCAGCTGGAACTGACCGTAAGAACACAGTCTTTGCAGGTCTATCAGGCAACCACGCACGCCTTCGATGCGGTCAGTAATGAACTGATCCGCCTGCTGCTTCAGCATCGGGTCAGGGAACAGGTCGCTGTTTTTGTCGGTCAGAAACTTGACCAGTTTGGTCAGATCGTCGCCCCACGCCCAGTCTGACTCGGCGTCGGCAAACAGGGCATAGACGCCAGGCTCACCGGTTTTCTTGTGTTCCAACAATTCGTCGGTGACGCCGCCGTAGGCCGACACCACAAATATTCGCTGGTAGAGTTCGTCCTTTTTTCGGTCACCGAAAATAATGTTGTCACGGACGGCCTCGTAGTTGCTCATCGAGGTGCCGCCGATTTTCTCCACAGTATGCAGTTCGCTACTCATAATCTATCCGTCAATCTCTTTGCAGAATGGGTGATTTCATTCGTGCGTTGTGTTCCTGGTTTCATTTGCCAAAGGGATGCGCCCGGGCGTCTGGTCAACCCTGTTTGGTAAAGGGCCCGATTCTCAGCAGAAACTCTGAATCATGGTGACCACCAAAATGAGCGTCTTTCTCAAAATGCTCGTGGTGAGTCAGTTCGGCTCCCATATCCCGTGCAAAGGAGCGGAAAAGCGCCCACGACGCTTCGTTGTCGCCGGTAATGGTGGTTTCCATATGGGTGACGTTTTGACAGGCGTCGCGAGCCACGATGTCTTTCAGCATTCGCTTGGCAAGGCCGGCCCCGCGACCCTTTTCGTGCACGGCAACCTGCCACACAAATACCGTCTCTGGCTGCTCTGGCGGAATATACCCGGAAATAAAGCCGACCAGGTCACCGTCTTTCTCCGCCGCAACGCCGGTAGCGGCAAAGTGGCTGCACTGAAGAAGGTTGCAATAAATGGAGTTCGGATCGAGCGGGGGGCACTCGGCCACAAGCTGGTGCAGTCTGTAGCCATCGTCCTTCACGGGAGGACGGAGAACAATGGCGGTGGAATTCGCGCTGTCTGAAGTCATGTTAGGAAGTGTTCGCCTAAAAAATTAGTGTTAAATTATATAGACCACCAAATATTTATCAAGTGACAGACGGAGGAAAGACAACGTCACCCGCGTCGAGCGACGTGCCGGATACCAGTCGGGTGCGGTAGGAGATTGCAGCAGCAGACCCAGCGGGCCAGAGCCGATCAAACTCAGCCAGCCAGGCGGCGAGATCAAACGCCACCGGCCGCAGTGAGACATTGACATCGCCGTGCTGCAGACTAGCAACGGAGGAGCCATCAGCAGCACCCGGCGCGATTCTGGTGATGAGGCCCCGCCGGTCAGACGCCAGGTTACCCATGCCCGCGGAACCGTTGTTCGCCACCCTGCAAACCCGGCCGTCGACCTCGCCAGACCAGAGCACGGGCAGGCAGGTATGGGTGCAGGCAATAACATCGGCGCCAGTGCGGCGAAACCAGTCTTCCACAACGGATTCGTTCCCTTCCGCAAAGGCCTCATAGGCCAGACCCCATCCCGCCAGAGACTCGGGGTCCCCATGCAGGATCAAAACCTTTAGGCCTCGAAACAACAGGCACCGATAGCGGGGCAAAGCATCCAGCCGAGCATGGATATCCGGGTGCTTGCCGGCAACGTCTTGCAGACGCTCCATAATAGCATTAGAGCGTTCAACTACCCCCTGATCCACAAACTCCGGGTAGGCGCAGCCACATCCGGCGCCATCGCTGGGGTTAGCCAGCTCATAATCGACATTGCCCAGCGTGGCCGTGTGTTTCAGAACCCGCTCATTGACGTCCCGGAACAGCTCATCACTGGCATTGAACCAGCTGAAATCGCCATTAAAAACCAGCGCGACGGAACGGCCCTCACGCTCCTCCTCCTGAGCCATTCGCTCGATTTCATCCAGGGCACGGGCATTACCATAAAGCCCACCGATGACATACAGCACATCGGCATCCATCGTTTCAGGCGCCGAACAGAGATCCTCAGGTCGGTATCGGTACGCCAGAGGACAACTGCGACCTTCAGTCATGATCGGGCCTCACCCGCAGCGAGCGAACGGCCCGCCAGCAGCCGCAGTGCCAACGGCAGTAAGAATCCTGCCGTGCAAATCAGGAAGCCGTAGGCGTTGGTGCCCAACAGCAGTGCATAGGCGCCCTCGCCAATGGCCCAGCTCGACGGAATCAGCCCTACCGACAGCAAAACCCCCAGCCCCAGCCCGGTCCAGAAACTCAGATGAAAACTCCAGGGAGACCAGCGGGTAAAACCATAAAACAGAAACACCGGCGCCAGACCCATCACCATGGTGCCGGAAATAGTCGTGGCCAGGAGGATATCCGTCCCTGCAAACATCGGAATATTACCCAGGAAGGCAAAAATGATCATGATCACCGCGCCCACTCTTACGCTGGGCAACCAGTCCTTGGCCCGCCTGGCCAACCGTGGCAGATCCACCGCCAGGGACTTGGCCAGGGAACTGAAGGTGGAATCCAGGGTGGAGCCGGCTGATGTCATCATGATCACACTCATAAAGAACAGCGCCGCCAGCCCAAGGGACTGACCAACCGCCGCGGGCGCATTACCCATAGGCTCAATACCGTTCAGCCGCGCATGCACGCCAACCAGGCTAAAGATAAACACCGCCACAAAGCCCAGCAGCCCGGCGACTACAAAACTCTTGAGCATGGTCTTTTCTTTATTCACGAAGCCCCGGTCAGTCAACACCGGATCATGGAACGGGTAGCTGAACATCTGCAACAGCGCCGACAAAGAACACAAACACAAAGGTCTGAATCACATCGGTGAAAATCGACGACCGCAGGCCGCCTTTAAGGCTGTAAGCCAGGGTAAACATCGTGAACAGCATGGCTGCGGTCCAATATTCCCACTCGCCGGGTAGCCCGAAATAGCCGCCCACCACCGCGGTGTTACTCCAGACCTCGTTATACAACCGAATCAGAATCGCCGCCGCAAACGCCAAACTGGCCAGCCGGCCAAAACGCGACGTCAGCAACTCCTGAAGGCTGCGGGCCCCGGTCTGGGTCCGGATCAGGTAAATGATGTAACCCGCCACCGGAATCGACAACCAGTAACTGGCGTAGGCAAGGCCACCGGTCACGCCGTAGGCCGCACCCAGGTTGGCCGCATTGGTCACCGACTTGGCAAAAATCCAGCTGATAAAAATACTGGCCGTCAGCGACCACTGCCCACCGGATTGCCCTGGTCATCCGCGCCCTTATAAAAGGAATGGGCGTTCTTGCTCTTCGGCGACAGCACATACATCACCACGCCATAGACCACCAAAAATCCCCAAAACAGGGAGGCTTCTGAGAAAGTCATTATTTGTCTCGTCCTCGTTCTTTTTTTATTCGGGGCTTGGCGAACATTCTTAAGCCAACGAATTGCAGTGCTTAACCGCGGTCTGGGGGTGGATTTTTATTTCCGACAGGAACAAAGGTGTCTGAGCGAAGCGAGTTCTTTTTCCCGAGGAAATAAAAATTCACCCTCAGGCCGCCAACTCCCAGCAACCAGTCCTGCGATACACGCACCCAAGTTCAATACATCAGCCAGGCGCCGAACAACTAGCCCCAAACCGATAACAGGCAAAACACCGGTGATGCCGCAACATAATGCGCTCATCCATGCTTTCCGCCAGCGTACCGCCAAGATCGTACTCAGGGTCATCGTCCACCAGCGTACAGGCAAACACCCGAACCTCATCCTTCTTCTTCACCAGCATCCGCGTATAGGTACACATGAAATGTGACCGCGCTTCCTTGGTGGGGTACTTTTCCATGCAGTTTTCGGTAATCTCCGGGCTGCCATCTTCCGAGCCGGGTACGCCGAGGTCCGGGAATGCGGTAAACGCCAACGTTTCGGGAATGCCCCAGTCCCGGAAAATCTCTCGGAAAGCCGCCTCAACGTTCGCGGGAATCTCGTCTTCATCTGTCTGACGGGCAATCGACACCTCGAAGCCCTGATCTACCAGCCAGCGAATGCCCTCCAGCGCCTTGTGAAAACTGCCTTCGCCGCGATCCACGTCATGCCGGGCACGGTCCGGGAAATCCAGGCTTACCCGCCAGTGAATCGGGAAGGGATTATCCAGCAAGGGTGTAACCTGATGCTTGCGCTTCAACAACGGATCCGTGGCGTTGGTCAGCACGAAGCAGGGCCGGTGCTGGCTGGCGTAATCGAGGATATTGACAAAATCCCGAATCACAAACGGCTCACCGCCGGTAAAGGAGAACTGCTCCACCCCCATATCCAACGCTTCGTGGATGAACGGCTTCACATCACTCAGCTTCATGCCGGGAATGCGGCCGTCACCAGGGTGAGAGCCTTCCAGACAGAACGGACAGGCCAAGTTGCAGGCGGTACCGGTGTGAATCCACAGCTCTTTCAGCTTATCCGAGTCGATATAGCCGCGCGGGTCGCCGTTGCGGGTGTGAGTCCAGCTGTCGCGGGATCTGGGTTCCAGCACTTCCACGGCCGGAATGCGTTTCTCGGCGGTTTGAGTCAGGGGCATAGCTGCTCCGTATGAACGTTGAGTCTTTAAATGTTGTCGCTACTGACAGACAAAAGGCGAAAGTGTTGCATCACCTTCGCCGTTGCAGTGTTTACGTTGTTACTTCTCGGGCAGCTTTGTTGGCCGGTTGTTTGCCACGGCGCCAGCCGTGCAGCTTCTCAAGTAGCCTCAGGATGCCCTGGGGGGCGTGCTCACGCTTCCATTCCCCGGCCGCGAACTTGGCTGATTCGTTCCAGGTCGGGTAGGGGTGAATCGTGCCCAGAATCTTGTTCAGGCCCAGGCCGTGCTTCATGGCCAGGGTAAACTCGGCCAGGATTTCCCCGCCGTGCATACCCACCACCACGGCGCCCAGAATCTTGTCCTTGCCCGGCGGTGTCAGCACCTTGATAAAGCCATAGGCTTCACTTTCGGCAATCGCCCGGTCCAGGTCGTCCAGGCCGTAGCGGGTCACCTCGTAGGCAATGCCCTGATCTTTGGCTTCCGCTTCACTCAGGCCCACCCGCGCCACTTCCGGCGACGTAAAGGTGACCCAGGGCATCACCCGGTAGTCCACCTTGAAGCGCTTGAACTGACCAAACAGACCATTTACCGCCGCATACCAGGCCTGATGGGCCGCCGCGTGGGTGAACTGATAGGGCCCGGCCACATCGCCACAGGCGAACACATTGGGGAAGCGCATGCTCATGTCTTCTTCCACTGGTACCGTGCCGTTGGGCAGGGTGTCCACACCGATCTTGTCCAGCCCCAGGCCGTCAGTGCGGGCAGCACGACCGACCGCCACCAGAACCTGATCGAATACGATGCGTACACGCTCGCCCTTGTGGTCGCAGTAAGCCACTTTCTCACCGTCCTCGATAGCAAACTCTTTGGCGGCATGGCCCAGCCGCAGGTCGATGCCGTCTTTCTCGAACTGGCCTCTGATCACTTCCGACACATCGGCATCTTCTTTAGCCAGCAAACGGTCGCCCATTTCCACCTGAATCACCTGGCTGCCCAGGCGCTGGAAGGCATGGGCCAACTCAGAACCAATAGGTCCGCCGCCCAGCACCAGAAGGCGCTCTGGTTGCGTTTCCAGGGACCACAGGTTTTCCGAGGTCAGCGGCTCCATATCGGCCAATCCGGGAATCGGCGGGACGGCGGGCTTACCACCGGTAGCCACCACAATACTGCGGGCCGTCAGCCGCTCAGTGCGGCCAACGTTATGAACGACTTCCAACTCCCAGGGGGAGACGAAGCTGGCGGAGCCTGCGATGCACTCGACACCCAGTTTTTCGAAGCGTTCCGGCGAGTCGTGGGGTTCCACTTCAGCAACGACGTTTTTTACCCGATCCATGATCTTTTTGAACGAGCCTGTTACCGGCACCGACTCAAGACCATAGCGGTTGGCATGGCGAAGGGTATCGGCGGCTTTGGCACTGCGAATTAACGCCTTGGATGGCACACAGCCGGTATTCAGGCAATCACCGCCCATTTTATCTCTCTCGATCAACGCCACTTTCGCTTTGACCGCCGCCGCAATATAGGCCGACACCAGTCCGGCCGAGCCGCCGCCAATCACCAGCAGGTTGTAGTCGAACGAATCCGGCTTCTGCCAACCTTTATAGACGCGCTTTTTGCGGATGAACCCGACAATGAACTTGGCAATCAGCGGGAAAATACCCAACAGCGCAAACGACAGCAGGATATTCGCCGACACAATATCGCTGGTGGACTCAATGGTAGACAGCTGGGTGCCTGCGTTCACATACACAAACGTGCCCGGCAGCATCGCGGCCCAGCTCACCAGCGCATAGGTCTTCAGCTTCATGGCCGTAAGGCCCATCGCCAAATTAATCAGAAAGAAAGGAAAGACCGGCACCAGCCGAAGAGTAGCCAGGTAAAAGGCGCCATCTTTCTTTATGCCCCGGTCCATTTTTGCCACCGTTTGCGCGTAGCGATTACGCAGGGTATCCCGCATCAGGAACCGCGCCACCAGGAAAGCCAACGAAGCACCGATGGTTGAGGCCACAGAGACCGCCAGCAAACCGTAAATATTGCCAAAAAAAGCGCCGCCGGCCAGCGTCATAATGGCAGCCCCGGGCAGTGAGAGCGCAGTAACCAGCACATAAATACCCGCGAAACCAAGAACCGCCACTAACAGATTTTGAGTGATCCACTGATTCATCGCGGATTGATTTTCCTGGAGGTTTTCTAGAGTCAGCACCTCGTGCCCGCCGAAGGCAATAAACAGTGCAACCACCATACCGATAGCGACGAGCAAAATAAGCTTTTTCCGGTTCATAACTAAATCCATTGATTAAAAAAGAAAACGAGTCGCACTGAAAGACACAGACAGATGCTGGATGTTACCTCTCTCTGCGCCTGGGTTTTCTTGAACGATTACTCATAAAGCAAAGATTCATCCATTCCGATCGAACGCATACCATCGTCCAATGGCTTTCCGATGTCTAATAACATCTTGCTAACGGTGTTCTAACTCAAATATCCCGGAAATATACGGAACCCAAACCGCAACGCATCAGGCGGATGACGACCTGTTGATGCAACGCCTGGAAACTTGGCTTGCGGTATCCTTTTTCTGTTGCGTGATTACGATAGACTGACAGCTCCCAGACAACCCGGATAATTCCATGGCATTTCGAATCGCAGTCATTTCCCTTGTTGCTGCTTCTCTGGCAAGTGCGTGGTGGTTGCTGCAGATTCTGGGGATGCCTCCGGACCTGTCACCAGAGTCGCTGGCAGACTGGCTGAGAAGCCAGGGGTCGGCGGGGCCTTTGCTACTCATCTTGCTGATGACAATCGCGGTGGTGGTAGGGCCGATACCCACGCTGCCTGTTAGCGCCACCGCTGGGCTGGCTTTCGGGATTCTGCCGGGCACAGCGATCGCCGCGACCGGCGCGCTGATCGGTGCCATGGCCGCTTTCTGGATCGCCCGCTACCTGGGGCGTGAAATCATTTGCCGCAAGTTTCCGGATAACCCGGTGCTGGCAAAGGATGGCTCCCAGCGATTTCTGACGCTGATGATACTGCTAACCCGATTGATACCGGTGTTCTCCTTTGCGCTGATCAGTTATGGGGCCGGCGTTACCGCGATTAGCGCATGGCGGTTTGCGATCGCCACCTTCATTGGCATGCTCCCCATGACGCTGGTATTTGCCGGCCTCGGCAACACCCTGCAGCTGCATCCCGTGCTGACTGTTGGCGCCGGTATGGCTATCCTGCTGGTCATGGCCTGGCTGCCCTGGTCCCTCAGCCGCCACCCGGATTCGCGCCTTGCCCGATGGCTTGAGATACGCAGGTAACAATCCCATACCTTCACAAACAGATCCATCTTCGCGATCAGCGCACGGCTAGGATCATCGTCCTTGAAACCCGGGTCCGGCCACCTTCCCGGTGCGGCGGAACTACCATCAGGCGGGCAAGGGTATTGGCGGTCTTGGCGGTCTTGGCGGTCTTGGCGGTCTTGGCGGTCTTGGCGCCATAGTACTTCCGCACCAGAAAAAGGCAGCAATCCAACCCCGCCGCGGTGCCAGCCAGGTACCACCGCAATATCAACCGCATCCAATAGTTCCTGCCCGCCATCCGGCTACACGGTCATCGCCCGCTCGAATGCCAGGGGCTTGCCGTCCGGCGTGATAATCAGCAACTCGAACAAGGGGCCTTCGGGCAGGGTAATGCTGAACACCATGTAGGGCACGGAGAAATGGAAGGGGCTGAATTTCGGGTGAAGTACAAGCCCTACTCTGGGTAGTGCCATGGCGCTACTCCTTAGGTTCATTTAACCTAGAGATAACTGCTTGGCCCGACTATTTTGATGATTGTCTTTCAGGTCAATAATGGTAATGATCAGACCTCCGTAAACTGTGTTCCATCAACGAACACCCTGTTGGAGGATAAACACAATGTTAACTAAAACTTTCGCTGGCGGCCGAGAGAGCTTCCTCTGTTTGTGCAAAACCCAGCGGAGGCCGAGATGATTCATTCACAAGGATTCACGGATGTGCGCATCCTCGATGGTCACGCCGGGTTTGGCGGCGTGACACTCCATAAAACGGGCGGACAGCATGGCTCTGATGCCCTATACGCCATTCCAGAGTTGGCCAAGGTACTGGGTGAAATAATGAGCGTAGTTTTCGAGGTCGAGGGGCAGAAAACCACTTATGTGGTGGGAGATACCGTATGGCGTGATGAGGTGATGCAGTCGCTGGAGCGCTTCCAGCCGGATGTTGTGGTGCTGAATGCTGGCGCCGCAGAGTTCGTAGAGAACGAGGGTATCGCCCACCGGGTTTTGATCTCGGCGGATGGTGAGATTCTTTCTTTCTGACCAGAACACACCTGAAACATATGTCCAAATGAGGAACAGTCAAATGAGCAAGCGAGCCGTTATTGTTGTCGATATCCAGAATGAGTATTTTGCCCCCGGCAAACTGCCGCTGGTGAACATTGAACAGGCAGCCGCCAATGCGGCACAGGTGATAGACGCAGCGCGTCAGAACAAAGACCTGTTGGTGCATGTTCACCACGAGTCTCTGGACCCGAACGCGCCTGTGTTCACACCGGGCTCAGGTGGCGTCAACATCCACGAATCCGTGGCACCGAACGATGACGAGCCGGTGATTTTGAAGAATCATCCCAACTCATTCCTGAAGACCAACCTGAAAGAACTGCTGGATTCCAACGACGTTAAGGAAGTGGTGGTGGTCGGTGCCATGAGCCACATGTGCATCGAGGCCACCAGCCGCGCCGCTTCAGACTTCGGGTACAAGGTCACGGTGCTGGAAGATGCCTGCGCCACGATGGATCTGGAGTTCAACGGTACAACCGTGCCTGCGGCACAGGTTCATGCCACGGCTATGGCGGCTCTTGGGTTTGCCTATGCGAATGTCCAGTCAACCCCGGATTACCGATGAGGATCGCGCTCTTCGTATCTGTCCGGTGGTTGCTCCGGTAAGCTGAAACGTCGACCAGGGTTCATCGCTGACTCGCTTAGAACGGATACTGAATGCCTTCTTCCATACTGTCTGGTGGTGAACTCATCTATATTGGCAGGCGCCCAAAAACGACCGCTGTTGTTGAGTGCAGATGTTCCAAAAATCTGAATGTCCGCTTTGTGGTGTGGATTCAATGAGTCGTTGCAACACACCGTTCAAATCTATCAGCAGGCGTTTCGTAACCCAAGGTCTTCCTTGGCCGCTCATTTAGTTTTCGAGCAACTTCATCAAGCTCTTGTTGGGAATGGTTCGATAAATTGCTCCATTTCTGTAAATACTGCCTTAATAGGCGATTTGTATTCTCGTTTGAACCCCTCTGCCACGGGCTGTAAGGGTCGCAGAAATAGATTTGAATATCGGTCTCAAGGGTGAATCGCTGATGACCTTTCATCTCGATTCCTCGATCCCAAGTAAGCGATTTATATAGCTCGTTCGGCAGTCGCTTCGCCTGATTAATCAGAGCCGACATCACCGTATCAGTCTTCTTGTTTTCCAATTTCGCCAACATGACATATCGCGAGTGGCGCTCGACCAGTGTTGCTATACAGCTGCCGCTTGAACCTTCGATAAGGTCTCCTTCCCAGTGTCCAGGTATGGCTCTATCTTCGACTGAAGCGGGTCTGTCTCTGATTGATATCGCACCGGGAATTCCACCAAGACCACCTCTCTTTAAACTGGATTGTTTTGAACGACGGATCGTTCGCTTTGAGCGCAGTAGCAGCTGGAGCTCTTTCTTTAGAACGCCTCGCGCCTGAACGAATAGGCTTCGATAGATTGTTTCGTGTGACACCTGATTTTGCTCATCGCCTAGGGACTGTCTTTTGAGCCACCCTGCTATCTGCTCCGGAGACCAATCTAATCTGAGTTTCATTTCTACGACTTGAGCAAGCTCAGGGTTAATCGCTAGCTTACATTTCTTGGGGCGGCGTAATCGACTCCAGGCATTCTGATCTGCTTGTGTAGCTCGGTAGGTGTCGCATCCTCCATTTCGTCGTATTTCTCGACTGACAGTTGATGGAGAACGTCCTAACTGAGACGCCATCGTTCGTACTGAATCGCACCGGGTTTTGTAGAGACCATTTCGTTTAAGTCAGGCCGCTATGGCCTGACCGGTTTGGTGCTGATAGAAGTTTGCCTCAGCTTCTGCCGGCGGTATATACCCAATCGATCCGAACAAGCGTTTGTGGTTGTACCAGTTAACCCATTTCAGGGTGGCGATTTCCACCGCTTCACGGCTCTTCCAGGATTGGCGGTGAATCAATTCCGCCTTGTACAAACCATTGATTGTCTCGGCCAGTGCATTGTCATAACTGTCTCCTTTAGAGCCTACCGAGGGCTCTATGCCAGCCTCTGCCAAACGCTCAGTGTAACGAATTGAGACGTATTGACTGCCGCGATCGCTATGATGAATCAGGCCATCCGTGTGCGTTGGTTGCCGGGCGTATAGCGCTTGCTCCAGTGCATCCAGAACGAATTCAGTTTTCATGCTGGTGCTGACGCGCCAGCCAACAATACGCCTTGCAAACACATCGATAACAAAAGCCACATAGAGCCAGCCTTGCCAAGTAGAAACGTAGGTGAAATCTGACACCCAAAGCTGGTTTGGCCGGTCAGCACGGAACTGACGTTGCACCTTATCGAGCGGACAGACAGCCTTGTCATCGGCGATCGTTGTTCGTATGACCAGGCCCCGGCGAACCCCCTGAAGACCTAGCTGGCGCATCAGTCGCTGTACCGTGCAGCGTGCCACCGCAAAACCTTCACGCCTGAGCTGCTTCCAGACTTTGACGACGCCATAGCACTGCATGTTGTCATCCCATACGCGCTGGACCTCGATGCCCAGCCGTTCGTCTTGCTTCGCCCGATCGCTGCGTAATTCAGGTCGACGGACTCTGGCGGCATGTTTGTAGTAACCGGACGAAGCAATCTGAAGTACTCGACAGATCGGCTCGACTCCGAAACGGTCACGGTACTGATCAACAAAGGCAATCAGGACTTGGTGTGGCGGCCGAGCTCCGCCTGGGCAAAATACGCACTGGCTAAGCGCAGGATTTCGTTGGCTTTACGCAGCTCACGATTTTCGCGTTCAAGCGCCTTCATACGATCACGATCATCTGTGGTTTGTCCGGGACGTTGACCGCTGTCAGTTTGTTGCTTACGAATCCAGCCGTGCAATGTTTGTGGTGCACAGCCAATTTTGGGAGCAATAGACTCGATGGCAGCCCATTCGGATGGATAGTCCTTCAGGTGCTCTTTAACCATGCGCACAGCGCGCTCGCGAACTTCAGGGGAATATCTGTTGGATTTTTTCATGCCTTATTCTCTCAAGAATTGAGGCCTCCACGAAACCCGGTATGATTCAACTGATAAATTAGCGACCAGGCCTCTAGATATTTCTTCTCGCTCTGAAAGCGTGAGCGCGAGCCTTGAACGCTTTCTTTCTGGCGGCTGAATCCCTCCAGAAGGAGAAACCTGTACGTAGATCGAAGAGGAGTGGGTACCGAAAACTCGTCCGATGGCATTCAAGGACTCTCCTCGTCGATAGCGGCTCCAGATCTCCGATTTAATGTCAGTCGTGAATTTCAATTGCGGCTTTCTTGCCATAATCCAACACTCCATCTTTTGATAAAAGATAGTGTGTTGCGTTGATCAGTTGAATCCACAGGTCATAGCAACTAAGTTGGATCCGACACGGGTCAAACTATGGTTTAAAATCGCGGCCAGGCGCTTGGCCGCTTGCACCCGCACAAAGGTACTGATTGCCTAGGCCTGATCAGAGCGGCAGTTTCTCATCCGCTTCCATGGCGGTATCGGGGTCGCTGCTTTTACTGGTCAGCTCAGTCGCCCCGGCACCCGGAGAAATATTCCCATCCGTGCTGTTTTTGGGTTAGAGGCATTCATGGGTGAGATTGTGGTCACGGCAGAAAAATGGCTTTTACGTTGACGAACTCCCTCATCCCAAAGCCGCCGTGTTCACGGCCATAACCGGAATTCTTGACCCCGCCAAAAGGCATATTGGGATCCGCGGCCCCGAACGAGTTGATGCGAATCATACCCGTGTCGAAATGATCGCGGGCCAGCCTGAGGGCGCGGTCCTCGTCTTTGGAAAAGATGCCTCCACCCAGACCAAAGCGGCTGTCATTGGCCAGCCGCATGGCATCCTCGTCATCTTTGGCACGGATGATCGCCGCCACAGGCCCGAAGATTTCATCTTCGTAGGCGGGCATTCCAGGCGTAACCTCGGCCAACACAGTGGCAGGATAATAGGCACCGATGCGGTCGGGTACTTCGCCGCCGCAGAGGATTTTTGCACCTTTGGCGACGCTGGCATCCACCTGCTGTTTGACCGTATCAAACTGGTCCTGGCTTGAAAGCGGGCCAAGCTGGCTATTCTCATCCGTGGGATCGCCCATGACGATGTCTTTCATTTGCGCCACAAAGGCATCAACAAAGTCGTCATAGACGTTATCGGTCACGATGAAGCGCTTGGCGGAAACACAGGTCTCGCCGTTGTTGTACAGCCGCCCCATCACCGAAAACTCCACCGCCGTGTCGATGTCGGCATCCTCAAGCACCAGGTAGGCGTCGTTCGACCCCAATTCCAGCACCGTCTTTTTCAATGCTTTGGCGGCCACAGCACCGACGTGTCGCCCGGCCCCGTCGCTGCCAGTCAGCGTAACGCCACGGACCCTGGGGTGAGCAATCAGATGATCGCTGGTGTCGTGGTCAACCACGACGACCTGAAACAGATCCTCGGGCAGGCCCGCCTCAATGCACAATTCCCGCAGCCGCAGGCCCGACCCCGTGCAAATGCTGGCGTGTTTCAGCACACAGCCGTTGCCGGCCATCAAGTTGGAGGCCAGCACGCGAACCGGCTGATAGATCGGGAAGTTCCAGGGCTGGATCGAATAGATGACGCCAATCGGCTGATAGCTGACAAGACCGCGGTTACCATTGAGACCCTGCACCCGAACCTCGTCCGCCAGAATGTCGGGGCCGTTTTCGGCGGTGTAGTCAAAGATCGCCGCACACAGCTCAACCTCAGCATGACCGTCTTTCAGCAGCTTGCCGGTTTCGTTGGTCATCAGGGCGGCCAATTCATCGGCATGATCGCGCAATGTTTGCCCGATCTTCTTGAGATAGGGGGCCCGTTCCTGATGGGTCAGCTTGCGCCACTCCAAAAACGCTGCACGGCAGGCCTCAAGCCGCTCCGTCGCCTGCTTTTCGGTCATGATGTCGTAGGTCTGAATGGCTTTTTCGGTCGCGGGATTAACGGTGGTGATTGTCGGCATAATGGATCCATCCAAATTTGACACGGCATCAGGGGCCTTCGCCGGGCGCAGTGGGTGAATTTTGCTGCGACTAGCTGGAGTTGTCTGTTCGATAACGAACGCTCATGCCGTGCTGAATTGCACTCCATACGAATGGACCAGTGACTGCCATAAGGTGACTGCGTTAAGTTGGCATTAGGAGCGCGTTTTCCCAATCCTGAATTCTGACGATGACCAACGAGGATTTCCGATGGACAGCCACCTCACTAACGCCCGCAAACCCGCCATAATCGCCGCCCTTGCCGGTGGCTGGGTTGCCGATGCCGCAAGTCTTGGACTGCACTGGCTGTACAACAGCCCGCGAATTCTGAAGGTGGGTGGCCAAGCCCCGGAATTCCTGCCGCCAAAGGCCGACTATTTCGAAGGCGGGTTAGGTTATTTTGCCCATGGCGGTAAAAAGTCCGGCGATGTCAGCCACTATGGCGCCGCGACCGGCGTGTTGATCGATAGCCTGCTGGCCAACAAAGGCACCCTGAATATCCGCGATTATCAGCGCCGCTTTCGCACCTACTTCGGACCCGGCGGGCAGTGGCAGGGGTACGTCGACAACCCGACGCGCGTGACACTGGACAATCTGAACAAGAATGAGCAGAACGCCATTGAACAGGCCCTGACGACCACCACCGCCGAACTGACCGATAAGCAGAAGCGGATACTGGTACAAAAGGTGATTCCCTACACCCTCTATCTGACCGGTGATCAACTGGCGGCGCCGGTTAAGAGGGCGATTGACCTCACCTATAAGGATTCCGAAACCCAGGAAGCGGGCGTTCACATCGCCGAAACCATCGACCGGCACCTGATCCCCGAAAGCGGCGCCAACGACATGCAACTGCCCGCCGTTTCCAAGCTCGCGCCCCTGGTGGCCGCTTATTGCGGCAGCAATCAGCTGATGGCAATGGCAGAAGCCGCGGTGCGAATGACCAACCACAACGACGACGCCGTGGCCTGGGCCCGCTGCGCGGCCCGGCTGCTTGACTACCTCTTCCAGGGCGAATCCATGTCGTCAGCCCTCGATGCGGCCAGCCTTGAGGCGCCAAACTCAGAGAGCCTTACCCAGGCGAGATCCGGCTCCTCACTGGATGGACCTTCGGCCGGCGACACTCACGGCCGCACCTGTTACCTGCACGAGGCTATGCCGGTGATTTTTCATATTCTGACCCATGCCGACAGCTTTACCGACGCCGTCCGCGCCAATATCCAGTGCGGCGGCGATTCCTGCGGCCGCGCCTGGATCATCGGCCCGGCCATGGCGGCGATTCATGGTGTGGGTGGCGAACGGGGCATACCACTGAGTTGGCTGGCCAGGGTGACCAGTGCCGATGCAATCCTTGAAGAGATTGAAATCCTTATGGGGTAATCCGCCGCCGCCAATATTCAGGTTTTCGTGAGTGGTGGGCGAAAGCAACGACTATAATAACGCGTTGCTTTTCAATGGTTATCAATGAGAAGGGGAACTTGTGGAGCAGCAGCTGTCTCGCCGCGGCTTTTGCAGCTTTGTATGGGACTGAAACCAACGGGGGATTTGGCTCTTCGAGCAGCTCAATAGCCTCTTCAAAGGCATCAATCAGGCGCAATCCAAGCCCGACTTCCTCCTGCTCATACCACGAAACAGCTTCTTCCAATTCTGTCGCAGCTTCCTTGCTGACTCTTACTCTCAAACGTATTAGCCCCCGATTCGAGCTCTGACACGAGACAAAACTTCCTTTGGATCGATTAGCTCTGCTTCTCCTGACTCAACCTGTTGGATTCTCCGACAAATCTCACGGTCCCATGCTTCTGCAACATTGTCATCCCGGGGACCGTCCAGACTGGCCACCAGATCCTTGGCCAAACCAGCACGCTCTTGCTCAGAGAGATTTAACGCGGCATCTCTTAGGGTTGCGAGTTCGAGCGCAGCCATATGACACTCCTTGGATAATGGTATCCAGGAATGATGCAGGATGTTTCATCCCACCACAAGTCTCTGCTACTGGGCATTCAGGTGCTCGCCCGGATGAGATACCGGGTTTTCCGCGGGTGACAGCCTCAGGCGCTGGCCAACAACCGCACCCGCTGCCGCCCGGACAGTCACGGTTGCCAGATTGCAGGCCGTTCCGAATCGGGCCAGCGCAACCGCTTTTACGTCCTGACAATCGGGGTCGGGCGTGATCGTCACGAATTCGATACAGCCGACAGGCGAAAGCTCTGTGTCTATAGTGGTTTTATCGCAGCCGTTACAGAGCCGTCTGGGCGGGAACCAGCGTCGATCACAGTGGGAACCCACCGCCCGACCTTCTGCCAAACCGTCAAAAAACGCCCGGAGGTGGCCGTACTCGTGGCGGTATTCATAACTGACTGTCAGTAAATCATGGGTGTCGGGCACGATTATTCGCCTTCCAGAATATGGCTGAAGCAGACGGTACCAACGCCACCATGGGCATCAGCCATTGTACGATCCGGGGCGGTCCGCGTTTGTTGCCCAGGAGCTTCAACCCGACCAGACATCAGGCGCTCGAGAAACAGAATCTGCGCTATACCGGTCGCTCCCGGTGCCGCCCCCTGACCGATTAGCCCACCGGATAGGTTAACGCCAACAGCTCCGTCACCGTAAAGCCTACCTTCATCAAGCGCTTGCCGAAAACTGACGTCGCCGTGCAGCCCCAGTGCCTCCAGTGCCTGAAGTTCGGCCCCGGCGAAAGCGTCGTAGACTTCGACGGCCTGAAAGCTGCGCGCACCGTTCGTGATACCCGCCATCGCACAGGCCTTCGCAAACGCCGTCCGCTTGGCCAGAAACCGACCCGGCGACGCTCTGTCGCCCAGCCGTACCCGGTCATTGGCACTGGCGGTTCCGCTGATGCGAACGCGCCGCCGGTTCTGCCGGGGTGCCCACTGATCCGACGCAATCACGATAGCCGCCGCGCCATCACTCAGGGGGCTGCAATGGGCGCGTCGGTAGGGGGTACTGATCATGTCGGTGGCGGCGACCTCCCCGGCGGTCAGATCAGCCGGGCGATGCGCCCAGGGATTGGCAAGCGCGTTGCGGCGGTTTCGGACCACCACCTCGTCCAGATCCTGCGGCGTAATATTGAATTCTGCCATGAACAACTGCATCGACAGGGCGTAATGGTGAATCGGCAGAAATCCGGCAAAGCCTTCAATGTCGGCGTCAAAGGAAAGCCCGTAAAGCCCGGCCACATCGCGCCCACGCAAATGGCTGGCGGCGTGTTCGACGCCCAGCACCAGAACGGCGTTAGCCAGACCAGCCTTCACCTGCGCCACCGCCGATGCCACCCCGGCTGCGCCCGATGCACCCCCGGCTTCAACGCGATGAAGCGACACACCGTAACAACCCACTTCGTCCGCCAGCAGGGCACCGGGGCTGAGTTGCAGCATCAGATGGTCGCTTTCAACGGCGACCACCACGCTGTCCAGATCGTTTCGCCCAATGCCCGCGTTTTTCAAGGCATCGCGCACAACGTCCCGGGCCCAGTCTCTGGGCGTGGTGCCGTCCTGACAGCGCCCAAAAGGCCTTACGGCACCCCCTAGAATGCTTGCTTCAGGCACGACGGTCGCGCTCAAACGCGGCTTTCTCTTCCGCCGCTAGCTGTTTGCGACTGATTTTGCCGGAGCTGGTCAACGGAAAATCCGTCACGAAACGCAGAGCCCTGGGGTATTTGTAAGCGGCCAGTTGTTGTTTTACCCATTGCTGAAGCTCGGATTTCAGTTCGTCCGTGCCCTGTTCGCCGTCACGAAGCCGCACCAGCGCCATCACGATCTGCCCCCTGTCGGAGTCCGGGCGCGGAATAACAGCGGCTTCGGCGACTGCCGGGTGAGACAGCAGCGTATCTTCCACTTCCGTTGGCCCCACCCGATGACCGGCGGTCAGTATCAGGTCGTCGCTGCGGCCCTGATACCAGTAGTAGCCATCCGCGTCCTGCCGGGCCAGATCGCCGGTGCGCATCCACTGGCCGTCGGTCAGGGCCTGGGTTTTTTCGGGCTGATTCCAGTAACCGAGGAAGCGCGTCGGGTCGTCCGCTCTGGCGGCAATTTCGCCGACTTCGCCCACCGGGACGGGGTTGCCATCACCATCAATCAATGCGGTGCCGTGCCCGGGATAGGCCCGGCCCATGGAGCCTTCCCGGGCGGGATACAGGGCCTGACAGTTGCCCACCAGATGGTTCACTTCGGTCAGCCCGTAGAATTCGTTGCAGACCACGCCCAGATGGGTTTCCAGCCATTTCAGGGTTTCCCCCGGCAGGGGCTCGCCACCGGTGCAGATCACTCTCAATGCCAGATTTTTGGGCAAGCTGGCAGGGTCGAGTTCGGCCAGACGTTTCAGGGCCGTCGGGGCCATAAAGGTGTGGGTAACGCCATGCCGCGCCATGAACTCCATCGCCCAGGCTGCATCAAACCGATGCGCCGAGCTGACCACGGTGTGGCCGTGTTCCCAGGCGGGCAGCAACAGATCCAGCAGGCCACCGACCCAGGCCCAGTCTGCCGGGGTCCAGCACACGCAATCCCGCGTCTCCAGCTCCAGGTTGTAGAACATTGACACGGTGGGGCTGTAGGCATGGAGAATGCGATGGGCGTGCAGCATGCCTTTGGGCATGCCGGTGGAGCCGGAGGTGTACATCAGCAAGGCCGGGTCATTCGCGTTCGTGGTCTCGGCCTGAAAATCCGGGGCCTGGGTTTCTGCCAGCGCCGCGAAAGCGACTTCATCGTAATCTGGCTGGCCGGTCACCACCACGGTTTCAAGCGATGGCGGCAGCATCAGATCTGGCTTCAGCGAATACCAGACGTCGGCTTCGGTAATCAGGGCGCAGGCGCCGGAATCCGCCAGCGCGTGATCCATCATTCGCGGGCCGTAAAGCTGCGAAAGAGTGACCACAACCGCCCCCAGTTTATAGCAGGCCAGGTGCGCCAGTGCGGTTTCTGGCCGAAAGCCGGTATGCACGGCCACCCGGTCGCCCTTGCCGACACCGAGGTTTCGCAGGCCTGCGGCAAGGCAATCAGACAGCAGATCCACTTGCTCAAAGCTGAACGCGGTCATCCGTCCGTCAGGGTGCTCGAACCGCAAAGCGTCCTGGCTGCGCCGGTCACCGCTTGCGTATTTTCCAACGGTGTCCATTGCCAAGTTGGCCTGTTCTGGAATCACAATCCGGCCTTGCGGGCTGGCTTCGTCAAAGCGAAGGTTGGTTCGTCCGGCCAGGTTACGTTGCTGTGCCTCGGTCAACATTGCTTACCTCACTGTATCATTTGTTGTGGCAGCCAGGTCGATAGCGCGGGAAAACCGATCAGCAACCCGAGCACCAACACTTCCACAAGTAGAAACGGCAGCACACCCCGGATCAGGTGCCCGAAGCGGGTGTCCTGATTCACCGCGCTCATCACCGCAAACAGGTTCAGGCCAATCGGCGGCGTAATCACCGAAATTTCCACCAGCTTAACCAGAATCACCCCAAACCAGATCGGGTCGATGCCGAAATGCACCACGGCCGGGTAGACGAACGGCAGGGTCACGATCATCATCGAGGTGGTGTCCAAAAACGTGCCCAATACGATGTACATCACCGACACCAGCACCAGGAACCCGGCGGCCGAGCCCACCAACGGCTCGATACCCGTTACGAAGCCGTCCACCACGCCGGTCACTACCAGCATGCGCGAGAACAACAGGCCGCCGACAAGGATGGCGAAAATGATGCAACTGATGGACACCGCTTCTTTCAGAGCGGGCATCAGCCAGCCGCCGGGACGGCCACGGAACCGGGCCAGCGCAATCAACAATGCGCCAGCCGCGCCCACGGCACCGGCCGCCGAGGGCGGAAACCAGCCCGCATACAGCCCGCCAAGTACCAGCACCGCCAGCAACAGCAAGGGCGTTGAGCCCAGCAGTGCGGTGCGTCTGGAACCGTCCCGGCGCTGGCTTACCGCCGGGGCCAGCGCCGGCCGAAAGCGCACCATCAGCACCACCAGAACGATGTAGGCAATGGCACTGAGCAGGCCGGGAATCACACCCGCGATGAACAACTGGCCAATGGACTGCTCGGTGATGATGGCGTAAATCACCATGGTCAGCGATGGCGGAATCATCGCGGCGAATGACCCCGACGCGGCGATGCTGCCGATCGCCAGGCTGCGGTCGTAGCCTAGCCGCAGCATCTCCGGGAAAGCTACACGGGTAAACACTACAGAGTTGACGATGGTGGACCCGGACACCGCCGCAAACAGCGCCGAGCCGGAAATGACCGCCAGATACAGGCTGCCCCGCACCCGCCAGAGCATCAGCTCGGCGGCCTGAAACAGATGCCGGGTCACACCGGCGGCCTTTACCAGCACGCCCATCAGCACAAACAAAGGCATCACGGCGTAGGCGTAGTTGGCGGTCACGGCGAACGGCAGGGTTCGTAGCTGGCCTTCCAAAAACGCATCACCCGCCGCCAGCCACATTCCGGCGCACCCGGTTGTGGCCAGCGCAACCGCGACCGGCACCCCCAAAGCCAGCAGCGCCAGCAGCGCCGCTACCGCCAATACACCAATCAAAAGCGGGTCCATCAGTACCGCCCGCTCCTCTCAGTATTCTCAACAGTCTCGTTGTGCTCATCCTGCTGGCCCGCATCACCGCACAGCATCTGGCTGACACACTCCAGCGCCATTAGTGTCGCCCCAAGGCCCAATACGGCCTTGGCAGGCCAGACCGGGACAGCCAGAGAACCCGGTGAAAACTCGCCGGAAGTGAAGCTCTGCCACGCGGAGTCCAGGCCGTACCAGGCAATCGCCGACATGACGGCGGCGGACAAAAACAATCCGAAGCGATAGGTGGCGGTTTGCAACCAGGGTGACAGGCGTTCCGTCACCAGCGTTACCCGAACGTGCTCCCGGCGCTGCTGCGCCAGTGCCATGCCCAGAAAGGCAGCGGCCACCATGGTCAGTTCGGTGAGTTCGCGGGCGCCCTTCACAGACAGGTTAAACCCCCTGCCCAGAACCACGTCCAGCGCCCCGATCACCGCCATCGCAAGCAGGGCGACACCGGCCATCACGGCCGCTAGCGCATTCAGACGGCGCTGCCACCGCCGGACAGAGTGGCCGGGCCAGAGCACTCAGTCAGGCCGGGCAATCGACGTTACTGACCACGTTCTTCCAGATTTTCACACCCTGACGAGCGGCATCGCCCTTGCCTTCTTTTTCCATGGTGGCGATCCATTCTGCAAAAAAGTCGGGCAGGCGGCCTTGCCAGGTTTCCAGGTCCGCATCGCTGAACTGGTGAAAAGTAACGCCTTTGGCTTTCAGGGTCTGGCGGGCCGACGCGGCCGCCTTGCGAACCACTTCAAGATCACGCACCTGCGCTTCAGCGGCCACTTCCATGACGGTGGTCTGATTGTCCTTACTCAGGTTGTTCCAGGCCGACTGGGTCATCCACACGCCCCACGTGGGACCGTCCCAGAGAGTGACTTCGCTGATGTGCTTCGCCACTTCGTGAATCTTGTAGGTTTCCACCAGGTCCACGGAGAAGGGCGCTGCATCAATCACGCCACGGGAGAACGCCTCGTATATTTCGGCCAGGCCGAGAGTGACGGCGGTGCCGCCTGCGGCTTCCACCATCTTCGGCATGTGGGTACCCCAGGTTCTCATCCGCACGCCTTCCATCTGTTCAAGGCTGGTAATGGGCTCTTTGGACACCAGCAGGTAAGGGTTCAGGACGTGGAAGAACAGGGGCTTGATGCCGTTGTCCGCCGCTTCCTGCTGAAAGCCGGGTACTTCAGACATCAGGCGGTAGATCAGCTGATTGGCCTGACACACGTTGTCGATGGCCATCGGAAACGAATTGGGCGCGGTGAACAGCGGGAGCTGGCCCGGAAAATAACCCGGCGACAGGCCTGCCATTTCAACCGCCTCGTTCTGGAGCAGCGACAAAGTTTCCGTGGTTTTACCCAGCCCTTCAGACCAGAAAATCTTGATATCCACCGCGCCCTCGGTGCGCTTTTTCACCTCTTTGACGAACCACTTATCGACGGCAGAGCTGACCGCGGTAGCGGGCATCTGGTGGTTCATCTTGAGGGTGTCTGCCAACACATTGCCGGCCAGCAAACAGGCAATCATCACGGAAAAAAGCGGTTTTCTAATGGAATCAAGCAACATTGATGTTTATTCCTTCCGTTGTTTTTTGATCGTTTATTTCCAAGAACAACTGCTCAAGAATCTGCCGATAGGGCCCGTACAGATCGCGATTAATCTCGGCCTGGGCCATATTCGCCCAGAGGACCAACAAAAAGTCAGTACAACCGACAAACGTGCAAAAGCCATGGCGACTCCTGAATAGAGTTATGAGTAAGGTTGCCCATACTGTCTCATGAGACCTGAATCTGTTACATCGTCAGAGCCTTAAAGTTACCAGCTTTCCCCGAAAGGCCGGACATCCAGCTCGAAGGTCCAGGCCGACGGGTCCTGCTGGCAGAGGTTCCAGACTGCATCGGCCACCGCTGAGGGCTTTACAAAGAACTCCTCCGGCTTGTCCGCCAGCCATTCGCGAGTGCGAGGCAAGTCGACGACGCCATCAATCACCACATTGGCCACATGAATTTTCTCTGGCCCTAGCTGACGTGCCAAAGATTGGGCAAGGCTGCGCTGGGCCGCCTTGGCCGAGGCAAAAGGCGCAGTAGTGGCCCGGCCCCGGGTGGCTGCCGATGCACTGGTGACGATGATGCTGGCAGTGTCATGCTGGCGCAGCTGGGGCAAAGCCGCCTTGGTGGCGGCCACCAGGCCCTGCACATTGATTTTCCAGTTGGCCTCGAAGTCTTCCAGACTCGCCTCTTCCACGGTCTTGAAGATTCCGCCACCCGCGTTGTAGAGCATCACTGAAACCGGTCCTAAACGCTTCTCGATGTCTGCCAGAACCGACGTAATCTCCGCTGGTTCCATCAGGTCACAGGGGAATGCCTGCGCGCCCGATACCGATTGCTCGAGCTGTTTCAGATAGTCTTCGCTTCGAGCCAGCATTGCAACCTGGAAGCCCTCATCGCTGAACCGCCGCACAAAGGCTTCGCCGTTGCCCGGGCCTACCCCCATCACTGCGCATACCTTGTTCATAAACCACCTCGAGACTATTGAAATTCCGGAAAGTTGGACCGCTTGTTCAGGGACCAGTCGTAATCAATAAACGACATAGTCGACGTTTGCGCCACTTGCTCTGCCAGAGAAGCATCCACCCACTCCTGAATAAATGCTTTCGGGGATCCGGCAGCCTCTTTGAAGTCGTCTTCATACCACTTGAACAGCTCGGTGACGTAGAGCGTTTCGCCCTCAACCCTCAGGTGGTGGCCGGTTAAAAAGGCCCGGCGGGTATTCTCTGCCACGGAGGGCAGCCAACGGAAGCACAGTTGACCGCAAAGTGAACCCGGGCATCTTTCCAGCCCCTTTCTGCATAGTCCTGACCCAGCAAAATCTCTTTCTCCATCTGGTTCAGGCTGTATTTTTCTCCGTCGATCACAAACTTTTCACGCTCGAACACGTTGTCCACGAACGGATTGACGCGTCCACCATAGTCCCAGACCGATTCAACAAGGTTTCCATCCGGCCGGTCCGTCAAGATCTTATTAAGCATGAAAAAATTGTAGGCGTTGATCCAGAAGGCAATGGATTCGGCTTCCCCTTCAAGGCTGGATAGATCAAATGCCGCCAGAGCGTTACGCTGGGACGTCAGCTTCTGCAACGTCTGTTCCTGATTGGCATCAGCTTGGGCAACACTCGCCCAGACGGCGAACAGCAAACTGAGGATGGTTGGAAAACGGAAAAAACGCATGATAACTCCCGATCAGGAATAAAATGGATGATGCCTGCACGGACACAAATCGACCTGATTTGTTACACCACAGGCAACCCGTCAACAGGAGTTACCTCGCCATACCGGTACGCCTAGCGCAGATCCGGGTTCAGCGAGTAAGTACCGGTCACCCGCGCGCTCGCCAAAACATGGCCAGCCATCGCTTCCCGCACCGCAGCGCCATCGAACTCGCCGGTCAGACCCAGGCTTTCCACATCCAGCGCATGCACTTCGTAGTGGTAATGATGGAGAATCTCGTCGTTCCAGGGCGGGCAGGGGCCGTCATAGCCGCCATAGGTGCCCGCCATATCCGGATTGCCGGCCAGAAACTGAGTGAAATTGTTGACGCCACGAATGCCGAAAGATGCCGGGCCGGGCTCCTTGCCTTTGGGAATCACGCCGTCACTGTCTTCACCTTCAGGAATACGGGATGTGCTGGCCGGAACATCCACCAACAACCAATGAAAGAAATCCACCCGGGGAATGTCTTTCGATACGACTTTGCCTTCCTGATTGGCGTCGTCTGCAATGCTGGGTACATCCGGGTCAAACATCATCACCACAAAGCTTTTGGTGCCTTCTGGGGCGCCTTCCCAGGTGACTTCCGGGTTGCGGTTCTGTCCGAAGCTCATATGATCCTGTTCACTGAATACACCGAACGCGAAGTTTTCGGGTACTGGCTTGCCCTCTTCAATGCCTTGAACCTTGATTTTCACCTTGTCTGTCTCCTGAAACCTGATTGGTTTTTACGTGACTGATACCATGGTTTTAACAGCGGCGTCATGGGTCTGTCCAGAATCGCCGCAAACCAGACATTACGAGGCCGCCAGGAATCCGTATGAGCGACGACCATAAAGACACACCGGGGAACCCGGGGAATAAGAAAGATGAAGACGCCATCGCGTTTCTGCAGGGGCTCTTCGAGCTGGCCAGAAACGGCGGCACCGGCCCACTGAACGTGATGCTGGACGCGGGCGTGCCGGTGGATATCCGCACCAGTGCTGGCGACAGCCTGCTGATATTGGCCTGTCGCAACGGCCATACGGATACGGCCCGGATGCTGCTCGACCGGGGCGCGGACCCCAACGCATGCAACCATCAATCTGAAACGCCGCTGATGGTGGCAACCATCGCAGACCACGCGGACTTGGCTGAACATCTACTGGAAGCAGGGGCGGATCAATGATTACGCGAAGGGATGACTGACCCTTTGGAACTGCGTCAGGTTCACCTCGACGGTGACCGTCAATGTTTCAAGGCGCGCCGCTTTTTCTCTGCCTTCTGCAGGTGCCCGGTAAAGGTGAGGCGTCATCGCCAATAGGTCGGCGATGGCGTCTTTGCTGTCCAGGTTCAGTGTAAAGCCGACCGTTTCTGTCGCTCGAATCGAAAAGCCTTCCGGTACGTTTTTCGCTGAGGGTTTGTCAGGGTTGAGGGAAGGGTAGATTATCTCCCGCAATTCCCGCAGGTGATTCGCGCCGGCATCGGCCTGAATTAACACACCGCTAGGTTTAAGCACACGGGCGAATTCAGGGTACACCGGAAAGCCAAAGAGGCAGAGCATGCAGTCCAGGGTGCCGGGCAATACCGGGATGCTGGCGTTACTGCCGACCATCCATCGCGGGCGCTTATCCTGCTTTGCCGCTGCCAGGGTCGCCCACTTGGAAATATCCAGCCCCGCCAGCGAGAGCCCGATATCACCGCTTTCCGCAGCCAGCTCCCGCAGGTAGTAGCCTTCACCGCAGCCAGCATCGAGGCATGACAGCGTCTGGGATTCAGGGAACGAGTTCTGCAGCACTGCCTTGCTGACAGCATTCGCAATGGGCTGATAATAACCGGCATTCAAAAATCGCTGACGCGCGGCCACCATGGCTTTGCTGTCGCCGGGTTCCAGTGAGCGTTTTTTCTGAACCGGCAGCAGATGCACGTAACCCTGCCGTGCGGCATCAAAGCTGTGACCGGCAGGGCAACGCCAGCTTTGACCCTCTGGCGACAACAGATCGCCTTCCATCGGGCAGGCAAGCTCTGAAAACGGTTCAACGCTCATGGCATTTGATTCCCAGCGACCATAGTGCTTGAGAAGGCCCGGCAGAATGCCCAGAATAACCCCGACACACCATTGGGGACACTGGCTTGAACGGCAACATTGTGCATTTTGCCCGGGATGATCTTGGCGGCATTCTGGTAATCGACTATCGCAAGCATCGAGTGATGACCTTCGATTCGGTATTTGAGCAGAGCAAAATCGCCCGTCGGCACCCTCATCTGCCCGTTCATGAATACAGCCGCGCTATGCTGCTGCCGGTTGCTTTCGGACAACCCGCCCACGTCACGATTCTGGGCCTTGGCGGCGGCGTTATGGCGAACGCGCTGCTGCACTTGCTGCCTGAATGTCAGGTACACGCGGTCGAGCTTCGGCAGGCGGTGGTGGATGTCGCCCGTGAGTACTTTTACCTGTCAGAATCCCCTCGCCTCAGCGTCACCATCGAAGACGCCCGCAATGCCCTTGAGGCGCTGCCCGATGGCGGCACGGATTTTATCCTCGCAGACATGTACAGCGCCGAGCGCATGAGCCCGGTTCAGGTTCAAAGGGAGTTTATCAAACAATGCAGCAGGGTTCTGTCTGAAAATGGCTGGATAGCGCTCAACTATCATCGCACCCCGGATCTAAACGGCGCTTTCTTCAAACAGCTACAGGGGGAATTCGCGGTGGTGCTGGCCTTCAAGAGCACAACCAACAACACCGTGATTTACGGCAGCAAGAAACCGCTGGAACTCCTCGCCAGCAAGGACCCCCGCCTGATTAGCCTGGAGGAGGCCCTGCCCATCGACTGGCGACGGCTGATGGCGAGGGTTATTCGTTTAAGCTGAGGCTTTTTCCCACAACGGACATTGGTGATGTCGTCGAACACGTTCATCATATAAGCAATGCCCGTGCGCGCCAAACTGTTATTGATCGATCATTCAAGATATTATCGAAGCAGTAGATTTGCCCTCAGTGAGCAGTATCATGGCCCGAAACGCACGCTACGATCGACAGACCGCGCTGAAAAAAGCCGTCCATTTGTTCTGGGAGCGAGGCTACCACGCCACGTCCATGAAACAGATCGAGCAGGCTCTGGATATGCGACCTGGCAGTATTTATGCCACCTTTGGCAGCAAAGACCGGCTGTTCAGAGAAGCGCTGGATGCTTACGTTGAAGGCGGCAATACCGAACTGGATGGTCTGATCGCCGAACAAGGCTCCGTCATCGATGCACTGCAGAGTTACCTGCGCAACATCGGCATTGCCTGTCATCCGGGTAGCCCCGAACCCTCCAGAGCCTGCATGCTGGTAAAAACCCTACTGGAAGCGAGCTATACTCATGGCGATATTGCTGATCAGGCCAACGAATTACTGTCCGGCATAGAACAGTCGATTGCCGGTGCGCTGCTGAAGGCGCGTGACCGGGGTGAACTGAGATCAGATACCAACTGTGAGCGCCTTGCCCGACTAGTGCAGTCCCAGATTATGGGTCTGCGTGCCTTTGCCCAACGTGAAACAACCGCCGGGCAGGTGTCGGAACTGGCCGATGACATGGCCGCAGTGCTGGAGCCTTACCGGGCGACACACTGATCCCTGGCCTTACCCATCACCCATCAGTCTTCGTTAACAGGATTCTCGCGTTATGGAAAACCCACATCACATCGTGGTTGTCGGCGGTGGCGCCGGCGGCCTTGAGCTGGTGACCCGGCTGGGAAACAAGCTCGGCAAAAAGAAGAAAGCCCGGATTACACTGGTTGATGCGGGACTGACCCACGTCTGGAAGCCGCTGCTGCATGAAGTGGCCTCAGGTTCACTGGATGCCAATGCCAATGAAATCAACTACCGGGCCCACGCCAGTAAGCATCATTATGAGTTCCAGCTCGGCCGCATGGCCGGCCTGAATCAGATTGACCGGAATCTGGTGATCGCGCCCTTTCTTGACGGTGAAGGCACCGAAATTGTGCCCGAGCGGCACATCCATTACGACACCCTGGTCATTGCCGTCGGCAGTAATGCCAACGACTTCGGCACGCCTGGCGCTCAGGAACACTGCATATTCCTGGATAGCCTGCCGCAGGCCCGGCTTTTCCATAACCGGTTACTGAATGCATTTCTCAACAAAAATCACGAGGCCCAGTGCAACCACAAGCACGAACTGCCCATCACGATTATCGGTGCTGGCGCTACCGGGGTTGAGCTGGCAGCGGAACTGCGGCTGGCCTCCCGTGAATTGCCGGTTTACGGCATGAATCACCTTCGCCCGGAAGACGTTTCGATCACCGTCATTGAGGCCGCAGACCGCATTCTGCCCGCCCTGCCTTCCAGAATTTCCGCAGCCGCCACGCGGGAGCTGGAGCATCAGAACGTTAAAGTGCTAACCGGGCAGCCGGTCAACGAAATAACCAAGTCGACGATCATCATGAAGGACGGCAGCGAACTGAGTTCCGAGATGACAATCTGGGCCGCTGGCATCAAAGCACCGGCGTTTCTGTCAGAGCTTGAAGGGCTGGAGACTAACCGGGGTAACCAGGTCCGCGTTCGCCAGACACTTCAGGCGACCACCAGTGACCATGTTTTTGCCCTGGGCGACTGCGCCGAATGCCCGCAACCCGGTTCTGACCTCCCGGTGCCGCCGCGAGCCCAGGCAGCCCATCAACAGGCTGATACGTTGTTCAAAACCCTGTGTCATCGCCTGGAGGGCAAAGAAGCCGTTCCGTTCGTCTACAACGACCACGGATCGCTGATCAACTTCAGCCGCTACACCACGGTCGGCAACCTGATGGGGAACCTGTCAGGGCGTAGCATGTATATTGAAGGCAAGGTCGCGCGGCTGTTCTACACGTCGCTTTACCGGATGCACCAGGTCGCGCTCCACGGCATGCTGCGCACCGGTGTTATCTGGCTGATGGATCGCATCAGCAGGGCAATGCAGCCCAAGCTCAAGCTACACTGAACGAAAACACCATGGACGCAACACTCATCCTGATTGGCGCGATGATGCTGGTGATCAGCATCCTGCTCAGCCCCCTTTCCAGTCGCCTGGGCATGCCGGTGCTGCTGATTTTTCTGATTGTCGGCATGATGATGGGTGAAGACGGTCCCGGAGGGCTTCAGTTTGATAACTTCGAGCTGGCGTTCACCATCGCCCACCTCGCCCTGGGCGTTATTCTGCTGGACGGCGGCATGCGCACCCGGGCTGAAACCTTCCGTGTTGGTCTTCGACCGGCGCTGGTACTGGCGACCCTTGGCGTATTTCTGACCGCGGTCGGAGCAGCGGTCGTCGCACGATGGGTGTTTGGCCTGAACTGGCTTCCGGCACTGCTGATCGGCGCCATTATTTCCTCGACCGATGCCGCCGCTGTATTTTCGCTGCTGCAGGGCCGGGGGCTGCACCTGAACGAGCGGGTCAGTGCAACGCTTGAAATCGAGTCCGGCAGCAACGATCCCATGGCCATATTCCTCACCCTGATGCTGGTCACCATTATCAGTTCCGGCGGAGCGTCCGAGGGCTGGTCGGCGCTGTGGCTGCTGATAAAGCAATTTGGTATTGGCAGTGTCACCGGAGTGTTGGGTGGTTTTGTGGTGGTCAACATGGCGAACCGGTCACGGCTGACTCCTTCGCTGTATCCTTTACTGGTCGTGGCTGCCGGGCTGGCGGTATTCTCAGGCACCAACGAGCTGGGTGGCAGCGGTTTTCTGGCGATTTATCTGGCCGGCGTCGTCATAGGCAATCGTCCGGTGCGGATGATGCCCATGATTCTCCAGGTCCACGACGGCCTGGCCTGGCTGGCCCAGCTCTGTCTGTTTTTGATGCTGGGGCTGCTGGTATCCCCTGCCGAGCTTCTTCCATTAGCCGGCGGCGGCCTGATACTGGCGTTTGCCCTGATTTTCCTGATCCGCCCCTTCGCAGTAATGATGACCCTCTGGCCCTTCGGTTTTAACCGCCGCGAGCTTGGCTTTATCAGTTGGGTTGGCCTCCGGGGTGCGGTGCCTATTGTGCTCGCGCTGTTCCCGGTGATTGCTGATCTGCCATCCGCCCAGCTTATTTTCCACATCGCCTTCTTTGTGGTGCTGGTATCACTGATTGTGCAGGGCACCACAATGGCGCCCCTGGCACGTTGGCTCCGCCTGGAAGTTCCGGCAGGCGAAGAACCCTATCGACGCCTGCCCCTGGACGTGCCCGCCGCAGGAGACCACGAGCTGATGCTTTTTCCACTGCGGGGCGATCCCTGGGAAGCACCCAGGCCACTGGGGCAACTGCGCCTGCCAGACAATACGGCCTTGGCAGGCGTATTCCGCAAACGCGCCTGCCTTCCCCCCAGTCCGGACCTGTCGGTATCAACCGGGGATGTTATTGCGATATTCGCAACACCGGCCGTCGTGCCGGAGTTGGGCCGTGCCCTCAGCGGCCGCCAGACACCGAAATACCTCGCAGAACGAGCCTTCTTCGGTGACTTTGTGCTTAATGGCGACGCCCTGCTGGGGGATGTCGAGCAGGTGTACGGCATCGAGTTCGACGAATTACCGCCGGAACTGTCCCTGGCGGAATGCTTCGCGCGCAGGACCAAGGGCCACCCGGTAATCGGTGACAAAGTGACGCTGGGGCCGGTCACCCTGGTGGCCCGCGCTACCGAGTCCGACCGGGTAACAAAAGTAGGCCTTAAAATGGACAGTGGACGAACGTTTTAACAAAAACGCCCACGAACACGGGTTCGATCACTCCGTCACCTGTGCTATAAGGTGTAAATTCTGTAATAAATCAAGAACGCGCCAATGCTAAGCCATGTTCCAATCCACAGATCGCGACTCGCGGCCCCGTCTTGCCTGACACTCCTGGCTGTTGTGGCCTTGTGGGCGATGTTGGCCAGCCGCCCTGCTTATGCCACAGATCTGGCCTTACTGGACTCCGTCGGCCCCCTGACGTCACCACAGATAAGCGAAGTGCTGGTCAGAAAAGAAGAGCGGCGGTTGTATTTGCTCGCTGGCGAAAAGGTGGTTCGCAGTTACCGCATCGGACTGGGCGACAACCCCTTTGGCCACAAGTTATACGAAGGCGACCAGCGCACGCCCGAAGGGGAATACGTTCTTGACTGGCGCAATGCCAACAGTGATTTTTACAAGTCCATTCATATTTCATACCCCAATAAAAATGATCTGGAACTGGCTTCCGCCTGGGGACTGGACCCGGGCGGAAGCATCATGATCCACGGCTTGCCGAATGATGCCGAGGATATGGGATTCGCTTATCTGGGGCTGGATTGGACAAATGGCTGCATTGCCGTCAGCAACGCCGAAATGGACGAAATCTGGCAGCTGGTCGCCGACGGAACACCGATCAGGATCCTGCCTTGATCCTGCCTTAGGGGACCGTTCAATTACGGTGTTGTTATATGAAACGTAATTTTACGTATCCTTAGTTAACATTTTCGGTCAGAGTGTTTTACACTGTTTGACGACTCCGGTGGCTCCTGGCCGTCGGACCCGAGTTGACAGGATGTCTATAATCTAGACGACTGAAAGCAGGAAATAAGACGACCAATAAGGGGGATACCGAATGCATAAGATTAAACTCGCAGGGTTTGCAATGGCTATCGCACTGCTGGCAGGTTGCGCGTCAACCGAGCAGGGCGCTATTGATGATGCAAACGCAATGGCAACTTCTGCGGAGCAGACTGCTGATAACGCACTGAACACCGCTAACAGCGCTAACCGCGCAGCTCGTACTGCCCAGCAGACAGCTGACAAAGCACTGGCAGAAGCAAGAGCTGCCATGAAGGCTGCTAACGAAGCCAACGAGCGCGCCAAGCGTATGCTCGAGCGTGCCAGCCAGAAGTAAGGCTGAGTATCGTGAAAAAGGCCGGCATCTGCCGGCCTTTTTTATGTCTGACAGGATCCCCCTCGACTATTCTTCATTACCTTTGTCACCACCACGCGGCGCCTGACCCGATTTCGCTTTGCCCATAAACGAAGACATCATTTCAATGGGCAACGGGAAGACAATCGTTGAGGAATTGCTGCTGCTCATATCCGCCAGGGTCTGCATGTAACGCAACTGCATGGCTCCAGAGTTGGCAGACATCACATCTGCCGCTTCCACCAGCTTCTTCGATGCCTGCAGTTCGCCCTCGGCGTGAATAACCTTGGCCCGGCGCTCGCGTTCCGCTTCAGCCTGGCGGGCGATTGCACGGATCATGGATTCGTTCAGGTCAACGTGCTTGATCTCTACATTGGCAACTTTAATGCCCCAGTCTTCCGTCTGGGCATCAATGATTTCCTGAATATCGGCGTTAAGTTTATCCCGCTCTGACAGCATCTCGTCGAGATCGTGTTTACCCAGTACAGACCGCAGAGTCGTCTGGGCCAACTGGCTGGTGGCGGAGCCGAAATCCTCTACGCGAATAATGGCACGCTCCGGGTCAATCACCCGGAAATAGAGCACGGCGTTTACCCGCACCGTCACGTTATCCTTGGAAATAACATCCTGACTGGGGACATCCAGGGTAATCACCCGCAGATCCACTCTCACGATCTGCTGTATACCCGGAATGACCAGAATCAAACCCGGGCCTTTTACGCCCTGAAACCGGCCGAGGAAGAACACGACGCCGCGCTCGTATTCGGGCAGAATTTTGATGGCCGCGCCCAGAATAAGCAGCAGCACCACCGCCGGGACAATATAGGGAATCAGTTCACCTAGGTTCATCGTGCCTCCTGTTCAGCATTCACTTTGTTCACACATACCGTGAGCCCCTCAATGGTGCTCACCCCAAGGGATTCGCCCGCGGCAACGGGCATCTCACTTACAGCGTTCCAACGCTCGCCGCTGTAGCGGACATGGCCACGGTAGCGATCGCCATCCGGCTGAAAGTCGTCCAGCGCAGCGACCGTCTCATGGGCGCTGTTTTCCGTGCCACTGACCGGTAGTCGTCGCCGTAAGCTGACGAAGCGCATCACTGTCCACAGAATAAAGCCGGCGGCTACAGCCGCAGTGCCGCCTATAGTTGGCAGGGAAATATCCTGATGGCTGCCGTCCATCAGAATTATGGAGCCGGTTACGAAGGCTACGATGCCGCCAATGCCCAGAATGCCAAAACTGGGCATGAACGCCTCGCCCACAACGAACGCCAGGCCCAGCAATATCAATGCAAGCCCGGCATAATTGACAGACAGCACCTGAAAAGCGAAGAGGGCGAGAATCAGACAGATAGCGCCGATGACTCCCGGAAAAATCGAACCCGGACTGGCCAACTCGAAAATGATGCCGTAAAAACCGATGATCATCAGAAAGTACGCAACGTTCGGGTTGGTAATCACCGACAGCAGCTTTGTGCGCCAGTCAGGGTCGCTCCGCTGCAGTTCGATATTGTTCGTGTTGAGCGTGCGCTCACCGCCGGTCATTACCACAGTTCGGCCGTTAACCTGCTCCATCAGCTCAGGCAGACTGCTGGCCATAACGTCGACAACATTCTTCTCCAGTGCATCACTGGCGTTGAGGTTAACAGCGTCGCGCACGGCTTCTTCCGCCCAGTCGGCGTTGCGGCCGTGGCGCTCTGCCAGGCCGCGGATGTAGCTGACAGCATCCTCCAGAACTTTGCGCTCCATAGCCGTGCCACCGCGCCGCTTTTCCGACGGCTCGTCTGGCGAGTTTTTTGGAGAGTTTTCTGGAGAGTTTTCTGGAGAGTTTTCTGGAGAGTTTTCTGAAGAGTTCTCTAGAGAGTTATCAGAGGTCTCGGCATCGGATCCAGGCTCTTCGGCACCCGGCATACCGCCCATCTGGACGGGTGTCGCTGAGCCAAGATGGGTCGCAGGGCTCATGGCCGCAACGTGACTGCCGTACAGCAGATAGGTCCCTGCGCTTGCCGCTCTGGCCCCGGCCGGGGTAACCCAGGTAATCACCGGCACGTCGGAGGCCAGCATTTTCTTGATAATGCCGCGCATGGACTCCATTAACCCGCCGGGGGTATCCATACGGACCACGACCAGCTCAGCGCCCTCGGACTCGGCTTGCTCAATACCGCGAATCAGATAATCCATGGTGGCAGGGCCTATTGCCCCGTCAACGGTCAGCACCCGGCCAGTGGGATTCTGGTCCTGCTGGGCCTGTACGGCCTGAATGACGGAGGCGAGCGCCAGTGTCACGCCCGCCAGCATAAGAGCAAGCCAGAAAAACAGGCGGCGAGAGCGAGCATGACGATCTGACAAGCGTTCACAACGATGTGAAAAGCTATTCGGGTTCAAGGGCATTATTCTTCCCCGCACGGTATTGGCTTTCATCTCTGATCATAGTGGACAGAGCCAGCAATTACCGCACCGGGGAAACACAGAAAAGGGAAACGCCTGTCAGGTGAAGCTCAGGGTCTCATCAGAACCAGAGTTGCTGGGGAATACCCTCGCCATCGGGGGTGCTCCGGCCGGGCCGGGCAACTTCTCCGGCGACTCGGGTAATCTGCTCACCGATCATGCGGGGCAGACCGTCAGCGAAGTCGACTGCTTCTTCAATAGCACCGCGCTGCATCTCCACCCCGGGATGCTGTTCACGAAATATAGCGACCCGGGCGGATACGGCCTGCCAGAGCACTTCGCGCTCTTGCGCGCTGTAGTCTTCATGCGGACGATGCACTTCCAGCCAGACTTCATTCCCGCGCATGCCCATTTTTACCGGCTCGCGGATCACCCGAACGGGCGTGCCTTTGCCGACTTCGTAGACGAACCGGGAAATATCTTCGTTGTACATCCGGAAACAACCGTGGCTCACCTGCATGCCGACACCAAACAGTTTGTTGGTACCGTGGATCAGATAGCCCCGCTCACTGAGCATCAACGCATGAGTCCCGAGTGGATTGCCGGGCCCGGGAGGAATCATCCGTGGAAGATATTCACCCATGGCCTCATATTCCGCCCTTATGCTCTCGGGTGGATACCAGGCCGGCGATTCCAGTGACATGGTGACCTCCGCATTCGTCAGCGGAGACGGGTTATCCTCTGTGCCGACGCCCACGGGGTATACCTGCACGCCCGTGTCTGTGAAGTAGTAAAGCCGGTATTCCGCCAGATTGATCACGATGCCTTTGCGTTCAACATCGGGTAGCACGTACCGGCGGGGTACGGTGATCGCGGTGCCCTCTCCGGGCAGCCAGGGATCCACATCCGGGTTGGCTTTGACCAGCTCAAGATAGCCCAGACTATTCTGGTTGCCGATGGCAGCAAAGGTGTCTTCATAGCCCGTGGTCATAACACCCAATCTGCCGGCAATGTCACCCTCAATCGGGAAAACCGGCACAGGCGGATTCTGTCTGACTTCCGGCTCGGCCTCAGAGATTTCCTCACCAACGGCCTGGCGCGGCGAACTGGCGTCAGCATCGCCCAGCGCCGGGCCCGAGCTCAACGCCAGCAACCCTGCTATCAACCACACCATCGAAAATTTGCTTGCCATACAGATGTTCCAGATACTTCGTCGAAAACCAATGATAACCGGTCTGCTCACCAACGGCATAGAGCAGCCACTAAACTCGCATTTTCCAGACCGGAACAGCGGCCAGCATGACAAAAGCCGCCACCAGCCACCAGGCCGTGTGAAAGGCCCCGATCGTGGGCACTCCGTCGCTGTGTTCGCCGAATTCAATGGTGAGCGCGACCATATTGACACCAAAAGCGCCGCCAAGTTGCCGAGTAAAATTAATAGTGCTCGAACCCGCCCCCAACTCTTGGGCCTGTAGCGGATTCAGCGCGCCGGTCGACAATGCCGGCAACATAAAACCAAGGCCGATGCGGCCGAACACGGTCCACAGTGCCAGCCAACCGAACGCCAGTGAGATATCAGATACCGCGAATAGGGTCGCCGATAAGGCAAACATTCCGATACCGAACAGCACCAGGCTGCGCGAACTGCGCTGATCCGCCAGGCGACCTGCAATCGGAAAGGTCATCCCCAGAACCAATCCTGCGGGTAGCATCAGAAGCCCGGCCTCCGTCGCAGAGAACGCCAGCGCCGTTTGCACGAACAGCGGAACCAGGTAAGTAGAACCGAAAAGCGCGAGCCCGAGCGCCGCCGCGCCCAGATTGGCAAACAGAAAACTTCGCCGCCTGAACAAACTGACATTCAGTAAAGGGTGCCGCGTTCGCCGTTCCCGGCGCACAAACAGCGTCAGCAGCAGCAATGCGAACACACCTTCAGCGGCTACCCAAAGGCCACCAGCGACGCCATACTGAAGCCGGTTCAGGGCGTCCAGACTGAAGCCAATGGTCATGCCCAGCAGCACCAGGCCCGGAAGATCAAAACGGTAAGGTTCCGGACGGGACGGCGGAAGCGGCAAAAATCGCCAGGCCATAAACACACCCAGCAGAGTGACCGGAACCGGCGCGAACATGACATACCGCCAGTCGAGCTCGTCTACCAGGAAACCGCCCAAAACCGGCCCCAGGGCCGGAGCCAGAATAACCCCCATGCCATAGATACCCATGGCCCGGCCACGGCGATCCCGGGGGAAAATCCGGAACACCAGATACATACCCATGGGCTGCATCAATCCCGCCAATGCCCCCTGGGCGATGCGGGCCAGAATCAGCAGTTCAGGACTATCAGCAAACCCGCCCAATACCGAGACCGCGCTGAACAGCGCCATGGCAGTGCCCAGTGTCTTGCGCAGGCCAAAATGGTCCAGCAGCCAGCTGCTCGTCAGCATGGTCGTGGTCATCGCGGCGATAAACCCTGTGGCCAGCCAGTGGACCTGGCCCTGACGAATACCGAACTCCGTCATAATGTCATGCAGTGCCACATTAACGACCGTCGCACTCAGCACCGTCGCCATGGTACCCAGCATGACCGTCGCAACAGCCAGCCAGCGCCAGTTCTCACCGTACCGGGCTCGCAGCCCCTCTACCGTATTGTCATTCGCGCTCATGGGACTGCCGTTTCCAGACCGGTCGGATGGAGAGAGAGACTTATCGCTTTTTCTCGGCGTTATCCAGAATCTTGTGGAATGCTTCGACGGTGTCACTGATGGACTGATCACTCAGGCCGTCCAGCATTTCTTCGCGCAGCTGAGCCGCCCGCTCATTGAGCACGTTCATGAACGAGGTTCCGGCAGGGGTCAGATGGAGGCGGCGTGCCCGACGATCGTTGGGGCAGGGCCGACGTTCGATCAGGTTCTGTTGTTCCAGGCTGTCGAGTAGTCGTACCAGCGTGGGATTCTCAATAGCCATCAGCTTTGCCAGTTCACGCTGGGTCAGTCCCTCACCGCCACGCTGCAGGTAAAACATGGTTGTCCACCGAGCCTGGGTAACGCCCAGATCCTTCAGGCGCTCGTCCAGAAGCTTGCGCCAGCGTCGAGTCACGCGGGCCACGGCGAAAGGGAACTCGTCTCTCATATCGGAAACTCCAGTAGATTAAGCCACTAATAGTAAGCTAACAATTTACAGAAGAACAGATTGAAAAACGAAAACAAACCCGTGAAAACCGAGAGCTGAAAGCCTAGCCGGCGTGGCTCGGTGCACGCTCATCCGGCGGGCTTTCACCGGCCTTGAGAAACTCCTCATTCCGCGGATCAATTTCCATCAGCGCTGCGGAGCTCTCCGGCATGGCCGGGAAGAAGTGCTCCTGGTCAGCGACCGGAATATCCTGAGTACTGGCAATCCGGTAACGGGTGGCCACCGCGAGCAAGATCAGGAAACCCGCGTTACCCACGAACAGACCTTCCGGCCCCAACAGGCTCACTAATTGCGACATAACGACAGGGCCGATAACGCTGCCCACACCATAACTGAGCAGTAGCGTAGCGCTGGCCGCAACGATACGGTTACTTTCCATGCGGTCATTGGTGATAGCGACCGCGATCGGGTAAAGCGTCGCCGAAAGCCCGGTGAACAGGGCAACCAGCAGAGTCAGCAGCCAGAGGCGATCGGCTCCGAAAAACACAACCAGGCCAGACGCCACCGCCGCCATCAGCGCGACCCAATACATAACCCGACGGCGATCCAGGCGGTCACACAGCCAGCCCAGCGGCCAGGCGAGAATCATCGCAGCCACAATGGCGCTGGCCATGAATGTGGAAACCCGGCCAACATCCAGCCCCACCATCGTGGCGTAGACCGGGCCCAGAGCATAGAACGAACCGATCATGACGCCACAGATCAGGGCCCCGGAAACCCCGGTAAAAGACTCCCGTGCCAGAGTAAAAAACGACAACCGCTCGATGACGCCAACTTCCGGCGCTTCCATCCGGGTCAATGCCAGCGGGATCAGGGCAACCGTCAACAATACCGCCGCCAGTGAAAAGGGAACAAACGACGACGGCTCCCCCACATTGATCAGCAGCTGTCCACCAGCGACAGATGAGTAGAAGACAATCTGGTAAATCGCGAACAGAGTGCCGCGATTGCTGTTTGTTGCCCGGCTGCTGAACCAGCTTTCAATCACGACTAGAACACTGGCCGCACTGAACCCGGACAATCCCCGCAGCAAAGCCCAAAAAGGCTCCGACACCGCCATGGGGTAGAGCAGGGCACACACGGCGGCCATGGCTGCGAAGGCTGCAAAGGTTCGGATATGCCCCACCCGGCTGATAATCTGGTGAACGTATAACGTGCCCAACACGAAACCAACGGAATAACAGACCAGGATCCAGCCGATCGTGCTCGGCGATACCGACTCAATGCTCAGACGCACGCCGAGCAAAGTCATCAGAAAGGCATTGCCGCTGACCAGCAAAATAATGCTGAGGATAAGAGCAGATAACGAGGTGACCATGCGGGTCATGAGTCAGGCTCCGGGGCGTAGCGGGTGGCAGAAGACAGCAAGAGCGTCTTTGCGCCGTCGGTTTAACAAAATTTTACATTAATCTCACGTAACACACCCCCGGGGCGATCGGGAGTAACATAATTGTACTGAATGGTAACCACAAAATACGTACGCGTCTGGAATGATGTTCATCATTTGTTGCAATTCACGCTAATCACGAGCGTTTGGTTATGAAAAAAACGGACTGGCCCATTCGTTGGGATCTCTTGCTCCGCTATCGGCTGATTGAAATTGTTGCACTGTGGGAAGGACGACTCACCACAAACCATATCTGCCATAGCTTTGGCATCGGACGCCAGCAAGCTTCGAAAGACATCAACACCTACCTCAGAGAACTGGCGCCGGGTAACCTGGTTTATGACCGGCACCTGAAAGGCTATGTGCCTGCTGACCATTTCAAACCGACAGTCACCACCGGCCAGGTATCGGAATACCAGGACCTGTTGGCGCGACAGGACAGCCTGAGCAACACCTTTGAATCGCTCGAATTAAGCGTTTCCGAGAGCACCATTTTACGCGGGCCGCAACGACTTGTCCGGCCCGAAGTGATGCGCGCTGTGGTTGCGGCGACCCATCAGAAACGGGTTCTGAAGGCCGAATATGCTTCCCTGAGTCCTGCCCGCACCCAACAGCAAACCCTGGAGCCTCATACCCTGATTTGTGTCGGTAACAGCTGGCATCTTCGGGCCTGGTGCGACAAAAATCGTGAGTTCCGCGATTTTGCTCTGAGCCGTTTCCGGGGCACGCCGTCCGTTTTGCGCCAGAAAAGCCGCAATATCCGGCAGCAGGATGACGACTGGAACCGTCAAATTACCCTTGTGCTGGCGCCCGACAACCGACTGAACGCCGATCAGCAAGACATCATCGCGGCCGACTACGGTATGGATGACCATCGCCTGGAGCTCAGCACCCGTGCGGCTCTGGCACCCTATCTGCTGTCGCGTATGGGGCTGGCCCGCGAGCATCAACACCCGGATCCGATGACTCAGCAGTTAGAACTGGTCAACGAAGAACAGCTTGGTATTGCCGAATCGGCCCGGGAACGGGCCATCAAAGCTGTGGCAGGGCTGAGCTAGCCATCGGGGTAAAGAACCACCTTCTGGCATGGCTCGCGGTGAGCCTGATGGTCGCGCTGTCTGGCAACGTTTATGGTCGTTGCGGCTCTGACGCCGTCATTATATCCGACGTTCAGGGTTCCGGAGCCGCCTCACCGCTGGTTGGCCAGACCGTTACGGTGGAAGGGATCATCACACTGGATTCCCGGCACCCTGGCGGCTGGCGCGGGCTCTATCTGCAACAACCAGACGGTGAGACGGACGACAACCCACGCACCTCCGACGCCCTGTTCATTTATACCGACCGCCAGGGCGGCGATGTCGGCGAACGGGTGCGAGTGACCGGTCAGGTCAAGGAACACCACGGCCTGACCGAACTTACCCGAGTGTCCCGCCTGGCCGTATGCAGCTCTGGCCAACGTCCGGCAGCGATTCGTGTCCAGCGGCCCTGGCCCGACCAGAAACCGCCGGAACACCTGGAAAACATGCGGGTAACGCTGACCCGACCCCTGACCCTGATCGGCCATTATTCATTCGCGAAATACGGCGAGCTGATTCTGGCGGATGGTCTTCAGGTAACTCCCACAGAAATTCTGCCACCAGGCCCCGCCGCATATCAGATGGCTCAGCAACAGTCACTGAACCGCCTGCACCTGGACGACGGCAAAAGCGCCCGCAACCCGCAACCGCTGCCCTGGCCTGCAGAACTGCTGGCCCAGGGCAAACCTGTTCGCGCAGGAGATCGTTTGAGCGGGCTGACGGGCATTCTCGATTACCGGTTTGGCCACTGGCGGCTGCAGCCCACTCAGGAACCCAGGCTTTCAGAGCAACGCTCCCGCCCCGTCGCGCCACCGAAAACGTCCCCGGACACCATCAGGGTGGTGACCCTGAATCTCGGCAACTTTTTCAACGGCAATGGGGAAGGGGCAGAGTTCGCTAACAGCCGTGGTGCCCGAAATCAGAGGGACATGCTCGCCCAGAGAGACCGCCTGGTTGCCACGCTTGAAACCATGAATGCCGACGTGATCGCCGCGGTCGAAATGGAAAACGATGATTACAGTGACACCAGCGCCATTGCGGATCTGGCGACAGCGCTTGGCGCTGAGTGGCGGTTTGTCGCAACGCCGGGCGAAACCGGGTCTGATGCCATCCGCACGGATCTGCTGTATCGGAGCGACCGGGTGCAGGCGGTCGGGAAGCCAGAGCGGTTGACCGGCGGCCACTTCGGTTATCGGGGTCGCCCGCCTGTAGCTCAGCTGTTTCGACCCGCTGGCAATCAGGACAGGCTCTCCGCCGTGCGCATCGTGGTGCCGCATTTCAAATCCAAAGCCTGTGGCGGAGCAACCGCAGCCAATCGGGGCCAACAGGACGGTCAAGGCTGTTACGCCGGGCGCCGCACCGATGCAGCCGATGCCCTTGTCGACTGGCTGCACTCGCTATCTCAACCGGCGCACTTTGCCGGCGACCTGATCACCGGCGATCTGAACAGCTACGCCCGGGAAGTGCCGATCAGCCGCCTGCGGCGCGCGGGACTGACCAACCTGATACGTATCCGATACCCCTGCGACGCAAGCGACTGCCCCCAAGCCACCTATCGTTTTCAAGGCCGCCATGGCAGCCTCGATTACAGCCTGGCGTCGGAAAATCTGGTGGCGAAAGTGGTCGATGCCGGGGTCTGGGAAATCAACGCCGAGGAATTTCCCGCTATCGGCTTCCAGGGTCCAATCGCGGCGTCGCAAGGTGTGCCCTGGCGTTCATCCGACCACAACCCGGTTTATACCGACCTGGCACTGTGAAGCGGCACTCAGGCAATACCAATGATTTTGTGCATCTGCAGGGTTAAACGCCAGCGCGGGTTTGCCAAGCAGTAGTCTGTGGCTTTGCGGGTGTTGCTCTGTTTTACCGGGTCGTTCTCACCTTCGATCAGGCTTGGCGAGGCCATTGGCGACAGGAAAAAGTGCCTTGCGCGCATATCGGTGAACCGCTCCGGCATGGCCAGGGGCTGCGGATACACCAGCTTCAGTTCATCACAGTACTCGATGACCACAGGAGCATTGGCTTTCGGACTGACACAGAGCCAGTCAACGCCCGGGGGCGCAGGCAGGGTGCCATTGGTTTCCACGCCAACCTCAAAGCCGGCATCGTGGAACGCATCAACCAATACTTTGTCGAGCTGCAGCAGGGGTTCTCCGCCGGTACAAACCACATAGGGCTGCCCGGGCTGATCAGGCCAGAGGTTTTTGATGTGTGCCGCCAGAGCCTGGGGGGTGTCAAAGCGACCACCGTTCTGGCCATCGGTGCCAACAAAATCGGTGTCGCAAAAATCACAGACCGAACCCGCCCGATCTTTCTCCCGGCCAGTCCATAGATTACATTTACTGAAACGGCAGAACACGGCAGCTCGCCCCGCCTGAGCGCCCTCACCCTGTAATGTGTAAAACGCTTCTTTCACCCGATACATCAGGCCGCACCCTCGTAAAGCAGAGGGTCCGTGACACCGTTGGTGGCAAATGCCTGGAGCCGTTCCACACAGGAGCCGCATCGCCCGCACGCTTTATCCCGGCCGTTATAGCAGGTCCAGCTCTGACCATAATCCAGACCAAGCTTTAAACCCTCGGCCAGGATGTCGCCCTTGTCGGACCCCATGAAGGGGGCTTCGATGCCAACCGGCTGGTAATTTGCAACGCGGCAGACGGCGTCCATTTTTTCCACGAATTCCGGGCGACAATCCGGGTAGATGGCGTGATCGCCGCCGTGAGCGCCATACCAGACGGCGTCAGCCCCGGCCGTGACGGCATAACCGGTCGCCAGGGACAGCAGGATCATATTGCGATTGGGCACTACCGTTGCCTTCATGCTGTCTTCTTCGTAGTGACCCTCAGGCACGGCCAGTTCCGACGTCAGCGCGGACCCCGCCATAACCTCGCTCAATGCGCGGATATCAACTACCTTGTGAGTGACCGACAGGGACTGGCAAACCTGTCGAGCGCAATCCAGCTCCCGCACGTGGCGCTGACCATAATTGAACGACAGGGCATGAACGTTCAGACCCTGAGCAAGGGCACGGTGGAGCAGGGTAAAAGAATCCATACCCCCCGAGTAGATTACGACAACAGTTCTGGTCATTATTCGTTCCGGTTATTGCGCATCGCCAGGCCAACCTGCCTGCACTTATACTTTTCCACCCTATTGTAACAGTGGAATGCCATCCTGGGTTCGCGTCTGGTCAAACGGGCAGTTAAACTCTGACAACGAAACATCAACCAATAACGATAAAATGACAAACACCCACTATCCAGCCTTTATCGATTTTGAGGCATCGAGTCTTGATCTCATTGCCAGCTACCCGATTGAGGTGGGCATTTGCATGCCCGATGGTAAGCTGCACAGCTGGTTGATCGAGCCCCACGTGCTCTGGCTTGACTGGTCCGCCAGCGCCGAGGACGTTCACGGCATTGCCCGGGAAACTCTGGAAAAAGAGGGCACGCCAATTTCCGAAGTCGCGGCCAATCTGAACAAGTTACTGACCGGCCAGGTATTTTGTGACGCCTGGACCTTCGACAGCTTCTGGCTTCATCGCTTGTTCAAAACCGCAAACGTAAGCCCGGCGTTTCAACTGGAGTCTATCTCGGCTCTGCTGGACGACGAGCAGATACTGCACTGGTCCGAGTTCCGCCAGGTGGTCATTGGCCAATTGGGTCTTCCCGTTCATCGCGCCGCCAATGACGCCATGATCCTGCACAAGACCTGGGAAGAAATCATGGGACTGGGCTCCCGTTCCTATTTATCAAAACCGTAAATAGACCCCCTTGCAAACATGACTGCAGGCCATACACTGGCACTGAAGTTCACAATCTTTATCAGGAACAACCTTGATGACGTCGACGAAAAATCAATGTCTGCTCACGCCACCGAACAGCGCCAGTGCTCTGGTGTCTGTTATGGCATGGATGATGACTGGCTGACAGTTCCTGGTCGTTCCCGGAGCTGATTCAGCGGCCGGGACAGCTTCTCCGAAGACCCCGGTCGCTCAGGCGCCGGGGTTTTTTATCACACTGCTGAAAAATGGAGAGAAGCATGAAAAAACATACGGTGAAGCACCCGCCGGGAAGCGGCTCAGGACCCATTCGCTGCCCGGAAAAACGCCCTCTTCTGGACGCCATCTGCAAAAAGTTTAACCAGAGGGTGGATATAAACGACGAGCAGCGGGTTCTGGGATTGTACGAACGCGGTTGGATTCTCAACGGGGTACTGGCAACCATGAACGATTCCGAGGCCCGTTACGTGCGAGCTCTAGCTAACCGCTACAACTCCTGGATTGCGCGCCAGGTGGCTTGAAACAGCGTGAAGAGCCGCTTGGGTCAATGCGCCGCTACATCCTGTAGACCCCAGGTCCGGAGAAAGCCTCTCTTGCGGTCAACCATGCGCTCGTATGTCGAGATCATGATGGCGGTGTGAGGGGCGCCGGTAAGGCGCAGTGTTTCAATGCGGCGTTCGAGGCGTTCAACTTCGGAACGAATCTGCTGAAAAACATGGGAGCGGACGCTTTCGTGCTGGTCCAGCCTGACGGAACGGCCTGGCTCCAGAGTAGCGGTGGCAAGTCTGTTTTTGTCCATGATCGTTCTCTTCCAATGAGTTCGTTGATCAAAACGTAAAACGACGGCGTTGTTCCTTGCTTGCCGTCAATCGCTAAAATTGTGCCCAACTGTCGGACAAACTGCAATTAAAATGAACAAGGCTTCACATTTTCGCAGAGTTTTTAGAACGTCAGTCCTGCTCCGCTTCTAGAACACGCTCTTTTGCCTGCTATAGTTCCCTTAACAGGTTTCCTATTTGCCACTGGGCGCTCACCGCCGGGATTTCAGCTTATGCGTCAAACTTCTGTAGCCGACACCCTCAGGGAGTATCAGTCCCTGCTGGAGCTCCTCGATGATGCCTACTGGGAAGCCAGCAGCATTCAGCACAAGGACATGCTTTACGACATCATCAGCATTTTCAGTCAGGAAGTGGCGGAGATGAACAAACTGAGCGTAATGGACCACCATTACCCCTACGAAGTCATCACCGAGGGCATCCGGCGGGTTGTATCGAAACTCGAACGGCTGGACGAGCAGCGGGAAGACGTGATTCAGCGCACCCAGACACTGACGGATTTCCGCGACATCCTGTCATCAGTGCTGGGTATTGTTGAAGGTCAGCTGGAAACGCTTTAGGTCATCAGGCTGCGATCAGCGGTCGCTGGTTTTCAGGAATCAGCGGGAACCGGTCGCAGACGGTATAAACAAAACGCGCCAGTGCCGGCAGATGGTGGCCCACAATCGGGATACCGGTGTTGAGCAGGCTGACGGAGATATCCCGTGCGGAATCGGCCCAGCAGAGCTTATTGATCAGGCCGACATGGCCAAAAGCCTGGCCGCTTTGTTGTCCCCATAGCCCAACCGGATTGCCGCCCAGCATCATGCCAGCACTGAAGCGCATCGGAATCATCATGGTGCGATCAATCTGCAAGGATCCGAACTGCTGAATGGCACGCCGCACCGTCAGCTCACTGCAAATGCGCCGGCCTTCCCAGATTCCGCCGCTCAGCATCATCTGGAAGAACCGGCCCATTTCCTCGGCCGTTCCGCAAAGGTTGCCCGCCGGGATCACAGCTTCCTGAAAACGCGGATCGTTCACTACCGTCTCCACGGTATTGATATCACCCCCAAGGGCACGGCGCACAACCCAACTTACCGGAAAGCGGGGAGTCGGCCCGGTCGCATAGTTTTCCGCAAGCTCATGAACATGCTCGGGACTGATGCCGTATGTGAACCAGCGCATCCCCATGGGTTTGCGCAGGTAGCGGTCGATAAAGGCCTCGATTGTGGAACCGGTGACTTTCTCCAGAACCCGCTGCAACACAAATCCGCCAGTTACTGCATGATAGGCCACCTTGGCACCGTCCAATTCTACCGGTTTTGCTTCACAGAGCAGCCGCCAGATTTCGTCGCGGTTCCACAGCACATCGATGGGGGTCTCCCTCGGAATAGCCGGAATACCGCCACGGTGCGACAGGATCTGGTGAACGGTAATGGTGCCTTTGCCATTCTGGCCAAACTCGGGGCAATAGTACGACACCGGATCCATCAGGTTAACCAGGCCCTGCTCGACCAGAATATGTATCAACAGTGCAGTAACCGCTTTTGACGCCGAGAAATAACAGATAGGCGTGTCGGTGGTCATCTGAATTTTGGGGGTTTCCGGGGAGTCCTGCGGGCCATTGCCGCTGGAGTGACCCAGAGCGCGATGAATAACCTGCTCGCCGCGATGGCGCACAGATAACTGAAGCCCGGGGTAGACCCCGGTGCGGTAAAGTCGCTCAGCGCTTTTCCAGACGTCATCCACCACTTTCTGGCTGACACCGACCAGTTCCGGCTTTTCACCCGCCGCATCGCGGTAGGTCACGGTGGAAAGGTCCGAGGGAATAACCGACGTATGAAGGGCACGGCGTGCAATTCGATTCATCATTCAACCTGTATGTTTTTTTAAGAATTATCACCAGCGATATTCGATGATGCTACTACAACCCGGTTGCGCCCACCGGCTTTGGCCTGATACATCGCCTGATCGGCGGCGGCTATTAGACTTGGTGCATCGTCGCCGTGATCCGGAAAAATGGCAACGCCAACGCTCATGGTCAAGTTGACACTGCGGCCGGTTTCCAGCATCTGCGGTGTTGACGCTACGAGCTCCCGTAACCGATCGGCGCTTTGCTGCGCTTCCACCCCATCCATTTCTGGCAGCACAACCACAAATTCCTCGCCGCCGAATCGGCTCACCAGATCCACCTGTCTCACATTTTCGGACAGCAGCTCGCTCAACCCACGCAATACTGTATCGCCCGCAGCATGACCCAGCTCATCGTTCACCTGCTTGAAATGATCCAGATCAATCCAGAGCAGCGCCAGCGACCGTTGATAACGCCGGGCCCGAAGAATCTCTTCATCCAGCAGGCGTGTTGCTTCCCGTCGATCCAGCAGCCCGGTCAGCGCATCACGGGTGGCCATTTCCGACAACTCATTCTCCAGCAACTTACGGTCAGTGACGTCGATAATGATGCCTTCGAGAAACAGTTCGTCCTCCTCACCGACACTGCGACCACGCTCCCACACCCAAATTTTCTGACCATCTTTTCGTTCAATGGCATATTCCAGGGAAAATGGTTCCGCATTGCCAATGGCCCACTCCACCTCCCGCGTTAGGCGGTCGTTGTCGTTGTCCCTGATCAGGTACGCATAACTGACAACCCGGTTATCGACCAGTTCGTCCGGCGCATAGCCCGTCAGATCCGCACAGCCGCTGGACACAAATTTCATGGTCCAGTGCTCGTCATACAGGCACCGATAAGCCATGCCCGGAAGGTTGTCCATCAGCGTGGTGAGCTGCCGCTCGCTGCGACGAACCAGGTTTTCGGCGGCACGAATATCGGTGACGTCCTGACCAATGGAGATCGAACCAACAGTCTTTCCATCGGCATCACGGAGGCTGTTGGAATTCCAGGCAACAATGCGCGTGTCACCGTGCCTGTTACGGATGGCCGATTCCAGTCCGACGGTTCTAAGATCATTACGAAGGACATCGGCGACTCTGGCAAGAACACTCTCCCGCTCGGCCTCGTCGGGATAAAGCCACTGCCAGATCTGGTCAGAATTCATGACCTTGTCGCGACCGTAGCCGCTGATATTCTCCGCCGCCCTGTTCCACAGAACGACCCGGCCATCCGCATCCAGCGCGCTGATCCAGATATTGGCATGCTCTATGACATTTTCGCGAAACTGATTGAGACGCAGAATTTCTTCCCGCTGCTCGGCATAGAGCGACAGCAGAGAGCGATCTTTGTTGAGCTGACGATAAACCAGGGTAAAGAGAACCAGACCTGTCAGCAGGACAAACACGAAACCCTTGTAGGTTTGGGCCGCATTGAGGGCCTGAGAACCCCCAAACCACTGGGCGGCCAGGGCATCAGAAAACGTAATCCACAGCCAACCGAAAGCCAGATAGCACAAGACTATCCAGAGCGCGCGTTGTAGCGGGGTGCGGCCTTTTAATTGTTCCACTCAAACCATCCATGATTAAACATCTGAACCTCGGTTCCTTTGCATTCTCTGCGCTAAGCTTAGCTTAAACCCTGATAAATTAGAGCGACAGGAGAAACCAATTGACGCCGGGAATAAAAGCCGCGGAGCATGCCGACATAAAATATGCGCTGCATGAATACGAGAGCGACCCGAAAACAGACGCCTGGGGCATGGAGGCCGCCGAAAAACTTGGGGTTGAGCCGTGTCGGGTGTTCAAAACCCTGGTGGCGATTCTGGACGGTAGGGAGTTAATCGTGGGTATGGTGCCCGTTGATGCCAAGCTGAGCCTGAAAGATCTGGCCAGGGCGGCAAAAGGCAAAAAAGCGGTCATGGGTGATCCGCAAACCGTCGAGCGCAGCACTGGTTATGTGCTTGGTGGTGTCAGCGCGCTGGGCCAGAAAAAGCGCCTTCGTACCTTCGTAGACGCCTCGGCAGTCAATTTAACCACACTGTTTATCAGTGCCGGCCGACGTGGGCTCGAAATCGAGCTGACACCGGCCGCATTGCTGACTGCCACAGGGGGCATCTTCGCGCCCCTGCAACAGCGGTAAACAGACTATTTAACCGAAGCTCTGGCATCCGCCAGAATCGAGTTAAACGTCTCACTCGGCTGCATGATCTTGCAGACCTTCTCGGCGGGCGGGTGGTAATAACCACCGATGTCGGCCGGATGGCCCTGGATCACGCTCATTTCTTCCAGGATCTTGTCCTTGTTGTCTTCCAGTTGCTTCGACAATTTCCCGAAGAAGGTTTTCAGATCCTTGTCACCTTCCTGCTTCGACAACTCTTCCGCCCAGTAACGGGCCAGGTGGAAATGACTGCCCCGGTTGTCCAGTTCACCGGTGTTGCGCGACGGCGACTGGTTGTTTTCCAGCACACGCTCGGTCGCTTTGTCCAGAGTCACACCCAGCAGGCGGGCGCGCTCATTGTTCTGTTTTTCACCCAGCTCTTCCAGAGACACCGCCGTTGCCAGGAATTCACCCAGTGAATCCCACCGCAGGTGGTTTTCCTGCAGCAACTGCTGAACGTGCTTGGGTGCGGAACCACCCGCGCCGGTTTCGTAAAGACCACCGCCGTTCAACAGCGGCACAATGGACAGCATCTTGGCACTGGTGCCCAGCTCCAGAATCGGAAACAGGTCGGTGAGGTAGTCACGCAGTACGTTACCGGTCACAGAGATGGTGTCCAGACGACGGATCAGGCGCTCCATGGTCCAGCGGATGGCGCGGACCGGGGATTTGATCAGGATGTCCAGCCCTTCAGTGTCGTGGTCTTTCAGGTACATCTCGACTTTCTTGATCAGCTCGGCGTCGTGCGGGCGCTCGTCGTCCAGCCAGAACAGAGCCGGCATGCCGGTCGCACGAGCACGGTTGACCGCCAGCTTGACCCAGTCCTGAATCGGCAGGTCCTTGGTCTGGCAGGCGCGCCAGATGTCGCCTTTTTCCACTTTGTGTTCAGTCAGCACGGTGCCGTCCTCGGCAAGCATCCGGACGACGCCGTCTTCCTTGATTTCATAGGTCTTGTCGTGAGAGCCGTATTCCTCGGCTTTCTGCGCCATCAGGCCTACGTTCGGCACAGTGCCCATGGTGGTAGGATCAAAGGCGCCGTGGGTCTTACAGAAGTTGATCACTTCCTGATAAATGGTGGCGTAGGTGCTCTCGGGCATAACCGCTTTGGTGTCTTTCAGCTTGTTATCCCGGGCCCACATCTTGCCGGAATTACGGATCATCGCCGGCATGGAGGCGTCGACAATAACGTCACTGGGTACGTGCAGGTTGGTAATACCCTTCACCGAATCCACCATGGCAATTTCCGGGCGGTGTTCGTAGCAGGCGTGCAAATCTTCCAGTATCTGTTCCTGCTTGGATTCCGGCAATTGCTTGATTTTCTCGGTGACGCTGGACAGGCCGTTATTCACGTTCACACCCAGCTCGTCGAACAGCTCCCCGTATTTATCGAACAGCTCTTTGTAGAAAATCTTCACCGCATGGCCAAACACAATCGGGTGGGAGATTTTCATCATGGTGGCTTTGACGTGCAGGGAGAACATCACGCCGGTTTTCTCACAGTCCTCAATGCAGTCGTCGAAGAACTTGCGCAGGGCGTTGCAGCTCATGAACATACCGTCCAGCACTTCGCCTTCCTGCAGGGGCAGCTCGGATTTCAGCACGGTCTGTTTGCCGCTGGTGTTCTCGAAAACGATGCGGGCGGTGGTGGCATTGTCGAGCGTCAGCGACTGCTCGTTGGAGTAAAAATCGCCCCCGCGCATATGGGACACGTGTGTACGGGACGCCGGGCTCCACTCACCCATAGTGTGGGGGTGCTTGCGGGCAAACGCTTTAACCGCTGTCGGGGCACGACGGTCAGAGTTGCCTTCACGCAGCACCGGGTTAACAGCGCTGCCGAGTACCTTTGAGTAACGGGCCTGGATCTCTTTCTCTTCGTCGTTCTGAGGGTGTTCCTTGTACTCGGGCAGCTTGTAGCCCTGCTCGTTCAGCTCGTTGATGGCGGCTCGCAGCTGAGGGATAGAAGCGCTGATATTGGGCAGCTTGATGATGTTGGCTTCCGGGTCGGTGGTAAAGTCTCCCAGGGCTTTCAGGTCATCAGGAACACGCTGGTCTTCCTCCAGGTGATCCGGAAACAATGCCAGAATACGCGCCGCCAGCGAGATGTCACTGGTGCCGAATTCAATGCCGGCAGGTTTGGCATAGGTTTCAAGAATGGGTAGAAATGACCGTGTTGCCAGGGCGGGAGCCTCATCGGTCAGGGTGTAAATGATTTTGGCTTTGGGTGATGTCATTTTCGTCCTCAGGATAATGGGTGAGTTCAGGACGGCCATGGCCTGATCAGTGGTCTTGTGGACTGCTGAGCCTGCAATGACTGATTCAGAAACGTTTGATAGACCCCGGAGAATAGCATTTTTTTGCCTTTCCGGCTTACGATTTTAGTAGAAGAACGGGCCTGAGGTTGCCGAAAAGCGGTGACAGTTCGATGAAAAGCGTCGATTTTACGAAACTTACGGGCTTTTAAGGTTGGGCTCCGCCATCCATGGCTCAGTACGGCTTTGTTCAGCCTCACCCGTCTGGCAATAACCCCGCATCCGCCAGACACGCACTGATCTGGTCCAGGGCCTCCGGATTTGCCAACGCATCCCGGTTATCGGCTTTGGCTGAACCATTGATCAACCGGGCCACCGCCAGTTCCACTTTTTTGCCACTGCGGGTGTAGGGAATGTCCGGCACCTGGATAATGTGTTTTGGCACATGTCGCGGGCTGGCGCCGGAGCGGACCCGGGTCTTCAGGGTTTTCAGGAGTTCGTCGGTCAGGGCCTGGCCATCGACGGGCACTACCAGCAACACGACTTCCACGTCGCCGTCGATCTGGCGGCCCACGACCAGGCTGTCTTTTACGGCGTCAATGGTTTCCACCTGACGGTAAATTTCGGCCGTGCCGATGCGGACGCCGCCAGGGTTCAGGGTGGCGTCGGAGCGGCCGTAAATAACCGCCCCACCGTGTTCGGTGAATTCAATGAAATCACCGTGGGCCCAGACACCGGGAAAGGTGTCAAAGTAAGCGTTTTTATACCGTTCGTTGTCCGGGTCGTCCCAGAAAGAGACGGGCATGGACGGCAGCGGCTGGCGACAGACCAGTTCGCCGCGTCCCGCCGTGACGGGTTGACCGTTGTCGCCATAGGCCACCGCGTCGACGCCCAGGAACCGGCACTGGATTTCACCACGGCGCACCGGCAGGAGCGGGGTGGAGCCCACGAAGCAACCGCAGATGTCAGTGCCCCCGGCAATGGAGCCCAATAGCACGTTCGGAGCACCGTCGCCGTAGACCCAGTCATAGTCCTCCGGCAATAGCGGTGAGCCGGTGGAGAACAGAACCCGCAGGGCACTCAGGTCCAGGGCTTTCGCCGGGGCCAGTTCCGCCTTGCGGCACCCGGCGATAAAGCGGGCGCTGGTGCCGTAGTGGGTGACTTTTTCATCGGCTACCAGCTGCCACAGGAAATTCAGATCCGGGTAACCGGGCGAGCCGTCAACGGTGATCACGGCGGCGCCGGTGAGCAGCGCGGATGCCTGCCAGTTCCACATCATCCAGCCGCAGGTGGTGAAATACAGGAAGCGGTCGTTTGCTGCTACATCACCCTGAAGCATCAGTTCTTTGGCGTGGTTAACCAGCAGCCCGGCCGCACCGTGGACGATGCACTTGGGTTTGCCGGTGGTGCCGGAGGAATAAAGAATATACACCGGATGGTCTGGCGGCAGCGGAGTAAACGATGGCGGCTGGCCCTGGCCTTCGGCGAGCGCCTGGTCCCAGTGGGTTACCTTTTCACCAGCGATCGCCGGCTCTCCGGGCAGCTGCTCGATACTGACCACACAGCGAAGGCTCGGCAGACCCTCAACCAGCCTGGCAAAATCCTGCTGACGGCTGAACACCTTGCCGCCGTAGCCGTAACCATTCACCACAATCAACGCGGCCGGTTCGATCTGGCCGAAGCGGTCGAGAATCGCGCCCACACCAAAGTCCGGCGAAGCCGAGCTCCAGATGGCACCCAGGCTGGTGGTGGCCAGCATCCCTACCAGGGCTTCATAACCGTTGGTGACCACGCCGGCCACCCGATCGCCCTGCTTGATGCCCTTGCCGCGAAGGAAGGCTTCGAGGGCACCGGTGTCAGCTCGCAATTCGGCGTATGTCCTGCGCAGGGCCGGGCGGGTTTCGCAGTAAGCCACCACCGCTTCGTGATCCGCGTGCTCGCCTTCGGCCAGCCGCAGCAAATTGGCGGCAAAGTTCAGCCTCATACCCGGAAACCATTCCGCACCCGGCATTTCCCGCCTACCCAGAACCCTTCGGGCCGGGGTCTCGCAAATCAGCCCACAGTAATCCCAGACCTTTTGCCAGAACGTCTCCAGCTCATCAATCGACCACTGGTGCAGGGCGTGGTAGTCCGTAAACGGACCAAAGCCCTGCTGTTCCAGCCAGTTCTGAAACTGTCCCAACCGGGAGTTTTTCAGCGTGTCCTGAGAGGGAGACCAGACCACAGGTGACTGTTCTGCATTACTCATCCGTGTCTCCTGTTGCTTACTGCATGTGCCAGCCGTGACTGACGACAATGGATTGGCCCGTGAGAGCAGCCGACGGAAATGCCGCAAGATGCACGGCGACCTCGGCAACGTCTTCCAGACTGGTGAACTTGCCATCGACGGTGCTTTTCAACATGACTTTGCTGATCACGTCTTCTTCAGACATTCCCAGCTCTTTGGCTTGTTCCGGAATTTGCTTGTCCACCAGCGGCGTTCGCACAAAGCCCGGACAAATAATATTGCTGCGAACGCCATATTCAGCACCCTCTTTTGCCACCGACCGGCACAGGCCCAGCATGCCGTGCTTGGCCGCCACATAAGGTGCTTTCAGCGGTGAAGCCTCGTGAGAATGCACAGACCCCATGTACAACATGGTGCCACCGCCGCTCGCGTACATCTGTCTGAGAGCAGCACGGGTTACCAGAAAGGCGCCGTCCAGGTGGACGCTCATAACCTTGCGCCAGTCGTCAAAAGCCAGCTTGTGGACAGGATCAATATGCTGGATACCCGCATTGGCAAGGGCAATATCAAGCCCGCCCCATTTTTCCACAATGGCAGTAACACCCTGGTCGACGGCGTTCTCGTCGGTAACGTCCATCGCCAGTGCCATAGCGGTGCCGCCCGCCTTTTCGATGGCATCAACTGCTTCCCGGGCGCTCTCAAGGGTGAGATCTGCGACCGCAACCCTGGCACCCTCCCGCCCAAAGTGTTCAGCGATGGCACGGCCGATTCCTCGGCCCGCACCTGTTATCAGGGCAATTTGGTTTTCCAGACGCATCATTGGTCTCTCCTTAGTCGTAAGCCACGCCGGGCAGCCAGGTTGCGATCTCAGGCACAAGGAATACGATGGCCAGGGCAATCAGCTGGATGATGATGAAGGGTATGACACCGCGGTAGATGTCCATTACATCAATTTCCGGCGGCGCCACGCCCTTGATATAGAACAGCGCAAAGCCGACCGGCGGCGTCAGAAAAGAGGTCTGCAGACACATTGCAAAAAGAATGGTGAACCACACCAGGTCGAAACCCAGCGTTTGAACCACCGGCGCCACCAACGGCAGGATGATCAGGGTAATTTCAACCCAGTCGAGGAAAAAGCCCAGCAGGAACACTGCAAACAGAATGGTCAACACCACGCCGTAGGGCCCAAAAGGCAACCCCAATAGCGCGTCTTCGATCACCTGGTCGCCGCCCAGACCCCGCAGCACCACAGAGAATGCAGTGGCGCCGAGGAAAATGGCGAAAATGAAAGCGGCCGTACGGGTGGTCTGCTGCATTGAAGAGTTGAGAACTTTCAGGTTCAATCGGCCAGCCATAACGGCCAGCAGCAGGGCGCCCAGCGCGCCGACACCGGATGCCTCGGTGGGCGTGGCTATGCCGGCAAAAATCGAGCCCAGTACACCCAAAATCAGCGCGGCGGTGGGCACCACGGCTTTTGCCACTTCCCAGGCAATCGCCCAGGTCACTTTCACCGTGCCCTCTGGCACCGGCGCTATGTGTGGCTGCAGCATGGGACGGATGATGGCGTACGCCACGTACATGGCACCCAGCATCAGACCGGGAAAGAACGCCCCCATGAACAGATCGCCCACGGACGCTTCAGGAACCGCCAGCCGGTCAGCCATCAGAACCAGCATGATGGACGGAGGAATCAGAATACCCAGGGTGCCGGTGGCACAGGCCGTGCCCACAGCGAACCCTTTATCGTATTTGTTCTCCATCATCACCGGCAGGGACAGCATGCCCAGCAAGACAACGGACGCACCGATGATGCCGGTGGTCGCGGCCAGCAAGACGCCGATGACAATCACCGTGACCGCATAGCCGCCACGCACCGCACCAAACAGTTTTACCATACTGTTCATCAGCCGCTCGGCCACACCAGACTGATCCAGCATGATGCCCATAAAGATGAACATGGGCAGGGCCACAAGGGTTTCGCTGTTGACCACGCTCCATATTCGCTCGGGCACGAGCCCCATTGAGGAGGGATAATCAAACCATAGATTGGCGCCAAAATTTTCAACGGCGATAACGCCGATGACCGTCCAGATCACCGCGGTGCCACCCAGCACCCACGCTACCGGATACCCGGTCATCAGCAAGGCCCCGAACGTCAGGAACATGCCGATCACAAAAAGGGTTTCAAGCTCCATCAGGACGCATCCTCTTTGTTGTTACTGCCGGAGTCGATCCGGATGGGCTTCGGGAAGCCGAAAAGCAGAGCCGTTACTTTCAGCAGACGGGAAAGGGCGGCCAGAATAAGAAGCACGAAAGACAGTGCCAGAATACTTTTAAGAGCCCAGCGGTAGGGAAGGCCGGCGGGGGCCTGGCTGGTCTCACCCTGTTGCCAGGAACTGAAGGCGTAGGGAATCATTTCGTAAACCGCCAGCCCGAGAAACGGAAGCAGCAGGAACAGCAGACCAAACAGTTCAATCCAGGCCTGACCCCTAAGCGATAGACGCTCATGAATGACGTCCACCCTGACATGATCATCCGTCACCAGCGTGTAGCCCAAACCCAGTAGCCAGCCTGCACCGGCCAGATGCCACTGGACCTCTTCCAGGGTCACCGACCCCGCATCAAAGACATAGCGACCCACGACGGCATAGATGATAACGCCGGTAACCACGATCCAGAGCCAGGAGGCACTTTTACCAATTGCAGAAATCACACGGTCCACAAGCTGGCTGAGCCGGGTCGTGGGAAACTCCGTGTGATGGTGGATGAATTGACCGGCGTCCGACGCCGGTGACCGCACGCCCGGCGGTGAGTCTTTATCAGACACTGCCATACAACATTTCCTCGTTCAGAAAGCCTGCCGTGAAACGAAGATGGCCCCGCAGGGCCATCCAGACTTGATCAAAAAGCACCGGAGTTTCCTCCGGTGCTCAGGGTCAGCCCCGAACCTTAAAGGTCCGACGGAACATAGGCACGGCTGTCCCAGACCTTGTAGGATTCCAGGAACTCGTTCTGGCTTTCATAGACGCGCTTGAAGTCGGCATCCTTGGACGCTTCCTCGGCAAGCACCTCATTGGTCACTTCCTGCAGCTGTTTAAGAACGTCGCGTGGAATCTGGTCGGCCTGAACGCCCTTGTCCTGGAACTCGGCCAGAACCTTGCCGTTCTTGTACTCGCCCTCGGCCAGACCACGAGTGGTCGCCGCGGTGCAGGAAGCCTCAACCAGCGCCTTCTGCGCAGCCGTGGTTTTATTCCACTGATCGCGATTGATCAGCATGTACTGGGCCGTGAACTGTTGATGCCAGCCAGGGAACAGGTTGTACTTGACTACCTGATCGAAGCCCAGGATCTGGTCAATAGCGGGCATGGAAAATTCGGTGGCGTCTATGGTGCCTTTCTCCAATGCCTGGTAGAGCTCGCCACCGGGCATCATGGTGACTGACGCCCCGAGTTTTTCCAGAACCTTGCCGCCGAGTCCGGCGAAACGAATTTTCAGGCCCTTGTAATCTTCCAGAGTTTCAATCGGTTCGGCGTACCAACCCGCAGTCTCAGGCCCAATAATGCCGCACAGCTGGGCGTGCACATCAAAGCCCTTGTTAGCATAAACTTCCTGCAGCATTTCATGACCGCCACCGTAGTAATACCAGGCAGTGTAGGCCCAGGGCTTCATGCCGAAAGGCACCGCCGCGAACAGCGGGATCGCAGGTACTTTGCCCTGGTCGTAACCGATCCAGGTGTAACCGGCTTCGACTTTGCCGTCGGAAACGGACTGCAAAATATCAAATGGAGGTACCAGTTTGCCGGGCTCATAGACGCGAACCTGAATGCTGCCATCGGAAGCCGTGGTCAGGTTTTCAGCAACCCACGCGGCAGGCGAACCGAGGCCGGGAAGATTGGTAGCAAAGGCGACCGGCATTTTCCATCGCAGATCCTCTGCGAATGCGGTCCCCGTGGTCAGTGCAATAGCACCGGCGATGCCGGTAAGGGCCTTGAAGAGTTTCATTGGAGAGTCTCCTAACGTTGTTATTGTAAGTGCAGCGTTATTTTCGCTGTGTTTTGATCGCTTCATCCGAAGCCTATGCAGCACCCATGCCAGCCTTTTATTATTGTTTAGTTTCAATAGGATACGTATTTTAACCTATTCTTGGTTCGGGATGAATTGTCCGGATTTCAGTACAAACTTAGACTCTGGTCTAAGATTAATGTCCGGTTTTTCGGACAAATGTCCGGATTTCAGGACATTTTAGCCAGTTTTTCGTAGAGTACAGAACGTGAGATGCCCAGCAGCTTCGCTGCCCGCGTACGGTTTCCACGGCTGGCCACAAGGGCTTCTTCAATGGCTTGCGACTCAGCATCCGCCAGGGTTTTAGCCAGCGGACGCACAGGCTGGATCGAAGAGGGAGCGCCCGAACGGGACTGCTGACGGGGCAACACCCGGAATATAGCGTCTGCATCCAGAACACCGCCCTCTTCACCCATGGTCATGGCCCGTTCCAACACGTTGCGCAGTTCCCGAATATTACCAGGCCAGTCGTAACTGCCCAGGGCAGACACTCCCGCATCGGTAATTTCCCCACGCGTCTCTTGCCCATGGCACACATCCTCCAGAATCGCCTCACAAAGCACGCCCAGGTCCGGCAGCCTTTCCCGGAGCGACGGAATCCCAATTTCCATTACATTCAGGCGGTAATACAGGTCAGACCGAAAGTCGCCATTGGCAATCATGGCTTCCAGGTTTCGGCTGGTAGCTGCGATCACTCTGACATCCACCGCCGCTACCGAATTAGATCCGAGGGGTTCAATCTCGCCCTCCTGCAGGGCCCGGAGCAGTTTTGCCTGCAACGCCAACGGCATATCTCCAACTTCGTCCAGGAACAATGTGCCGCCATTGGCCAACTGAAACTTACCGTCACGGGTGCGCTTGTCAGCGCCGGTGTATGCCCCGGGAGCGACACCAAAGAATTCGGCTTCCAGCAGGTTTTCAGGAATTGCCGCAACGTTAACTCCCACAAAAGGATGGTTTGCACGGCCCGACATTGCGTGGATGGCCTGGGCGAGAACTTCCTTACCGGTGCCGGTTTCGCCAAGAATCAATACCGGCATATCCCGGCCCGCAGCCAAACGAGCGCGGCGCTTGGCCTCTAGCGCCACCGGGCTTGCTCCCACGAAATCCACCAGGCTATATCGTGTTCCCCGGGACTGCTTGGCCAGGGCACGACGGGCTGCCGCCAGATCCTGGTGTAGGCGACGGAACTTGCTTACCAGCGGTGTCAGTGGCTCCAGGTCGTCGTAGAGCACAAAAGCGACAGCGCCAACCACGAGACCGGCTTCGTCAAAAAATGGCAGTCGGGTGACCACCAGCTGCTGGGAATCGTGCTCCATGATGTCCAGCAACAGCGGGCGACCGGTTTCAACCACCTCTGGCATGCGGGTCTGAGGAATGATCTGACGGACGGGCTTGCCAATGACCGACGCTGGCTCCTCGACCCCCAGCAGGGTCGCGTAGCTGGCGTTGATCCAAGTGATGCGGGTGTCGACATCCACCACGATGGCGCCCGCGCTCGCCTGTTCGAACATGGGAAACAACGCGGAGATCAGATCACGCGTCAGGCGGCTCTTGTTGTCGGTGCTGAAAGGCTGGGTCATGTCAAACCTGTGTAGCTATCAGAAAGAGACGGAAGTCAAAACCTAACAAACGGCGCCAGAGAAAAGACCAGAATCACCGCAATAGCCACACAGGCGGCCAGGGTAGTCACCGGCTTGTGTCGCAGCCGCCACCAGAGCCCACCGGTGCGGCCAGCGGCCAGATCCTCTTCATAACGTGCCCGCTGTTCCCCAAGCCGCTGATTCTGATAATGCTCAAGCAGGGTCTTTGCGCGCGCAGCTTCCGTGTCGTCGTGCACCCAAAAACCACCCATACTGATGCCCCAGCGGCTTGGCGGGGTCTCGTAAAAGGGGATTTCGTGCTCTTCAAACAGGACTCGAATGTCATCCACTTCGTCATCGGGCACGTGTCGCAGGTTCATCAGGTGGTGTGGCATGGTAGGTCTGTTGTTTGAATGTAATATACCCTTATCCTAGCACCTTATTCTTGCGTCTTGTCCGTTGCCAACCGGGACCGGCCGCACAGGACGTTGAACCAGGAATGCCTATGGCAGACAGCAGATTACGGAGATTACTGGCATTTGATCGCCAATTCAGACGCGATCAGGCCCAGTCTCCGGTTTTCCTCCACCGTCGGGACCGACGCTTTGCGCTGGATTGCCAGGACGGGCACGAATCGCCCACGGTGGATCGCTGGCTGAGCCATCTTCAGCGTATCGGGCAACCAGGCCGGGACGCCGGTACCGTCCAAACGGAGGATGAGCTTCTCGGAAGGTGGCGCGGGCTTTTGTCGGGTTTTGCGTTGGCCGGTGTCATAATCGGCGTCATTGCCATGGCCGGGCTGCTTTTCTTCGAAGGCGGCCAGCGCATCAATCTGACCTTGCTGCTGGCTTTTGCCGCGCTGCAAAGCCTGCTGGCGATCGTCACAATGGTGCAGTCCGCCGCCAACTGGCAGCCCTGGCATCCGGTGCTTAAGCGGTTTGGACTGAGCCGCAGAGAATCTCCGCTAAAACCGCTGATGCCTGCCATGATGGCCCGGATTGCCCATACCGCCGGTGTCTGCTTTGGCCTGGCGGGTATTGCCACGCTTCTGGTGCTGGTGGCGATACAGGATCTGGCTTTCGGCTGGAGTACCACCCTGAGCGCCAGCGCCGAAAGCTATCACCGGTTGCTTGGTGCCATTGCATGGCCCTGGCAAACACTCTGGCCGGCGGCCGTGCCGGAACTGGCGCTGGTAGAGTCCACTCGCTTCTTCCGCGCGAGCGTAGATTCCGGCACAACGAACCCTCAACTGTGGGGTCAATGGTGGCCGTTTGTGGTAATGGTCTGGCTTTTTTATGTCGTAATGCCCCGGCTGGCTGGCCTGATACTGGCCCAGATACAGATCCAGATTCGCGCCAGAAAAGCGCTGGCGAGGCATCCGGGTATGGTAGCTCTGGATTACCGGCTGGAAACCCCGACCGTAGACACGGGAAACCAGCACAACGAAGCCGAGGACAGCCCTGATGAGCAGACCGCAGCACAGCTCCGCGCCCTGCCGGACAGCCAGATTCTGATTTACTGGGCCGGCGCCGGCAATCCGGAACTTCCGGATAGCCTGACCACCGGGCACCTGCTGACCGAAACCGCTGGCGGCCAGAACTCGCTGACGGAAGACGAGCAGGCTATTCAGCGCTGCGCGGACCTTCTGGGAAAACAGAACAGGCCCGCCGTCATTCTGGTCACCCGTGCCTGGGAGCCACCGATCGCGGAACTGGAGGACTTTATCGAACTTGCCCGACACCACTGGCCCCGGAAAACCCAAATCGCATTGCTGCCCTATGTCAGCGACATCACCGAAGTCAAAATTCCGCGCCATCTTGGCCAGTGGTTGCGGTTCGTGGAAAGGCTGGATGACAAACGAATCTGGGTCAGTCAGCCCAATCTTCGCTCACCGGAATCCGCCGCTCACAAAGAGCAGCCGGAGGGCTTTAGCTAATGGCAGATGCACCGGTATTCGCCGTCGTCGGGCACCCGAACAAGGGCAAATCCAGCGTTGTGGCGACCCTGTCCCAGAACGACGCCATTGCGATTGCCCTGGAGCCCGGCACCACGCGAAAACGTCAGAGCTATCCGCTGTCCGTTGACGGTCAGGTGATGTACACCCTGGTGGATACCCCCGGCTTTCAACGACCACGCCGGGTTCTGGAATGGCTGGAAGCCCACAGCGTTGCCGTATCCGACCGGGCTGAAACGGTGAAAGCCTTTATCAACCAGTTCCGGGACGACCCCCGTTTTGCGGATGAATGTGAGCTGCTGGCCCCGCTCACTGAGGGCGCGGGCGTTATCTATGTGGTGGATGGCTCCACCCCTTACAGCCCCCAGCACGAAGCCGAAATGACCATCCTGCGCTGGACCGGCCGCCCCAGCCTGGCACTGATCAACAGCATCGGCACCGATGATCACAGCGACACCTGGGAGCGTGCGCTGGGTCAGTTTTTCCAGGTTGTACGACGGTTCAATGCCGTCAGGGCCCCTTTTGAACAACACCTGAGCCTACTCAAAACCTTCGGCCAGCTTGAACCAGCCTGGGAGCGACCTTTGGACAACGCCACCCGGTTTCTGTCAGAGCAGCGCTACCAGCGGCGGCGGGAGGCCGCCTCCCTGATTGCCGCTACGCTGGAAGGCATGATGTCGTTCCGGGAAAAGCGGACGCTGACAGTGCAGCAGGCGACCGACCTATCCGATCAGGCCCTGGCGGACCAGCTTCGGGATCAGTGGTACAAAAATCAGAGAAAAAAAGAAGAGCACCTGCGGATCGCCATTGAACGGCTTTATCAGCACAACCGGATTCAGCGTCAGGAGGCGGAACTGGTCTGGCACAGCGAACACGATCTTTTCAGTGAACGCAGCCGGGCCGCCTGGGGCGTCGGCCGCCGGTATCTGACCACTGCCGGCTTTGGTGCCGGCGCCCTGAGCGGCCTCGGCATTGATGCAGCCACACTCGGTCACTCATTGGGCGCCGGCGCTCTTATTGGCGGAATCGTTGGCGCGGCGGGCAGTTATTTCTACGGCGACCGGCTATCCCTGCCGGTGCTTAACACCGGAATACTGAAAGACGGCCTTAAAACCGCCAGCTTCGGCCCTGTACAGGACAGCCAATTCGGCTATGTTGTATTAGGCAGGGCGGTAAACCACTGGTGGCATATCAGCCTGCGAAACCACGCCGGACGTGAATTGCTGGACCTTGCGCCAGCCAACGACCACTGGCTTGAATTTCTGGACAGACAGAGCCAGAAAATTATCCATCAGGTATTCGAACGCTACCGGAAAAAACGTTCTGTGGACGACAAAACCCGACAGAATTTTATCAGCGCAATCACGGCCGCCATGAACGCCTTCGACCAATGGCGCTTGAATCAGGCCTGACAGTGATGTTTATACTTGAAGGTAAGCCAATTTAAAAAAGGAAACTGTATGAAAATCGTACGAGTTCAGGACATTATCGGTACCGAACGCGAAGTAACCGGCCCGGGCTGGACCAGCCGTCGCATGCTCCTGAAAAAGGATGGCATGGGCTTTTCCTACCATGAGACCATTATCCCGGCCGGTGCCGAGCTGAATCTGTGGTACAAGCATCACCTGGAAGCCGTTTACTGCGTTGCCGGCAACGGCAGTATTCTGGACAAAGCCACGGGCGAAACTCACCAGATCAGCGATGGCACACTCTACGCGCTGGACAAGCACGATCAGCACACGCTGTTCGGCGGCACCGAGGATATGCGCCTGATCTGCACGTTCAACCCGCCCGTCACCGGCCGCGAAGTCCATGACGAAGACGGCGCTTACCTGCCGGACACTGGCGAGGACTGATCCTGACGTCGGTCACTGATACCGGCCATAACCACGCGAAACCGCCATCGGAGGCAAGCCTGCTTCCGGTGGCGGTTTTGCTTTGGCTGGCCGGGGTATATCTTCGCATCCCGATCCTGGTCGCACCGCCGCTGGCACCGTTTATCAGCGACGAGCTTGGCCTGTCACAAGCGCTGACCGGCGCACTCACCACTCTACCGATTCTGATGCTGGCTGTGGGCGCTATGCCCGGCTCGCTGGCCATCGCGCGCATTGGCCCCCGGAATACTCTCGCTCTGGCGATGGTCATTATGGTGATCGGCTCCGCCGGACGGGGTCTTTCGCCGGACACCCTGACACTGATGCTGGCCAGCGCAGTCATGGGTTTCGGCGTAGCGATGATGCAGCCGTCGCTGCCTGCTTTGTTACCCCGATGGCTGGAACCCAGGCAGCTGGCCATTGGCTCTGCCATCTATATGAACGGCATGCTGATGGGGGAGTTCATTGGCGCGGGCATCACCTTGCCCCTGCTGATGCCATTGATGGACAACAGCTGGCAGGCCACCCTGCTGGCCTGGTCACTGCCGGCCCTACTGGTTGCGGGTGCTCTTTTTCTGCCGAGACGAGACATGGCCCGGCCGGTGCGAAAACCGTCCTGGCTACCGGACTGGAAGAACCCTCTTACCCTGAGAATTGGTCTGCTGCTGGGCCTGTCAGGCTCACTGTTTTTCGGTCTCAACGCCTATATGGGCAGCCTGCTGGAGCAGCAGGGCAATTTTGATATGCTGGCGGATGCGCTGTTCTGGTACAACTTTGCCCAGGTGGCGGCATCACTGGTGATGCTGAAAATGGCAAAATACTGGGTCGGCCGACAATTTCCCATCATCATCGCCGCCAGTTGCAGCGTCACCGGCACCATTGGCACCCTACTGTTTACCGGCTGGTGGTCGATCGCCAGCGCAACGGTCATGAGCTTTACCGCCGGCATTCTGTTGATCCTGCTGGTGGCATTACCGCCCATGCTGGTGGAGTCAAAAGAAACAGGCAGACTGTCGGCCGGCAATTTTCTGGTGGGGTACACCCTGGCCTTCTCAATCCCGATGGTCGGCGGCCTGCTGGCCGACTGGGCCGGTGATGCCCGCTACGCCATCATCTTCATTATTGCCTACTGCCTGTTGACTCTCCCCCTGACCTTCACCCTCAACCTGAAACGACAAAAGGGCCAACCCGAAAGCTGACCCCAAACGGACCCCCCACTCACAACCTGAAGGCCGTGGGGTGGGGGTAAATTTTCCGCCAGAAATGGGTGTCTGAGCAAAGCGAGTTCCATTTCCAAGGAAAAGTTACCCCCACCCCGCGGCCAACTCACATTGTCAGATGTAGTAATCCTTCAAAGGAGGAAACCCATTGAACTCAATCGCACTGTAAGTCGTCGTATAGGCCCCGGTTGAAAGCCAGTACATCCGGTCGCCGATCGCCAGATTCAGCGGCAGCGGGTACTTATGGTTCTCATACATAATGTCCGCACTGTCGCAAGTCGGGCCTGCAATCACACAGTCTTCGCCCTCACCGGTTTTCTCGGTATAAATCGGAAACTTGATGGACTCATCCAGCGTTTCAATCAGACCGCCAAACTTACCCACATCGGTAAACACCCAGCGATGCAGTGCCGTGCGTGATTTACGGGAAATCAACACGACTTCACTGACCAGCACACCAGCGTTGGAAATCAGCGAGCGACCGGGCTCAATGATAATTTCCGGCAGAGTGTCACCAAAATCCTCTTTCAGGAAACGGGTGATTTCCTCGGCATAAGTGGTCAGATCGTTGGTCCGGGTGATGTAGTTAGCCGGAAAGCCGCCACCCATGTTGATCATTTTCAACTCGATGCCATCTTCCTGCTTCAGGCGCTCGAAAATAACCTTGACCTTACCCAGTGCCGCATCCCAGGCGCCGATGTCCCGCTGCTGTGACCCAACATGGAACGAAACACCATAAGGCACCAGGCCCAGATCACGGGCCAGGATCAACAGGTCCATAGCCATATCGGTCTGGCAACCGAATTTTCGGGACAGGGGCCAATCCGCCGTCAGGGTGCCTTCAGTGAGAATACGCACGTAAATTTTTGAGCCCGGAGCCGCCTTGGCGATGTTGCGCAGATCGGCTTCGGAGTCGGTGGCAAACATGCGCACGCCTTTCTCGTAAAACGTGCGGATATCGCGGGCCTTTTTGATGGTATTGCCGTAACTGATTCGCTCACCGGTAACGCCCAACGTCAGCACTTTTTCCAGTTCGTACACCGACGCAATATCAAAGCTGGCACCCTTGTCTCGTAGCATGGTCAGAATCTGGGGTGCAGGGTTGGCTTTCACAGCGTAATAAATGTTGGCGTAGGGAAAACCTTCCACCAGTTCGTGATACTGGCGTTCGACGGTGGCGGTATCGATGACAACAAACGGTGTCTCACGGGTGTCGGCAAACGCTTTGATACGGCTGAAGGTGTCCGCGCTGTAGTAGTCGGAAAGGATGACGTTGGCAGAATTGTTCATGAGCGAAGGTATCCCCTCCTTGAGGATTTTCGCGATCATCGGGCTTTTCCGGGAGCCCCGATATGCGCATATCTACCCATTATCTGACCGTGTCTTTCAGCGGTTTTTGTCAGTGGTGCCGGGCGCGAGACCGGGACGGGCTGACACATGCCCACTCAGGCTCTGATGACCCAGGGAAAACCGGCGCGGAAACCGCTAAGATACGACAAGATAAAAACAAAATCAGGAAAAGCGCTATGTACGCAGTGATCGGTGCCGGCCCCATGGGCCTTGCCTGCGCCCGCAATCTTCAGAAACAGGGCATTCCCTTTATCGGGTTTGAACTGCACAGCGATGTGGGTGGCCTGTGGGACATCGACAACCCCCACAGCACCATGTACCAGACTGCCCACCTGATTTCCTCCAAGCGGATGACCGAATTCGCCGAGTTCCCGATGAGGGATTCGGTGGCCCAGTACCCCAGCCACCAGGAACTGAAGCACTACTTCCAGAATTTCGTGGACCATTTCGGACTCCGCGAGCACTACGAATTCCGTACCCGGGTCGTGAATGTTGAACCCGCCGATGAAGACGCCACACAATGGACCGTCACTACCGAACGGGACGGGCAACAACAAACCCGGACCTTTGACGGCGTGATGATTGCCAACGGAACCCTCCATACCCCGAACAAGCCGCGCCTGCCGGGTGAATTCACCGGTGAATTGATGCACTCCGCCGACTACCGCCGCCCCGAGGTTTTTCAGCATAAGCGAGTGCTGATCATCGGCTGCGGCAATTCCGGTGCGGACATCGCCGTAGACGCCGTGCACCACGCCCGGTCCGTGGATATGAGCCTGCGCCGGGGCTACTATTTCCTGCCCAAATTCCTCAAGGGCAAACCCATTGATACCCTCGGCGGCAAACTCAAGCTGCCAAGACCGCTGAAACAGCGTCTGGACGCCTTGCTGATCCGAATGGTGATGGGCAAACCCTCCAACTATGGCCTGCCCGACCCGGACTATCGAATGTACGAATCCCATCCGGTCATCAATTCCCTGGTACTTCACCATCTGGGCCACGGCGACCTTCAGCCAAGACGCAGCATTGCCCGGGTTGAAGGCAAAACCGTTCATTTCAGCGATGGCGAAAGCGCGGACTATGACCTGATTCTGATGGCCACGGGCTACCTGCTGGACTATCCCTTTATCGACCGGACGCATCTTAACTGGCCCGAAGCCGAAGACGCCCCGCGCCTGTATCTGAATATGATGCACCCGAGCTATCACAACCTCTTCCTGATGGGGATGGTGGAAGCCACCGGTCTGGGCTGGGAAGGCCGCAACCAACAGGCGCGACTGGCGGCCATTTTTATTCGGGAACAACAGAACGCAACGCCGCAGGCTTTAAAGATGCAGGAGAAAAAGCAGGCACGCGCCGGGGAGCGTCTGGACGGCGGCTACCACTACATCAAGCTGGCCCGCATGGCCTACTATGTGAACAAGGATGCCTACCTGGACGCCCTGGCCGACGACATCGCCGACCTCGAATCGGCCCACAAGGGGTAATGCCGCATGCCGGTGCAGTTTGACCCCGCCAGCCTGGTGATTCTGAACGCCATTCTGGCTCTGATGATGTTCGGCGTGTCCCTCAACCTGAAACCTGAGGATTTCCGGCGGGTGCTCACCGTACCCCGGGCGCCCATCGCCGGCCTGTTTGCCCAGTTTCTGTTGTTACCGGCGGCCACTTGTCTGTTCACCGCGGTCTTCCGGGTAGACCCGCAGCTGGCCCTGGGCATGATCCTGGTGGCGTCCTGCCCCGGTGGCAGCTTTTCCAACATTATGACCTGGCTGGGCAAGGGCAGTGTCGCGGTATCGGTCAGCATGACGGCGGTTTCCAGCCTGGCCGCCACCGTAATGACGCCGCTGAATTTTGCCTTTTACGGCTGGCTGAACCCGCACACCCGGGCTTATCTGCAGGATATTTCCCTGCAACCCGAGAACCTGCTGATTCTGGTACTGCTGGTACTGGCGCTGCCACTGCTGCTGGGTATGACCACCGGCGGGCGTTTTCCAAAGCTGGCCGCACGAAGCGAAAAGCCGTTGCGAATTGCGTCCCTGCTGATCTTTCTCGCGTTCGTGGCCATCGCGTTTCTCAACAACTTCAATCTGTTTCTGGAAAAATTTCACACCTTTTTCTGGTTGGTGGTGGGCCATAATCTGCTCGCGCTGACGCTGGGTTATGGCATGGCAAGGCTGATGCGGCTGACCGTGCCGGATCAACGTGCCGTTACCATGGAAGTGGGCATCCAGAATTCCGGTCTGGGACTGGTGATCCTGTTCACTTTTTTCCCGGATGCCGGCGGCATGATGCTGATCACTGCTTTCTGGGGCGTCTGGCATCTGGTTTCCGGGCTGACCCTGTCCCAGATCTGGGCTCGCCAAGCCTTGCCCGAGCCCAGACCGGAACCCGGACCCGAACCCGAACCTGCGAAACCACGAAGCTGAACCCATGAATACAGACAAACGCATCCTCATTACCGGCGCCGCGGGCTATATCGGTCATCAGCTGGGCAACCGACTGGCGCAGGATTATTTCGTCATCGGTACCGACATCCAGAACCGTGGCGGTCTTGAATTCACACTGGAAGTACTGGATGTTCGCGATCCGAAACTGGTGCTGACACTGGCGGAACACCGCATCACTCACGTTATTCACCTTGCCTCTGTCCTACAGGCATCGCCGGACCGGGAGCGCGACCACGACATTGACGTGAACGGCACCCGAAACGTGATAGAGGCCTGTCTGGCCGCCAAAGTACAACACCTGACCGTAACCAGTTCAGGCGCCGCCTACGGCTATCACCCGGACAACCCGGAATGGATCGACGAAGACGACCCGCTGCGCGGGAACCCCGAGTTTGCCTATTCCGACCACAAGCGGCAGGTGGAAGAGCTGCTGGCCAGACACTGCAAAGAACATCCGGAACTGGCCCAGCTCATTTTCCGGCCCGGCACGGTGCTCGGCGCCGGGACCCGCAACCAGATCACCGGTCTGTTTCTGGCGCCCAGACTGCTCGCCATTCGCGGTAGCGATTCACCGTTCGTGTTCATCTGGGATCAGGACCTTCTCAACGCCATGGAGCAGGGCATCCGGGAAGACAAAACCGGTTGCTACAACATGGCGGGCGATGGCGCCCTGACCCTGCGCGACATTGCCGGAAAACTCGGCAAACCTCTGATCATCCTGCCTGCGATGCTGGTCAAGGCCGGCCTGCAGGTCGCCAAATGGATGGGGAAACCGATGGGGCCGGAGCAGGTCAACTTTTTACGCTATCGGCCGGTTCTGAGTAATCGCCGCCTGAAAGAGGACTTCGGCTACCCGTTGCAGAAAACCTCCGCCGAAACCCTGGATTTTTTCATCGAACACGCCCGGCAACAGGGAGATTTATGACGGTCACACTGATTACTGGTGCCGCCAGCGGCCTGGGCTGGGCCATGGCTCAATACTGGTTCAAGGCCGGACACAACCTGATGCTCGCGGACCTCAACACCCAGGCTCTGATCAAGCGCAGGGAAGAACTGGGCGACAACGCCCGGGTGCGTATCACCACCGTTGACGTTACCCACCGATCGGATCTGGAGCGCCTGATCCGGGAAACCGAGGAAGCCTTCGGACGCCTGGACCTGTTGGTTAACAACGCCGGTATCACCCACCGTTCTCCGGCGGCAAGCACTCACCCGGACGTGTTTCGCCAAGTCATGGCGGTTGATTTTCAGGCCCCGGTAGAACTGACCCAGCTGGCGCTGCCATTGCTGGACAAATCCCGGGGCCAAATTATTTGCATCGGGTCCATGGCCGGCTGGATGCCGGTGCCGGGGCGCGCCGGCTACTGCGCGGCGAAGAGCGCACTGTCGCAGTTCTTCGAGGTGTTGCGACTGGAACTGGAACCCAGAGGTATTCATCTGCTGATGGTGTATCCCAGTTTTCTGGATACCCCGATTGAACAGAACGCACTGGGGGCAGACGGCAATCGGGCCCGTCATGCCCGCTCCACGGTGGGTGGGCTGTCCAGTGCCGACGATATGGCCCGCCGCATCGATCAGTCCCTGAATCGCCGCAAACGCTGGCTGCTGCCGGAGCCGGTATCCCGGTTTGGCAGCCTGCTGTGGCGAATTGCCCCTGGCCTTTACTTGCGCGTCGTACGCCGGAAATTTGCCGGAGATCTGACCGGATGATCGATCCCTGGCTCTGGCTGGGCGCCGCCATCCTGTTGGCGTTCACCATCGAAGCGATCACCGGGTTCGGGTCCATCGTGATCGCGCTGTCCCTGGCTGCGCTCCTGTTACCCATCCCCGAAATACTGCCCGTTCTGGTGCCCCTGAGCGTTTTCATGAGCGGGTATCTGACCTGGAAGCACCATCGCCACATCGACTGGCATTTGCTGGGAACCCTGATTCTGCCGTTGATGCTGGCAGGCACGGTCACCGGCTACCTGCTGATGCCCTGGCTGGGAGCCGGCCGTCTTGAGGTGTTGTTCGGTGCGTTGATTGTGTGGTTTGCCGGCAAGGAACTCTGGCGTCTGATCAGTGGCCACGAGGCTAAACCCCATTCGCTGGCGGCCAGTCGTGGCGTCACCTTTGGCGCCGGCATCACCCACGGGCTCTTTGCGTCCGGCGGGCCTCTGCTGGTGTACGGGCTTGTCGGCATGCAGCTGAATAAAAGCCGAACCCGCGCTACCCTCGTGACCGTCTGGCTAACACTGAATCTGACGCTCACGGTGCTTTACCTTTTTGACGGGCGTCTGTACGCCAATGCCGACAAAATACTGTGGTACCTGCCGTTACTGGTGATTGGCGCGCTGGTGGGTGATTTTCTCCACCATCGGCTTAATGAGGCGTATTTTCGACGGGCAATTTACGGCGTGCTGCTGATCACCGGTGCCCTGCTGATTCTGAGGGCGGTATAACCGCCAGGGTCCCTGAACCGCATGGTCTCTTAGACGGCGACAGGCCAGAGTGGCGCAGGCCCGGTGGGTCCGTCAGGGTCTCGGGGTTCAGCATGATCACTCAGGTATTCCAGAATCGCCGTCCTCAGCTCATCGTTCTTGCCCAGCCCCTGATTCCCAAACAACCGGTTGAACTCGAGGACGTAGGGATAGCCCGCAACCAGGGCAATATCAAACCCCGCGTGGTCCACCTCAAGCTCCCGTGCCAATCGCAACGCCAGATCCGTCACGATCGGAGGTACCGGAGACCGATCGATTTGCCCACCCTTTGACACATTGTTGTAGAAACCCTGATCGGCCTGGGTACGCCAGTAGGCAGAGACCACTCGATTGCCAACGATCACCACTCTCGCGTCACGGTCAATCGGCAGATATTCTTGGACATAAAGCACGCTGGTCTTTTCACAATAACGGCGCCAATCTTCCCGATTTTCGATCAGCCATACCCCTTCACCCATACTGGCCTTTGGCAACTTGGCCACAAACGGCAACGCCAGGGCGTCCCACACTGCCTGTTGCTCGTGGGCGCCATTGGCCTCAATCAAAGTCCAGGGCGTGTGCTCTGGCGCCACCGCCTGGAAAGCACGGGTCATTTCGATTTTATCGTGGCCGATGCGGTAACTGGCAACGCTGGGAAACACCCGACACTTCAGGCCGTGAACCAGGGCATTCAGCTGCCAGTATTCCGGAAAAAGAACCCAGTCTGCCGTCTTAAGCAGTTCCTTGTGGGCCAGGAATTGCTCCGGCTTGAGAATGGTGGTGTCCGGAAAGCCCAGGGTGCGGAATATATCGAAGGAAACCAGTTTCATATGGGTTGGGTGCGTGATTGAGGTGATCGCATTTTATACAGCTTTCTTGAGTGTGCAATACGTGTTTTTATTTCCCAGGGTTGCGTTTCTTCGTCCGCTGGCTCGCCTCTGCGGTTAAGGGGTCCTCCGGCCAGGGGTGCTTGGGGTAACGTCCGCGCATGTCCTTACGCACTTCCGGGTAGGCGTTCTGCCAGAAACTGGCAAGGTCTGCGGTCACCGCCAGCGGGCGTTGCGCCGGTGAAAGCAAATGAATAACCACCGGCACCCGGCCATCGGCAACGGTCGGGGTTCTGGTCCAGCCAAACAGAGCCTGAAGTTTGGCCGCCAGCACCGGCCCATTCTCAGCCGTATAATCCAGGGTAACCGTCTGGCCCGTGGGAATAATCAGACGTGTCGGGGCCAGCTCATCCAGCTTTCTCTGTTGCTGGTAATCCAGCAGGCTGGCAAGAGCCTGGCCGAGATTAAGCTGCTTGAGATCGCTCCAACGATTCATTCCAGCCAGGAATGGTCCAAGCCAGGTTTCCAGGTTTTGGCCCAGCGATCTGTCGTCGACATTCGGCCAGTCCGCGGGAAAGGTTTGGGCCAACAGACGAACCCGGGCGATCCACTGATCAGCGGCAGGCGTCCAGGGCAGACTTTTGAGGCCCTTCGTACGGACGGCGGTTAGCAGGCCCTGCTGTAACAGTGCCGGGGAGGGCGCCGGCAGGGCCGTTTCTTCCAGAACCAGTTGCCCCAGTTTCCGGACCCGGCGGGCGACCACGGTTCCGCGCCTGTCGTCCCAGACAGCCTCGTCTTGCTGATCAATGTGGGCGGCCAGATCCTGCTCCAATAGCGCAACGTCTACGGGTGCGGCCAGATAGATGGTTGCCTCTCTTGTCTTGCCATCCAGCTCCGCGGAAGCCAGCCACTGGTGCCGCGCTAAAGAATCGTCATCTCTCAGCACGGCGCCCCGACCGTTGCTGAGTTGGTACCGGGGGGCGTCACCGGGGCGCTTTAAGGCAATCCTGTCCGGATAAGCCATTGCAACCAGGCGTCCGACGGTTGTGTCGCCCGGCATTTCGTTGGGGCGCTTGAGCCCGTCGGCCAGGCGCGACACCGACTTGGCAATAGCTTTCAGTCTTGCTCCATCGAGCCTCCGTTGGTGGCGCCCTGAGCGCAGTATCCGGACTCGCTCCTGCAGGTCCGTCCCTGCCGACCGCGCGCCAATATCACGCTCCTCCAGCAAAGCGGCCAGTTCTGCTGCAAGATACCCCTGGTCAATTTTCTGTCCACAAACAATCATATGGGCCAGCCGTGGATGTACGCCCATAGCACCACAATCCTTCCCGTGATCCGTAATCACGCCTGAGTCATCCAATATGTCCAGCCACTGCAGCAAGTCCACGGCCTGCCGCCAGTGGGCGGCCGGAGGCGAATCAATCCAGTCCAGTTGTTCCGGTGAGTGGGCGCCCCATTGCGCCAGTTCCAGAACCAGCGGTGCCAGGTCTGCGTTCTGTATTTCCGGTGGGGTGAATTCAGCCAGGCTGAACTGGGCCGACTCGCTCCAAAGCCGGTAACAGACACCGGGCTCGACCCGGCCGGCACGCCCCTTACGTTGCTCGGCAGACGCCTTCGACACCCAGCCGGTGATCAGGCGAGTCATCCCGCTGTTCGCATCGAACACCGAGCGGCGCTGTTGGCCGCTATCGATGACGACGCGTATGCCCTCTATCGTCAGGCTGGATTCGGCAATAGCCGTAGCCAGAACGATTTTGCGGAAGCCCGCAGGTGCCGGCGCAATCGCCCGGTCCTGCTCGTCGTTCCGGAGGTTGCCGTACAGTGGAGCCACAATGACATCGCTGCTTGTCTGACCTTCAAGCTGTCCCTGAACCCGCCGGATTTCACCGGTGCCCGGCAGAAATACCAGCAGGGACCCGGTCTGTTGTAACAGCGCCTCACGGACCACTGACACAACCTGATCCACAACCCGGCCATTGCGTGGCAGCGGTCGGTAGTGCAGATCCACTGGAAAGGCCCGGCCTTCACTGGTCAGTACCGGCACGTCACCCAGCAGGCGTGCAATAGGGGCGGTATCCAGGGTCGCCGACATCACGATGATCCGCAGATCCTCCCGCAAGGCCTGCTTCGACTCACGCACTAGGGCCAGGCCCAGGTCTGCCTGCAATGAGCGCTCATGGAATTCGTCGAAGATCACCGCGCAGTAAGCATCCAATGCAGGATCACTCTGAATCAACCGGGTAAGAATGCCCTCAGTCACCACCTCGATGACAGTCGCTGCAGTCACCTGTGTATCCAGCCGTGTTCGATAGCCGACCGTCTGGCCGGGTTTTTCGCCCAGCTGCCCTGCGATGTACCTGGCAGCCGTTCGGGCGGCCAGCCTGCGCGGTTCCAGCATCAGAATTCGACGGCCCTGTCGCCAGGGTACGTTAAGCAGTGCCAGGGGCACTTTGGTGGTTTTTCCCGCTCCTGGTGGCGCCTGCAACAAAAGGGTTGTCCCGGAGTCGAGGGCTTGTAGAAGGTCCGGGATTATTTGGTCAATCGGGAGCACGGGGTTTGCTTTATTATTGGAAGCCATCATTCAGCCGAGGGTACGAAAAACAGGAAAACCACGCCGAAGGCCAGCGCGGCAACCCCAATGCCGAACGCTGATGTCAGGGTACCGCCGGTTTCCAGCCATTGCTTGGTAAGCCAGGGACCGGCCATCTGGGTGAATCCGTACACCGCGATCATTGCTGCAGACAATCTCGGCCCCTGATGAGGATGCTGGGCACGCCCGATGCGCTGGGTGAGCATCACAGTTCCAACGAAGGTACTGCCAACGAGCATGGCGCAGAGCGTCAAGCCGGCAGGGCCTGGCAGGACGATGGCCGCCAACACCCCCACAAGTTGAATAATAAAATTGAGCCTCAATGCAGGCAAATCGCCCAGTTTTGCGCCAAGTCGGTTCCACAGGGCCGGCGAAACAATAGTGAACATCGCAGCCACAAACCAGGCGCCGTCCTGTAGCCAGTGATCTCCGGTTAGCTGATCCTTGGCGAGGAGCGGCAGAAACGTCATGGGCAGGATGTAGCCCAGCCCGGCCCCAGCATAAGCAAGAAACAGGGGTACACTGGCCCGGTCAAACAGTGGGGTAGTTGCCGGTGGTCCCGCCGCTTTTGCCAAGCCGTCGCTTTGGGCTGGAACCTCAAGCCTCAGCAGTCGCGCGCATCCCCACCAGGCCATGGGCACAGAAAGAATCAATGCTGACCACCAACGCTCGCGGCCTTCAAGCCAGTCGGCGCTGAAGCTTACCAGACCGCTGGATAGCAGCAGGCCCAGACCCACGCCGATATAGATGTGACCGCTGAGAGACAAGCGGTTACGTCTGGCCAGCCACTCTAGAATGAGGGCTGGCGCCTGGACAAAAACGATGCCGTTCCCAATTCCGTTCAACAGGCGTGCACCCGACATGACGGCCGGATAATCGGTCTGGGTCATAACCAGCGTAGTCATTAGATGGACAGCTAGTGCCGATGGCAACAGGATCCGAATGTGGCTGATTCTGTGCCACCGGATAGCCATCAAGGCACCCAGCAGGTAGCCGAGGTAGTTCCAGGTTGCTATTGCCGCTCCCTGCTCGGTGGCAATCTGGCCATCGTTGATCAGATAAGGCAGCAGCGGAGTGTAGATAAACCGGCCGAGGCCATGGGTAGCGATAAGCAGAATGGCGCCGGCGGCCAGTACGGCAAACAATTCCCGGGGCGGGGTGCTGGGTTCACGGGTGTCTGACATCACAGGGGCCTTGGCTGGTCAGGAACGGGAAGCCCGTGGATGATTCTCTCTGGCCCATTCATAAATCTGCCGGAAGGCACTGGCTATGTCCTTTGGCTTATGGGGAGGCTGGAAAATGGCTGCCATCTCGCCGTCGGGATTGATCAGTGTGAAGTGGCCGCTATGCTCCACCAGCAGGTCGCTTTCGACCTCACGTTGGAAAAACACCGCGCCAAGACTCTTGGCCAGATTCCGAAGCACCGGCAGCTCCCCGGTGGCACCGTGGAAATTGTCGCCAAAAAAGCCCACGTAATCGCGGAGTTTTTCCGGGGTATCGTGCTCAGGGTCGGCGGTAATCAACAGGTACTCGGGTTGGGGCAGATCGGCGGACAACAGGCTGTCTGTTTTCCGCAAGCTGGCCATGGAAGCGGGGCAGATGTCCGGACAGTTGGTATAGCCCACGAAGGCGAAGGTCCAGTGGCCTTTCAGGTCTTCGGGCGTAAAAGCGGCGCCCTGCTCATCCTGTAAAAGGAAATCGGCCAGCGGCCGGGGCTGATCGTAGACATAGGCATTGATTGAGCTCAGCTGCGGCGCCGGCGTGGGTTCTTCCGGTTCGACCGGAAACAGCTGGCGTCCGATGGTCAGCCCGAACAACAGGATGATCAACAGGAAAAGGGCAGCCAGCGTAAGGCCGAGGGAACGGCTCATGACGTCTCCGTAATTCATTTTGACGGTTCAATGAGGCGGCTGGGTTAGATCACCCGACCAGCGTCATCAGAAAAAGACAAAGTGATCCACAAGCAGGAGGACAAACAGCACCATCAGGTAAGTGATCGAGTATTTAAACGTCTTCAAAGCTACCCGTCGATCATCGCCACGCAACAGGCGCACAGCGTACTGTAGAAATCGGAAGCCCAGCGCCAGGGCGCCTACCAGATAGATAACGCCCGACATGCCAGTGACAAACGGCAGCAGGCTTACCGCCAGAAGAATAAGCGTGTATAGAAGAATGTGCAGTTCGGTGTACCGGTTGCCATGGGTGACCGGCAACATCGGAATACCTGCTTTGGCGTATTCCTCTTTGCGGTGGATGGCCAGGGCCCAGAAATGCGGGGGAGTCCACGCAAAGATGATCAGCACCAGCAGCAGGGCGTGGCCGTCAATCTGGCCGGTGACTGCCGTCCATCCCAGAAGCGGCGGCATAGCGCCGGCGAGGCCGCCAATCACGATATTCTGAGGGGTCATTCGTTTGAGAAACAGCGTGTATACGCCGGCGTACCCCACCAGCGATGCCAGAGTCAGCCAAGCCGTCAGGGCATTGACCCGCCACACCAGAATCACCATGCCTGCGATGGCCAGTACGGTTGCAAACAGCATCGCATCGCGCGCCGCAATCTTGCCGGTCGCCACTGGCCGCTTGCGGGTACGCGCCATGATCGTGTCGATCTTCTGATCGACCACGTGGTTTACAACGGCTGCGGCACCCGCCAGCAACGCGATACCGAGATTGCCGTAAATCAGTACTTCCCAGCCGGGCACGCCTGGCGTTGCCAGCAGCATGCCAATCAATGAAGTGAGGATCATCATGGCAACGACAGTAGGCTTGGTCAGTTCCAGAAAATCCAGCCAGTTTATGGCTTCTAACTTTGCCGATTCCTCGGAAGCCTGTGCGGGCAGCCTTTCAACGTGCTCGCTCATGCGGTCACCTCTTGATCATTCATTGTAACGCGTCGCGTTACCGAGCCTGACAGGCTAACCGGTACGCGATAAAGACGCCACATCAAGTTAATGATCGTCAGCAGAAGGCCTGCTCCCATCGCGTTATGCGCTATCGCAACAGACAGTGGAATATGGAAAATGACATTGGCCAGACCTAACAGGATCTGCAACGTCAGAACGGTGGCAACAAGCCCGACATGGCAGGCAAGAGGAGCACCCCTTACTCGCCGCCAGACCAGGGCGAGGAAAACGGCAAAATAGGCAAGGACCACAACGGCGCCGATCCGGTGACCAACATGAATGGCAACGCGACCGTCAGCGGTCAGCTGCCCTCCCAGGTAATTCGGGCCGACTTGCTGGGTAACGTCAAAACCGTGCTGGAAGTCCATGTCAGCCGGCCACCACTCTCCCTGACAGGTTGGCAGGTCGGTACAGGCCACGGCAGCGTAATTAGCGGCCGTCCAGGCGCCGAGAGCAATTTGCATAATAACCAAAACAAGACCGCCATAAAGCCATGGCCGGAAGCCCTTCAGGGCGACAGCATCAGGATGGGATGCCGCCCCGGCTCCCTCAATCTCCCGGCCGCGGGCCATTCGTCGCAGACGCAGGGTCAGCAGAGTTAACAGACTGATGGTGGTAAATCCGCCCAGCAGGTGCATCGCAACAACCTGAGGCCAGAGCTTGAGCGTCACGGTCCACATGCCGAACGCACCCTGAAGAATGATGAATGCCGCGATAAACAATGGCAATTTAACCGGCAAACCTTCCCGGCGATGACGGACAGCGTACCCGGCAAGACCAAACACGACCAGCCCCAGCATGCCAGCGGCATAGCGGTGGATCATCTCCGGCCAGCCCTTTTCTACATCAACCGGTGTCTCTGGAAAACGGGCGTTGGCGATGGCCATGCGGGCTTCATCCTGGGGAACGGTAAGAAACCCATAGCAACCCGGCCAATCCGGGCAGCCAAGACCGGCATGCACCAGGCGAGTCCACGCACCCAACATGATCACGATCACCGCCAGGAAACAGGCGAACAGTGACAACTTGGCCAAGAGGCCCATACGGTTTGAGGAGATTGACTGGGTAAGGTTCAAAACAAAGTCTCCGGGCCCACGGCTAACCGATTTGTGAGAGTTTTAAAAGATGCTTAAGGTCACCCAGCATCTCCTTGCCGGTGTGTTCGCTGCCATAATGCATGATGATATTGCCAAACGGATCGATAACCAGAATGCGCGGCTCCCGCTCAGGATCGACATCCCCTGGCCAGGAAGGTTCACTCTCAGCTGGTAGACTGAGCTTTTCCATCAAGGAGTATTCGTCTGACCAGCGTTGGTCTAGGTCATCACTTATGCCGCCGAGCCACGCCGATCGGTTGATCCGGCTGGCGTTTTTGCCCATGGCAATATTGACCTG
>Ga0306865_1000005_pt1 | contig 163119 bp, 152 predicted proteins | sample AntRauTorckE5431_FD_190441 | JGI IMG/M metagenome (GOLD analysis project Ga0306865, IMG submission 190441) | Saline lake microbial communities from Rauer Islands, Antarctica - Metagenome Torckler E5 #431 (v2) (version 2) | ecosystem: Environmental > Aquatic > Non-marine Saline and Alkaline >... | reverse complement strand
AACATTCACGACATTCGTGATGTGTACAGTGACGACGTGTTCTTCCAGGACCCCTTTTCCCGGGTAGAAGGCATTGACAACCTGACAGACTATTTTGCAGGCGCTTACGACAACGTGATTTCCTGCCAGTTCGATTTCGGTGACCCGGTCATCAATGGTCGGGATGTCTGTATTCCGTGGATTATGCGGCTCCGGCACAAGCGGATTCGCAACGGCCATCAGGTTAACGTGGACGGCATCAGCCAACTGAAGATTTACGGCGGTAAGGTGACCAGTCACAGGGATTATTTCGATGTCGGGCAGCTTTTGTACGAAAACCTCCCGTTCCTGGGCAAAGCTATCCGATGGATAAGGAGTCAGGCGGGATGAGTCAACGGCTGGAAACACCTTCGAATATTTGGGTTACGGGCGCCAGTTCCGGTATTGGAGAGGCGCTGACGAAAGCTCTTTTGGAACACGGTCACCACCTGATTGTCACCGGGCGTCGGCAGGACGCTCTGGATGCACTGCAGACTGCCGGCAATGGCAAAGTAACAACTGCCCGCGCCGACACCACCAGCCGGGATGAGCTGACCACCATTGCGAATACGTTGGAAGCCAACGGCGACCTCGATATGGCTGTGCTAAATGCCGGAACCTGCGAGTATCTGGATATCAGCCAATACGACAGCGACGTGATCGAGAAAAACCTCACGACGAACGTGGTGGGTACAGCTCGCAGCCTGGACATTGCGCTGCCGGCGCTCAGACGCACAGTTAAGAAGGGAAAACAGGCTACCCTGGTCATTGTCAGCTCCTCAGCCTGGTGGTTTCCTTTTGGCCGCGCAGAGGGCTATGGCGCATCAAAGGCTGCACTGACTTATTTTGCGCATGCGCTGCGTGCGGATCTGGCGGTCGAGGGTATCGATGTTGTGGTGGTTTCACCCGGTTTCGTAAAAACGCCCCTGACCGACCGAAACGATTTTCCCATGCCATTTCTGGTATCAGCAGAAGACGCAGCGGATCGCATAGTGAAAGGCCTGAAGAAAGGAAAGCGGGAAATCGCCTTTCCGAAACGCTTTACCTGGAGCCTCAAACTGCTGAGCGCCCTTCCCCAGTCGCTGATTGATCGGATGTCAGCCAGCATGAGCCGGCAGAACACCTGACTTCACATTTTTATCGAATAGTAAGGGAACACGAATGACCAACCCCCGCCAGCGCATTGCAGTTATCGGTGCAGGCGTTTCCGGTTTAACGACGGCCTGGCTGTTGTCCGAACACCACGATGTAGAGCTATTCGAGGCGGGCGAATACGCCGGCGGACACACCAATACCGAAATTGTCCCGGCCGGCGGGAAGGACTGGCCGGTCAATACCGGCTTTATCGTGTTCAATGACTGGACTTACCCGAATTTCATCAAATTGATGGATCGTCTGGGAGTCGCGTCGGAAGTCAGCGACATGAGCTTCAGCGTGGATTGCCACTCGTCGGGACTGCAGTACAACGGCACCAGCCTGAATACCCTTTTTGCCCAGCGCTCAAACGTACTGAACATTCCCTTTTTGCGGATGATCCGCGAGATTTTGCGCTTCAACAAAGAGTCCCGCGAAGATTTGGACACGGGCGCGATCAACGATGAGGAAACCCTGGGTGAATACCTGAACCGGAACCGGTATTCCCGGTATTTCCGGAATTACTACATCGTACCCATGGGCGCAGCCATCTGGTCGGCTCCGGAACTGGTACTTGAACAGTTTCCAATCCGGTTTTTCCTTCAGTTTTTCAACAATCACGGCATGTTGTCCGTGGATCACCGACCAACGTGGCGAGTAATTTCCGGCGGCTCGGCAACCTACGTATCCGCCATGATGGACCGCCTGGGCGACAAAACGCATCTGAACAGCCCCGTATCGTCGGTTACCCGGGACGCAGACGGAGTCACAGTGGAGGTTAATGGCGAGCAGCAGCGCTTCGATCAGGTGGTGTTTGCCTGCCACAGCGATCAGGCCCTTGGCATGATCACGGATCCGAGCGACACCGAGAAGAGCATTCTGGGCGCTATCCCCTTTCAGAACAACGACGTGGTGCTGCACACTGACAGCTCCGTGCTGCCCTCCAACAAGCGGGCCTGGGCGGCCTGGAATTACTTTATACCAAGTCACAGTACCGAGCCGGTTTCAGTGACCTACAACATGAATATTCTGCAGAATTACCACACAGCGCCGGAAACCTTCTGTGTAACCCTGAACCGCGCCCACGACATCGACCCGGCCAGAATCATCAAACGATTCGAGTACGCTCACCCGGTATTCAGCATGAAAGGGGTCGCCGCGCAGGGTCGCTACGATGAAATCGGTGGCCACAACCGGAGCCATTTCTGCGGCGCCTACTGGTTTAACGGCTTCCATGAAGACGGCGTGTGCAGCGCGCTGCGAGTTGCACGTGCTTTCGGTGTGGAGCTTTAACCATGACCGCCGCATGGAACCGGCCTACTGTCGCTTCCGGTCTGCAGAGCGAGTGGCTGGAGGGCACCATCCGTCACCGCCGCAAGGCGCCGATTAATCACGAGTTCTCCTACCACACCGGCATGCTGGCACTGGACCTGCGCGAGTGGGATTCCATCACTGGAATCAGCCCGCTGTTTTCACTGGAAGCGTTCAACTGGCTATCTTTACGCCGCAAGGATTACCTGAATCCCGACGCCGGGACGCTATTGGAATCTGTCCTGCAGAAAGTGGAAGAAGCCACCGGGTGGCGGCCTGACGGCGCCGTGCAATTGATTACCCATCCCCGGTATTTCGGGTATGTTTTCAACCCGGTCAGCTTCTATTTCTGTTACGACCAGGGAGATCAGCCAAACGCCGGCGCCGTCCCAAGGGTGATCCTGGCCCAGATTACCAACACCCCCTGGAAAGAAACCCACACGTACTGCCTGGAAACCCGGCGGCAACCGTCCGATGGCGCGCCGGGCGAAGGCTGGCGGAGCGAGCGGTTCGAGTTCAGCAAGCGATTCCACGTATCCCCGTTCAACCCCATGAACCAGCATTACCGCTGGACCTTCAGCTTTCGGGGTCCCGAGCTTCGGGTGCACATGAACGTGTTACAGGATGACGAGAAACAGTTTGACGCAACCCTGGTGGTCCACCGCACTTCACTGGATCGTAAAGTACTCCACAGAAGCCTGAGGCAGTTTCCCCTGGAAGCATTCAAAGTGACGGCTGGTATTTACTGGCACGCACTTAAATTGAAAATAAAAGGGGCGAAGTTTTCTACCCACCCGGACAAACTACCGGAAGACGATCCGGAATTTCGTCGCGGTTCGGATGACTCAGGCCAGACAGTATCGCCAGATGATACTGGCTCGTTAACAACAGACATAACCGGAACGACCGGAAAGGTAAGCTCATGGAGAATCTGAACACCCAGTTTAAAACCGCTGGTAACAGCACCCGTGGTTCCCTCACCTGTCGTGCGGCACGATCTGTCGTCTGTCAGCAATTGTCACAACTTCAGCAAGGCGCACTGACGGTCCGCGAAGGTGAAAACTCTGCTCTGACGTTTGGTGATGGCGATGACCAGTATCCCGCAGCAGAACTTATCATTCACCACCAGAGTACCTGGAAAGACCTGTTAACCGGTGGCAGCGTCGGCGCGGCCGAGTCGTTTGTTGCCGGTGACTGGTCCACACCCGACCTCACGGCCCTGCTGCGGTTTTTTACCCGCAATATAGATTTGATGAACACGTTTGAAGACCGCTTCAGTTGGGTGACCAAGCCAACCTTGAAGGGTCTGCACTGGCTTAACCGGAATACCAAGGAAGGATCAAAGAAAAACATCAGCGCCCACTACGACCTGGGCAATGATCTGTTTGAGACCTTTCTTGATCCGACGATGATGTACTCATCAGCGATCTATCCGAGCGACGAAACCTCTCTGGACGAAGCGGCCGTTCACAAGCTCGACACCATCTGCAGAAAACTGGACCTTCAACCGGACGATCACGTTATTGAAATCGGCACGGGCTGGGGCGGTTTTGCGATTCATGCAGCGAAACACTACGGTTGCCACGTAACCACGACCACCATTTCCCAGGAGCAGCTGGATCTGGCTCGCGAGCGCGTCACGTCAGAGGGTCTGGAAGATCGTATTACCCTGCTTTTCGACGACTACCGGGATCTGGAAGGACAGTTCGATAAGCTGGTCTCCATCGAAATGATTGAGGCTGTCGGTCCGCAATTCCTGGACAGCTATTTTTCGCAGATCAGCCGTTTGCTCAAGCCTACCGGGCTCGGGCTGGTCCAGGCGATCACGATGCCGGAGCAGCGCTACGAGCGCGCTCTAAAAAACGTGGATTTCATCCAGCGGTTTATCTTCCCGGGCAGCTTTATTCCGTCCTTTGGCGCCATCCTTGGCTCAGTCAGAAACGGCTCAGACCTTTTAATGACACACTCCGAGGATATCGGTTTCCATTACGCCCGCACCCTGCATGATTGGTGTGACCGGTTTATGCAAAACCGTGATGCCCTCTCGGATGTCCGATACGACGAAGCTTTTCGGCGGCTTTGGCAGTTTTACTTTGCCTATTGTGAAGCCGGCTTCAGTGAACGGGCCATCGGTGTCTCTCAGATTGTCTTCGCCAAGCCTGGCAACAAAACCGCAGGTGGTTTGAAGCTATGATTCAGTCGGAAACCGTCCGCAACGTCATCAACTTCGTGCTGTTCCAGGCTGGCTGGCTGGTTTGTGTGCTCTACCCTGGCCTGGGCGCTGTCGGCGTGGTAGCTCTGATTGTGGCGTTCCATCTGGCGTTTATCAGTCAGGCCAGAATGGCCGAGCTGCAGTTCATTGGCGCGGGTGTGGTTATTGGCGGACTATTAGACGGACTCTGGTTCAATATCGGTGTTCTCGACAACGGCATTGAAGAATTTCAACTTACCCCGGTATGGATTCTAGGGCTCTGGGCTGCCTTTTCCACCACACTTTCCCATTCGTTGTCGTGGATCAGCGCCAAGCCCTGGCTGCCTTTCGCCTGTGCACCAATTGCCGGGCCCTTTGCCTACTGGTCCGCCAGTAAAATGGGCGCAGTGGAGCTGCCGGATCTGGCGCTGTCACTGGGCGCCCTGGCGCTGGGCTGGCTGGTGGTTTTTCCCCTACTGCTCTTCATCCGAAAATCGCTTTACCCGGAGCTTGTACAATGAAGAACCTGACGTATCTGGCACTTCTTTGCCTTCCTGCGGCCGCAACGGCCGATGAAATCAGGTTCGTGGGAACGGCAAAGCCGATAAACGGTGGCGACGTTATCTATCAGGAAACACACACGGTAAGCGGAAGCTGTGAAGAGGGCCAGTTCACACCGACTGATCACTCCGTTCGATACAGCCGGCAAGGAGGAAGCACGGGTGAGGATGTGTTCGCAACCAAAGAACTGTCTTATGCTCAATCGGCTCTGAGACCAGACGTTGACTTCAGACAGCCCGATTTTTCTGAGGTGCTGGAGATTACCAATCGCGACGACAAAACCCTCGCAATCAGCTGGCAGGCGCCATCCGGTTCCACCGAAAAAGCAAACCTCGACGTTCGGCCAGAGCTGGTTGCAGACGCGGGATTTGATAATTTCGTCCGCCAGAGCTGGACGAGCGTGGTCATTAACGGCGAATCCGTAGATTTTGACATGGTTGCGCCAACCCGTGGTGATTACTACGGTTTTACCCTCGACCCAACCACAGACGACCGCATTGACGCGGAACATGTAGTCAGAATTCGCCCCACAAGTCGGCTGATGCGTTTTCTGGTGGACCCCATCTTACTGGGCTACAACGCGGACGGAATCTTGACGGATTACCTGGGCCTAACCAATATCCGCGAGAACGAAGACTCCAATTACACTGCTCACATTCGCTACAGCATCAATGCGACCCCCGATTGTGAACTGACACGCTGAATACGGCTTGCTGGCAGGAGCCAGCCCCGGCCCCTGATATGTTAGGCTTTCGTCTTAACGGATTTATCTGCCGACCACTTTCCAAGGGCCTGAATTCCGATGATGTTCGTGTCTTTTAACGTCAACAGTATCCGCACCCGACTGCATCAACTTGAAGCAGTGATCGAAAGCCTGAACCCGGATTTCATCGGGTTACAGGAAACCAAAGCTCAGGATGAAGACTTTCCAGAGCAGGCCATCCGGGATCTTGGCTATCACGTTCATTTCCACGGACAAAAAACACACTACGGCGTCGCATTGCTGTCAAAGCAGGCTCCGGATCACATCCAGAAAGGTTACCCCTGGGACCCCGAAGACGCACAAAGGCGTTTGATTACCGGCCGATTTACGGTGAACGGACGAACGCTGACAGTGATCAACGGTTATTTTCCCCAGGGCGAAAGCCGGAACCACCCGGTGAAGTTTCCCGCCAAAGAGCGCTTTTACGCAGATTTGATGCGTTACATCGATGACACTCGGCCGAAGACTGACGACCTCCTGGTGATGGGTGATGTGAACATCTCCCCCACCGACCAGGATATCGGCATTGGCGCCGACAACATGAAGCGCTGGTTGCGGGACGGTAAGTGCAGCTTTTTACCAGAGGAACGGGAATGGTTGGGGCAGGTTCAAAATCGCGGACTGACCGACATATTTCGCCATCTACACCCGGAAGAATCCGACACCTTCAGCTGGTTTGATTACCGCAGCAAAGGTTTCGAACGCGATCCCAGACGTGGGTTGAGAATCGACCTGATCATGGCCGGCGACGGACTGGCTGCCCGAGCGGTATCTTCCGGAGTGAGCTATGATATTCGGGCCATGGAGCGGCCGTCAGACCATTGTCCGGTCTGGGCCAGCTTCGATCTTTAATTGTCAGATCCGGCAGGCGACATGAAGAAAGTCAAAACAAGAGATCGTATTCTCGAGGCCAGTCTGGCGCTGTTCAATAGTGTCGGCGAGCCTAACGTGACGACCCTGCTGATCTCTGACGAACTGGATATCAGTCCAGGCAATCTGTACTACCACTTCAAAAGCAAAGGCGACATTATCGGGGAGCTGTTTGACAGCTACGAACATGAGATGGCGGACCTGCTAGCCGTTCCGCCAGACGCGGATATTTCGCTGGATCAACAAAGTTTCTTTCTGCACCTGCTGTTCGAAACGGTGGCCCGTTATCGCTTTCTCTATCAGGATCTGGTGAACGTGCTCTCCCGGTACGACCAGCTCCAAACCCGTTTCCGCCGGATCCTTAAGAAAAAGACCGATGGTTTTCGGGCTTTGTGTGAAAGTTTTCGGCGCCAGAAATTGATGAAAATCAGCGACGAAGAACTTCGGGTGCTTTGTCAGCAATTGACGCTAACAGCCTGTTATTGGGTTAGTTTCGATAGCCTTTCACACTTGGATGACAGGGATTCGGTTGACCCGGGAAAGGGGGTGTATCAAATGATGTACCTGATGCTGCCCTACTTCGGCGAGCCGGAGCAGGAGCAGATCGTCATGATGAGCCGGGACTATTCCTCTTCAGAACGCTCTTCGTCCTGATCCCGCAGTTTCTGGAGCTCCGCTTCCAACACCTGGATACGACGCTCCATGGCCTCAATTTCTTCACGACGGTGAATCCCGAGTCGGCGTAGCGCACCAGACACCCGTTCATCAAACATGGTTTCCAGTCGATCCCAGGTCCCGGTCGCTTTTTGCCGCACGTCACCTACGCGGTCTTCCACTGATTTAATCTGCTTCCCGACGACGCCACGGGTTTTGGTTTCCAGTTGTTCACCTTCGTGAACCAGACGCTCAAAAAAACGACCGGCGTCGTCTTCGGCTTTTGTATAAGCACCAAGGCCGGCGAGCCAGATTTGCCGGGCGGACCCTTTAATCCGTCCCGCGAGCTGGTCGTCTTCAGTTTCGTGTTTTTGATCGTCGTCTTCAGACATGCAAAACCCTCAGAAAGCGTTAACGGTTATAGGTCTCTAATTGTATTACACGCAGCGTCTGATTTCAGTCCTCCGTAAAAAATCAACCGCTGGCCCGCCGGGCCTTCCCGCCCGCAAAACGGCGCTACGACACGCCTCGGTATAAGCACTGCGTGAATATGAAAAAATGTGCTCAACGCAGCCGTCATTTCTACTTGTGCTGAGCAGATTTTGTACAATACTTGCGTGTACCGATGTCTCCGCTGATATCGGTGTCTGGAAGTCTTTCATGGATACTACTCGCACGCCTCTGCCCGGCCATCAGTGCCGGGCTTTTTTATGACCGCTCTTTGTTATACATTTCTATCATATCCTTATCATTTTTTTACAAAATGGGAGCTCTTTATGATCGACGTTACCTGGGTGCAATTCACACCCTGGACGGCGCTGGCTGGTGGCGCGCTTATCGGCGTTGCGGTTGCGCTCATGCTTCTGTTCAACGGACGGATCGCCGGCATTAGCGGGATTCTGGGCGGCATCCTGACCACCAATCCCGGTGATCTTCCCTGGCGCGCGGCCTTCGTCGCCGGACTAGTCACTGCGCCACTTCTCTGGTTAATAGTGGCTGATTTGCCGCCCCTCACGATTGATGCAGGTTATCCCATGATTATCGGGGCCGGTCTGCTGGTAGGAATCGGAACCCGCTATGGCTCCGGATGCACCAGTGGCCATGGTGTTTGCGGGATTTCACGCTTCTCCCCTCGCTCACTGGTCGCAACCTCGATTTTCATGGCCGCTGGCTTCGCCACTGTTTATCTCGTCCGCCACCAGACAGGAGGCTTCTGAACCATGGTATTCACCCTTCTATCGCTGCTCAGCGGTCTGGTGTTTGGCGTTGGACTTCTGGTGAGCGGTATGGCTAACCCGGCTAAAGTTCTTGGATTTCTCGATCTTGCCGGAAAATGGGATCCGTCCCTGGCCCTGGTCATGCTAGGCGCTATCGCGGTGGGCATAGTCGCCTTTCAGATAGCAGGAGCGCGAAAACTTACCTTTCTCAAGCTTGAGTTTCGCCTGCCAACCAGGACCGACATGGACAAGCGCTTGATCCTCGGCAGCGTTCTGTTCGGCGCTGGTTGGGGGCTTGCCGGGTTCTGTCCGGGACCTGCACTGGTCGCCATGGGCGCCGGCGAACCCAAAGCGGTGGTATTCGTTGTCGCCATGCTGGCGGGCATGGCGCTGTTCGAAGTTCTGGAAAAACGTCGCAACGGGAACTGAGGCGACCGGCAAACGGCTCTGACACTCCCGGGCGGCTGTGGCATGATGTGCCCATCGTGTCATCAGCAAGGAGATCACATGGACATCAGACCTATTGACGACCACATTGCCGTGTCACCCCAGGTTACCCTCGACGACATTTCGGAATTAGCGCGCCTGGGCTTCAAAACCCTGGTGGCCAACCGCCCGGACAGCGAAGAACCCGGCCAGCCTGCAATGGCGGATCTTGAGGCCGCCGCAGAGGCCCATGGCCTGAAATGGGTCTACCAGCCGGTTGAGTCCGGCAATATTCAGGATTCCGATGTCGTCAGGTTCGACGAGATGATCCGCGACGCTGACGCCCCCGTACTTGCCTTCTGCCGGAGTGGAACCCGCTGCACAGTTCTATGGGCATTGAGTTCTGCCCGTCGCGGCGAGGCCGTGGACGATATTGTGAGCAAGGCCCGAAACGCAGGTTACGATATCAGCGGGCTGACCCCCAGAATGACCCAGCAGTTCGGCAAATAAACCCACACTTCGCAGCTTCGCATCACCATCAGGACGCAACATCATGCAGTACAAGGGTACCGCCAACTTCAGCCACGATCATCCGGAAAAAATCGGCGTACTGGTTACCAATCTTGGTACACCCGACGCACCTACGACCCCGGCTTTGCGCCGGTACCTGGGAGAATTTCTTTGGGATCCCAGGGTGGTGGAAGTACCCCGACCACTCTGGTGGCTGATTCTTCACGGTATCATCCTGCGGATCCGGCCCAGCCGCTCCGCAAAGGCCTACGCAGGCGTCTGGACGCCGGAAGGGTCCCCGCTGCTTACGCATACGGCAAAACAGGCTGAAGGCATCCGTAAGGAGCTCCAGGCCAAATACGGCAACAACCTGGTCGTTGCCTTTGCCATGCGCTACGGCAACCCGGGAATCGGGCATGTCCTGAACGAACTCCAGGCGCAGGGAGTCCGCAAACTGCTGGTACTTCCAATGTACCCCCAGTATTCGGCGTCCACATCGGCATCCACATTCGACGCGATCGCCCACGACTTTACCCGTCGCCGCTGGCTGCCGGATCTGCGTTTTATTTCGCACTACCCGGACTACCCACCCTACATTGAAGCCATGGCTGAACACATTCAGGCTCACTGGAAAGAGCATGGGCGCAATCAAAAGCTGGTGCTGTCCTATCACGGCGTGCCTTTGAAATATTTAATGAAGGGCGATCCGTATCACTGCGAGTGCCACAAGACATCAAGATTGCTTGCGGAAAAGCTCGGCCTTGGCAAAGACGAATACATGACAACCTTCCAGTCACGTTTTGGACGTGAAGAATGGCTTCAACCCTACACCGATGAAACCCTCAAAGGACTGGCCGGCAAAGGCATTAAGTCGATTGATGTTTTCTGCCCCGGCTTTTCATCAGACTGCCTTGAAACAGTCGAAGAAATCGACGAAGAAAACCGGGAATATTTCGAGGAAGGCGGTGGCGAAGGCTTCAGCTACATCCCGGCACTGAATGCGACTCACGGCCATATCAAAGCCCTCACGCAACTGATCGAAGAAAACCTCCAGGGCTGGCAGGTGCCGCAGAACAAGCCGGAAGAGTTGGCCCACCGTCTTGAACTGGCCGAAGCACAGAAGCAGGCGCAATACCCCGGGCGAGGTATGTAATGAAGCTGAATTGCGATCTGGGTGAAAGCTACGGCGTCTGGCAGATGGGTCAGGACGACAAGGTGATGCCCCTGATCGACATGGCCAACGTTGCCTGCGGATTCCATGCCGGCGACACCAACGTTATGCAGAAAACCGTTGCTCTGGCTGCGCGACACGGCGTCGAGATAGGCGCACATCCTTCGTATCACGACCTGCCGGGATTTGGCCGGCGGTCGATTCCCCACTCGCCGCAAGAAATCGAAGCACTGATTCTATATCAGCTCGGAGCGCTGGATGGCCTGTGTCGAGCTCAAGGGGTCGGCCTGGGCTATGTCAAGCCCCACGGTGCCCTGAACAATGACATGATGCGGGATATGTCCACACTCGAGGCGGTCATGGTCGCCACCCGCAAATACGACAAGGCCTTACCGCTGATGCTGCCTGTGACGGTTCACTATGGACGGCACAAAAAACTGGCGGACTACGTGGGCATCCCCGTGCTTCTTGAAGCGTTCGCCGACCGGGCCTATGACGATGAAGGGCAGCTAGTCTCCCGCCGATTGCCCGGCGCAGTGCATCAATCGGTGGACAAAATTGTCGAACAGGCGGTCTCCTTTGCGCAAAAAGGCGGCGTCAAAAGTTCCTCCGGTCAGTGGCTGGATCTGCCTGCAGACAGCCTCTGCGTTCATGGAGATACCGATGGCGCTCTGGCGGCCATTCGTCAGATCAGAGACGCCCTGACCACTGCCCGGCCATGATATTCCCGGTTGCCGAAAACGCCCTTCTGGTCACCCTGGCCGACGCCATCAACCCGCAAATGCCGGCAACACTTCGCGCACTGTGCGAACGGCTTAACGCCCAGCAGTGGCCATGGCTTGTCGATCTTGTACCGTCTTACACCACGCTTCTCATTGTTTACGATCCTGACCAACTGGACTTCAGGCAGGCGGCGGCAGCCGTCAGGCCATTCTTCACCGACACCAGCAAACATACCCCGGACGATGACGACCAGCCGCTGATTCAACTGCCCGTCTATTACAGCGACGAGTCAGGGCCGGACCTGACCAGTCTGGCCGACGCCTGCGGCCTGACAGTCGATGAGGTGATCGCCAAACACTCAGGGACCCACTATCAAGTGTATGCCATGGGGTTCGCTCCAGGGTTCGGGTTCATGGGCGAAGTCGACCCGGCCATCGCCCATCCCCGCAAACAGACGCCACGGCAAAAGGTACCGAAAGGCAGCGTCGGCATTGCGAACCGGCAAACCGCCGTCTACCCGGTCAGTTCTCCCGGGGGTTGGCAGCTCATCGGGCGCTGCCCGACGACTTTGTTTGACCCTGAAAAGCTTTCGCTGCTGGGCATTGGCAACCGGGTTCAGTTTTATCCCGTTACCCGTGAAGACTTTTTGCAGCTTGGGGGCGAGCTTTGAGCGCCCTGAATTCCGGTCTCTGGATAACCGATCCAGGCGTAAGCGCCACCATTCAGGATCTGGGCCGCAAAGGCTTCCGGCACCAGGGACTGGCCGTCGGCGGGGCACTGGACCTGCATGCGTTTCACTGGGCCAACAGATTGCTGGGAAACCCGGTCGACGCCGCCTGTCTGGAGATTCTGCTCGGCGGCTTCAGGGCCACAGCGCAGACCGACATAACCGTTGCACTGACCGGGGCAGACGCCGCCATCACCGTCAATCGAAAACAGGTTGAGAACTGGCAAACTCTGGCACTGAAGGCCGGCGACGAACTGGAAATCGGACACTCACATTCCGGCCGCATCCTTTATCTGGCGCTGCCCGGCGGTATTGACAGCCCGCAGTGGTTCGGCAGCCGATGTGTGGTGCCGCGAGAGCAGATTTCCGGGCTTTCCCCCGTCACCACAGAATCCCGCCTGATGCCATTGCGTTTGAACGCACAGGCTGAACAGAGGGTAACCCCTGCTGGTTCGCGAAGAGATTATCGTGAAGATCTAACGCTGCGGGTCATCCCGGGCTACCAATACGACCATTTCAGCCGCGACGACCTGCTGCGCCTCACCACGCGGGACTATACGGTTACCCAGCAATCCGACCGCATGGGGTTTCGGCTGGATGGTCCGGCGCTGGGCAGAGTGCCGCCGGGAATAATTTCGGAGGGTATTGCACCAGGTTCAATGCAAATTCCGGGTGACGGCCAACCCATCGTGCTGATGAGCGACTGCCAGACCATCGGCGGATACCCCAAGCCTGGCGTCATCGCGTCAGTGGATTGCCACAGGCTTGCTCAGCGACTACCCGGCCAGGCCGTTCGGTTTGCCTTTACAGACATTGCCGATGCGCAAAATGAGCAGCGATTGTTCAACCGGTATTTTCGGGCTCGGTGTTAATAGGCTGACAATAAAAACTTTTTCGCCAGATAACAGGTAGTATGAAGTTTAAGAAATGATGATTGACGGGAGGTTTTGCTCGGAACGGATTTTTCGTGGGGAGGAAAAAGTGGCGGTGGGCCAGGGATTCGAACCCCGGGTACGCTACAAACGTACGGCGGTTTTCAAGACCGCTGCATTAAGCCACTCTGCCAGCCCACCGTTTTTCCACAGCCGTCATTGCGACAGCGACGAGCATGATACCGGAATAGCCTGCTCTGTCAACGCCCTGCAGAAACCCGACGGCATAACCGTAGTGATTATCCCGGTATCAGATCGATTAAAAGTCTGTGAACCCAGGTTAAACGTAATTTAAGGAATCTTTACGGATGTTAACGGTCAGAAACGATTGAAAGTTCAGGATCTGCCATTACTATAGAGTTAATACACTTGGTTCGGGCAATGCCTGATTGCGCGAACCAGTAAGTTGCAAAAACCGGAGATGAGTCAGAATGGAAAACAGACAGTATAGCGTTCAAAAACAGGGAAGCGCGGTTAATCGCGGCTCTGCGACGACGGCGATCGGCGCAGAAGCGAAGAAAGTGCTGCGCAATACCTACACCCTACTTGCCATGACGCTGCTGTTCAGTGCGGCAACCGCTGGCGTATCCATGGCTATGGGTCTCAGCCATATGGTTGGCCTGATGTGCAGCATCGGCGCACTCCTTTTGATCTGGTTTGTGCTGCCAAAGACAGCGAATAGCTCAGCCGGCATTGGTGTCGTCTTTGCCTTCACCGGCCTGCTCGGTTTGTCGCTTGGACCGATCCTCTCTTATTACCTGGCGATGTCAAACGGTGGCCAGATCGTTATGCAGGCTCTGGGTGGCACGGCCGCGGTCTTCTTTGGCCTGTCCGGCTATGTGCTGACCACCAAGAAAGACTTCAGCTTCATGCGCGGTATGCTCGTTGCTGGCCTGATGGTCGTGGTTGTCGCCATGCTGGGCACGTTCGTTGCGGCTATGTTTGGCGTTGACGTGACCGTCTTCAGCCTGGCGCTGAGTGCGGCCATCGTCTTCCTGATGTCTGGCTTCATCCTCTATGACACCAGCCGTATCGTAAACGGTGGCGAAACCAATTACATCCTTGCGACCACAGGCCTGTATCTGAACATCTACAACCTGTTCGTAAGTCTGCTGCACATCATCGGCGCATTCTCTAACGAATGATCGGCCGTTCGTTGAAGGAAACGAAAACCCCGGCAAACGCCGGGGTTTTTACGTTGGTTATCACCGGTGCGCCCTACTCGTCGCAGGCACCTCAGACCGCTTTGCGCTTCGCACAGGCCGCCCTGGCCGGTAACAAACGCATTGATCGCGTATTCCTGTATGGCGACGGCGTTCACCTCGCGTCCAGCCTCGTCGCCCCGCCGTCTGATGAACTGAATCTCTGTGAAGCCTGGGCCGGTTTTCTATCCGAAAACGACATTCCGAGCGTCGCTTGTATTGCGTCAGCCCTCAGGCGTGGGCTTATCGATGAATCGGAACAGCAACGTTACGGTTTGTCCGCATATAACTTACGAGCGCCCTTCGAAATTGCCGGTCTCGGGGAATGGGTAGACAGCACGACCTCTCAATCCCGGGTTATCTACTTTCACAAGGGGAACTGACGTGAGCACGCTGATCATTATCGACCAGCCGCCCTACGGCTCCTGGGAAGGCAGAGAAGCACTTGATATGGCGTTCTCGCTGGCCGCGTTCGATCAACCGGTGTCACTACTGTTCTGTGGCGCAGGCGTGAACTGGCTGCGCAAAGGGCAGGATGCCGGTCAGGTCGGGCAGAAATCCGTTGAGCGAAACCTGGCGGCGGCCCCGATCTTTGGCGTGGAAGCGCTTCTTGCTGACCGCAATGCCTGTCATCAGTTCGGTCTGACAGAAACCGAGTTGCTGGACCATGTCTCTGTTACTGACTTTTCTCCCGAACTGACGGACCGCTTCAATCATGTAGCGTTCGCAGGCTAGGAAGCAGCCCGATGATTACTTTTAAAACCCTGCATATTCTCAACAAATCTCCGGAACACAGCCGCTACCGATTGTGTCTTGCCGCCGTTGGCTCTGAAGACGCTGTGCTGCTGACGGAAAATGGCGTTCTGGCCACGGCAAGGCCGCCAGAAATCGATCCTAAGCGGTGGTTTGCGCTTGGGCCAGATCTCCAAGCACGGGGACTATCCAGTCACCTCAGCAAGGATCAGACGCTCTCCTATGACGACATGGTCGAGCTGACGGCAACTGCAGAAAACGTCATAAGCTGGTGAACCATGACTGACAACCCAATGCCCGAGCGTAACAATGAGGGATTTCTGGAAGATGCAGAACACTGGAACCCCGAGGTAGCGACCGCTCTTGCAGCGGAAAGCGACCTTCAGCTTTCTGACAATCATTGGGAAATCATAAAGTTCCTGCGTTCTTTTTATCAGGAATATGAAGTATCACCACCGTCAAACCGTTTATTCGTAAAGGCGGTGAAAGAAACGTTCGGCGAAGAGAAAGGCAACAGCATTTACCTGATGCAGCTGTTCCCCGGCACGCCTGCCAAAACAGCCTGCCGCATTGCCGGGCTTCCAAGGCCGACCAACTGCCTGTGAAACTGTGGCCCGGCCTCCGGTCAGTCGTCTGCTTTTTTGCGAGTAGAGCCCGGCCCGTCCGCCCAAAAGCTACTCAGGCCGTTTTCAAACAGGCCAGACCCGAATTTTCGAACCTGCCGGGTAGACTCTTTTAGCGAGGTTTCGGGGAATTCCCGCAAGGTTTCTTCAACCCCCTCGCGAACGCCCCTTTTTACCGCCGGTTCGATGGTTTCAGCCGCCTCAATGACCTCGCTGACTTTTTGATCCAGATACGGCCGGACAACCGCTAACCAGAACCCTGCCAGCGCCAGCAAAACCGCCAGAAAAGCACCGACAACCACTGCCAGAAGCATCCATCCAAAGGCCATATCCAATCTCTCCTCTTTCCCAGCGTCATGGGCCGACTTGTTATCCCGCAAATCCACTGAGCATTAAAAACTGAATGGCCCCGGCCAGCAGACCGAGAACACCGCCGACCAGCATTAACTGTAACTCTTCCTCACGGAAAGCCGGGCGCAGGATGTCCTGAAACTCCTTCGGACCCAGCGCTTTCATCTGCTCAGCCAGTACACTGGCGACGACCGGCACACGTCCGCGATTGAAAGCAGAATCACTGAAGACATCCTGTGTCGCCAGAACGGCCTTTTGATTCATCGCCTTCTTGAGTTCAGTGTAGCCGGTCATGCCAACCGTCACCTGCGCTGTGAGCTTCATCACCACCGAGTTGTCCAGTAGTGGCCGCAGGTGTTTCTGGATGATCGCCCGGGTGCGGTCACCGTGGCGGCCATTGATCATGGCGTCAGCGACTTTTTCCACCGTTATTAGCTCTTCAGCGACCAACTGGGCCCAAACATCGCTTATTTCCGGCTGGCGTTTCAGGAAAAGCCCCTGCACTTTCCAGAACAGAATACGCCTGGGCTTGAGTGGGCTGAAAATCAGGTTGATGGCGATCCAGTTAGTCAGGAAACCGACCACAAATCCGCCAACCGGCAACAACCATGGCTCCGGATAGTAAGCCCAGATTGGCGCCAGAATCGCGCCCAACAGGCCGCCTACAATGGCGCCACGGCTAATCACCGATTTCAGCTCTGCTGACCCTGCCTGCTGGAAAATACGGTTCATCAGGTCCGGGTGTGTCGCCAGTTCGCGGCTAAGCAAGGCTTTCAGGTCCACCAGATCGTTCAGGTCGTCGCCAAAATCCTCGACCAGTGATTCAATCCGCTTTGGCAGCTGTTCCCGACCCCAGCGATAAATGCGATGGCGTACAAACTGCGGCAGGTTGTCCCAGAGCACCGGTTGGAGATCGTACATCACCTCGTCAATGTACTCGTCCATTCGCGGCCCCACTTGCGAGACCACCTGTTCAACGATTTTTTCCGGCTCGAGTTTCCGGTAAACGGCATTCAGGTCGCCGAACTGCTGAAGCGTGCGGTCGATGCAGATGTGCGCCATTTTCTCGGCTTTCCGGGGGATGACGCCCTGCCAGCCAATAGAGCCAAAGCCCCTAAATTGAATGGGATAGAACGACATCTGAATGGCCAGCCAGTTAGTGAGCCAACCCACCACAGCGGCCATCAATGGCACCGAAATAAGCGCTACGTCAACCAAGTGATACCCCAGCTAATTAAATAAAAGCGCATGATCATTGTTTCAGCCACAAAAAAGCCGACGTATGCCGGCCTTTATATCACGCAAGCCTCACCAGAGCTTTACTGGTAATACGCGTTTTCGGTGTAACTATGATCCGTTACGTCCCTCACGGCCGTAATTTCCGGAACGCGTTCTCGAAGCGTGGTCTCAACGCCCTGCTTGAGCGTCAGACTGACCGCGCTGCAACCCTGACAGCCACCGCCGAAGCGAAGCACCGCGACTGACTCGTCAGCGATTTCAACCAGAGACACCTCGCCACCGTGGGCTGCCAGGTTCGGGTTGATCTCGGAGGCCAACACATACTGGATACGGTCCGGCAGGGGTGCGTCGTCATCAACCTTGGGAACCTTGGCGTTGGGTGCCTTGATAGTCAGCTGGCCGCCCATCTTGTCCGTGGAATAATCCACATAGGCCTCTTCGAGGAAAGGCACGGAGTTATGATCAAGGTACAGGGTGAATTTTTCCAGATCGACCTGTTCGTCAGTGGGCACCACCTCGTTGGGCGGACAGTAGGCAAGACAGGTTTCGGCATTCTTGGTGCCCGGCTGGGTGACGAAAATACGTACACCCATGCTTTCAACATCCTGTTTTTCGATAAGTTGTGCGAGATAGTCTCGCGCGGAATCTGTAACAGTCACCAGAGCCATAGTTGCAACCTGTTTGAGAATACGGTTTAAAAATTCTATCTGTGCATTGAAGTGTATTTTAAGTGAGTTCGCGCCAACATGAAAGACCAAGTAATTTAGTCAGGCTTTCGAGCCGGCAACAGGACGACTTGGTCCATTTTTGCTATGATCCCGCGCCTCTGAACTAAACATGAAACCCGGAAATCCTGTTATGACTGATCGCAAAACCCGCCTGGAGCAACTGTCTCAAGCCCTGAAAGAACGCATCATCGTGCTCGATGGCGGTATGGGCACGATGATTCAGAATCTCAAGCTGGACGAAAGCGCCTTCCGGGGCGATCGTTTTGCCGATTACGACCGCGACGTTCAGGGCAATAACGACCTGCTGAACCTGACCCAGCCGGCCCTGCTGCGAAATATTCACGCGGACTACCTCGAAGCCGGCGCAGATATTATCGAGACCAACACCTTCAACTCCACGCAATTGTCGCAGGCAGACTACGGTCTGGAATCGGTTGCAAAAGAGCTGAATGTCGCCGCCGCGCAGCTGGCTCGCAAAGTAGCTGACGAATTTACCGCTCGCGACCCAGCCCGGCCCCGGTTTGTTGCCGGCGCGGTTGGCCCTACGTCACGCACGGCGTCAATTTCACCCGATGTGAACAACCCAGGTTACCGGAACGTTGATTTTCAGACTCTTGTCGACAACTATTACGAGGCTGTTGAAGGTCTGGTAGAAGGTGGCTGCGACCTGATTCTGATCGAAACCATTTTCGACACCCTGAACGCCAAAGCCGCGATCTACGGCACCCAGCAATATTTCGAAGACAGTGGCATCACTCTGCCCATCATGATCTCCGGCACCATTACCGATGCTTCTGGCCGCACCCTGTCCGGCCAGACCACCGAAGCCTTCTGGAACTCCATAGCCCACACCCGGCCGATCTCCGTCGGTCTGAACTGTGCCCTAGGCGCCGATGCGTTGCGCCCCTACGTCGAGGAGCTGTCCGCCAAGGCTGACACCTACGTCAGCGCCCACCCCAATGCGGGCTTGCCCAACGAATTTGGCGAATACGACCAGACGCCGGAAGAAATGGCCGACATCATCGAAGGTTTCGCCCGCGACGGCTTCCTGAACATTATTGGTGGCTGCTGTGGCTCCCGGCCAGACCATATTGAAGCCATTGCCAATGCGGTAGCCAAGTATCCGCCACGGAAAATCCCCTCGCCCAAACCGGCGCTGCGGCTGGCCGGGCTTGAACCCTACACCGGCGATGAGAATACCCTCTTTATCAACGTCGGCGAGCGCACCAACGTCACCGGTTCCAAGCGGTTTTTGCGGTTGATCAAGGAGGAGCAGTACGAGGAAGCTCTGAGCGTTGCCCGGGACCAGGTCGAAAACGGCGCCCAGATCATCGATATCAACATGGATGAGGGCATGCTGGATTCGAAGGAGGTGATGGAAACCTTCCTCAAACTAGTGGCCTCTGAGCCGGACATTTCACGGGTTCCGCTGATGATCGATTCCTCGAAATGGGAAGTAATCGAAGCGGGCCTGCGCTGCGTTCAGGGTAAGGCGGTAGTCAACTCCATCAGCCTGAAAGAGGGCGAGGAAGAATTTCTGAAACGGGCAAACGATTGCCTGCGTTACGGCGCGGCCGTTGTGGTGATGGCCTTTGACGAAAAAGGCCAGGCTGACACATTCGAGCGCAAAACCCAGATCTGCAAACGCTCTTACGATCTGTTGGTCGCTGAAGGCTTCAATCCCGCCGACATTATTTTTGACCCTAATATTTTTGCCATAGCCACTGGCATTGAAGAGCACAATAATTACGCGGTGGACTTTATCAATGCCGCCCGCTGGATTCGTAAAAATTTGCCGCATGCCTCCATTTCCGGCGGTGTCAGTAACGTGTCCTTCTCCTTCCGGGGCAATGACGCGGTTCGTGAAGCCATTCACTCGGTTTTCCTGTATCACGCCATCAAGGCCGGCATGAACATGGGCATCGTTAACCCCGGCCAGTTGGTGATCTACGACGAGATTGATCCCGAGCTGAAGGAACTGGTTGAGGACGTGGTTTTGAACCGCCGCGATGACGGCACCGACCGCCTGCTCGAAATCGCCGAGCGCTATCGCGGCAAAGGCGGCAAAACCCAGGAAGAAGACCTGGCCTGGCGGGAATGGCCGGTAGAAAAGCGCCTGGAACACGCCCTGGTCAAAGGCATTACCAGCTACATTCTAGACGACACAGAGGCCTGCCGCCTGCGCGCCGAACACCCGATCGAAGTGATCGAGGGCCCGCTGATGGACGGCATGAATGTGGTCGGTGACCTGTTTGGCGACGGCAAGATGTTCCTGCCCCAGGTGGTCAAAAGCGCCCGCGTAATGAAACAGGCCGTTGCCCACCTGATTCCGTTCATCGAAGCGGAAAAATCCGAAGGCCAAAAGGCCAAGGGCAAGATCCTGATGGCAACGGTAAAGGGCGACGTTCACGATATCGGCAAAAACATCGTGGGCGTGGTGCTTCAGTGCAACAACTACGAAGTCATCGACATGGGCGTGATGGTGCCCTGTGACAAGATTCTGGACACCGCCATCAAGGAAAATGTCGATATCATCGGCCTCAGCGGCCTGATCACACCGTCGCTGGACGAAATGGTTCATGTGGCTCGGGAAATGCAGCGGCTGAATTTCAACATTCCGTTGATGATCGGTGGCGCCACCACCTCCAAAGCCCACACGGCAGTGAAAATCGAGCCCCATTACAAGAACGACATTGCGCTTTACGTCTCTGATGCGTCGCGCTGCGTTAATGTGGCTTCTCAGCTGTTGAGCAAAACGGCCAAGCCCAAACTGGTTGAAGACGCCCGCACCGAGTACGACGAAATCCGCGAGCGTCGCAAAAATCGTGGTGAACGAACCAAGCTGGTCTCTCTCAAAGAAGCCCGCGAGCGCGCTCCGGCCATCGCCTTCGATGATTACCAACCGCCGAAACCGGCATTCACCGGCGTACGGACCTTTGAAACCTATGACCTGGCGGCGTTGGAAAAATACATTGACTGGTCTCCGTTCTTTATTTCCTGGGACATCGCGGGCAAATACCCCACGATTTTCGACGATCCCAAGCGGGGCGCGGCGGCGAAAAGCCTGTTTGAAGACGGCCATCAGATTCTGCGCCAGATGATTGATGACAAGCGTGTATCGGCAAAAGCGGTGATCGGATTCTGGCCGGCCAACCGTCGCGGCGACGACATTGTGCTCTACACCGACGAATCCCGCACCGAGGAGCTGACTACCCTTCACAGTCTGCGTCAGCAGGATGAAAAAGCGAAAGGTAAGCCTATGATGGCTCTGTCAGATTTCGTTGCACCAGAGGGCGACGGACCTGTGGATTACGTGGGCGGTTTCGCCGTGACAACGGGCATTGGCGCTGAAGAATTCTCTCTGGAATTCAAAGACCAGAATGACGACTACAACGCCATCATGGTGAAAGCTCTGGCAGATCGATTGGCTGAAGCTCTCGCCGAGTGCATGCACGAGCGGGTGCGCAAGGAATTCTGGGGTTATGCCAACGACGAGCAGCTTCGCAATGATGACCTGATTCGCGAGCGGTATCGCGGCATTCGCCCTGCCCCTGGCTACCCGGCATGCCCGGATCACACCGAAAAAGCGGCGCTGTTCAATTTGCTGAACGCACCGGAGAATGCCGGTATCGAGCTGACAGAGCACTTTGCCATGTACCCGACCGCTGCGGTTTCCGGCTGGTATTTTTCCCACCCGGAGTCGAAATATTTTGCGGTTGGCAAGATTGGACTAGACCAGGTTGAAGACTACGCTGAGCGTAAAGGCCTTTCCAAGGCAGAAGCTGAACGCTGGCTGGCGCCAAGCCTGGCGTACGATCCGGCAGAATAAAAAAGGGGGAGAATTAATGGGTGATCAAAAGGACAGACCGGCAGAGCAACGCTCGAAGGGTCCGGGTATTTTGAAGGTACTTCAAAGCGTTTTGGCTGGCGCTCTCGGCGTGCAATCCGATAAGCGCCGGGAAGAGGACTTCTCAAGCCACAGCGCATGGCCTTACATTATCGCAGGGATTATTTTTACGGTGGGCTTCGTGGTGACGCTGGTGATAATCGTTCAGGTGGTACTCGCAAGCCAGTAATTTACTGGCCTGCCACCCAGATAACCGCAGCCGCGACCGCAAGCACGATTAGCAAAACTGAGGCAACCGCGTCGGCGGCACTGTCGGATGTAGCTGACTTCTTCATGACTTTTCTCCCGGCTAGTGTTTGTTTTTGGTACTGCTCAGATACAAAACGCCAATTTATGTGTTTGGATACCAAGAGTCTACCCTTTTGGCTAAAGAAGACTTATCACTAAAATCGATTAATATATTTAAAAATAATCATTTTAATAAATAACGGCCCGGTGGTAGCCTTTTATTTAATAAAATTATATCCAAGATTCGAGTGCTTCATCAGGACACCCCACTATGTATCTCTATGACCAACACGATCGGCAAATAGCAGCCGAGCGGGTCGAGCAGTTTCGTGATCAAACCCGGCGCGCTCTGGCCGGTGAACTTGCCGAGGACGAGTTTCTCCCCTTGAGACTGCAGAACGGACTTTACGTTCAGCGCCTGGCTCCCATGCTGCGCATCGCTGTGCCCTACGGCATGTTGCGGTCAGACCAGCTGCGCCGGCTAGCCCGTATTTGCAGGGACTACGATAAGGGTTATGCCCACTTCACGACTCGTCAGAACGTTCAGCTTAACTGGCCCGCACTGGAAGATGTGCCGGATATTCTTGCTGAACTCGCAGAAGTCGAGATGCACGCCAATCAGACCAGCGGCAATTGCATTCGCAACACGACAACGGATCAGTTTTCCGGGGTTCAGGACGATGAAATTGCCGATCCCCGCCCGTACTGCGAAATTATCCGGCAGTGGTCGACCTTCCATCCGGAATTTGCGTTTTTACCACGAAAATTCAAAGTGGCTGTGAACGCTTCCGAGCACAGCGACCGTGCAGCCATTCAGGTTCATGATATTGGCCTGCAACTGGTACGCAGCGAAAACGGTGAACTCGGTTTCCGGGTTCACGTTGGCGGTGGCCTTGGCCGAACACCAATGGTTGGACCGGTCATTCGCGACTATCTGCCTGAAAAGGATCTGTTGACCTACCTGGAAGCCGTTCTGCGTGTCTATAACCGCTATGGACGCCGGGACAACAAGTTCAAGGCCCGCATCAAGATTCTGGTCAAAGCGCTGACCCCGGAAGGCTTTGCAGAGAAAGTGGAAGCGGAGTGGGCGCACATTAAGGATTCACCGACCCAGCTTACCGGTGAAGCGATCGAAAAGTTTCAGACCTATTTCACCGAGCCCGCATACCAGCAGGTTCCGGACGTGGCCGACATTCTTGCCACTCAACGCTTCGAGAACCGGCCTTTCGACCAATGGATTGCCCAGAATGTCGATACCCATAAGAAGCCGGGATACGCCATTGTCACCCTGACCATGAAAAAAACCGGCACCCCGCCCGGTGACGTCAGCGATAGACAGCTCGAGCAGATCGCCGATCTGGCTGATGACTACAGTTTTGGTGAGGCCCGGGTGACTCATCAGCAGAACGCGGTTCTGGCGGATGTTCGTAAAGACCGACTTTACGATCTCTGGCAGGCCATCAGTCCCATGGGCTTTGGCACGGCCAATCTGAACAAACTGACGGACGTCATTTGCTGTCCTGGCGGCGATTACTGCTCCCTGGCTAACGCTAAATCAATTCCGGTGGCAGAAGCTATCCAGCGCAAATTTGAAGATCTGGACTATCTCTACGACATTGGTGATCTGGACCTGAACATTTCAGGCTGCATGAACGCCTGTGGCCACCACCACGTGGGCAACATCGGTGTCCTGGGCGTGGACAAAAAGGGTCAGGAGTTTTACCAGATCAGTCTGGGCGGCTCGTCCCATCACGATGCGGCCATCGGTAAGATTCTCGGGCCATCATTTGCGCGGGATGCCATGCCGGACGTGATCAAAAGCATCGTTGATGTGTACATCGATAACCGTACTCAGGAAGAAGCCTTTCTGGACACCTATCGCCGCATCGGTATCGATCCTTTCAAGGAGCGTGTTTATGCCTGAGGTCATCGCCAAAGACGGAAGCATGACCAACGATGAATGGGTTGTGGTCCAGCGCCCGGCTGATGGTGAATCGCTGGATTTGCCAGATAAGCCTGCGCTGATCCCTGCGGATTTGTGGTTGGCCGGCAAAGACCATTTTCAGGGTGATAAAAGCATTGGTGTCTGGTTTGACAGCCATCAGGAACCGGAGATCCTCGAAGGTCTGGTAAATGAAGTGGACGTGATTGCCGTGAATTTTCCCAAGTTTGCCGACGGCCGCGGCTACAGTATTGCCCGCTTGCTGCGTGAGCGCCTGGGATACAAAAACGAGTTACGGGCCATTGGAGACGTATTACTGGACCAGCTTCAGTTCATGAAGCGCTGCGGTTTTGATCGTTTCGTTTTGCGGTCGGACAAGAATGCCGAAGAAGCCGCACGATGCCTTAACTTCTTCAGTCAGGGTTATCAGGCAGCGACGGACACCGATATACCGTTATTCCGCCGCCGCGCTTCCTGATCAAGGCCGCTGGTCCCTCTCCGGGATCAGCGGCTGTGGTCCAGAACAATTTTTCCGGATGACATGCCTTTAAGGAATGCGCTCAAGGCATCATTCAGTTCCGAACGACCGATATCCCGTGCGCTGGCCTCGGTTTCAGGACAGGCCCATTCCCCGGCCAGACGGTCCCAGACCAGTTGCTTTTCAGCCAGCGGAATTTCCACCGAATCAACGCCCAGCAAGTTATTACCCCGAAGAATGAAAGGCAGCACCGTGATTTCAAGCTGAGGCCCGGCGACCAGGCCGCAGCAGGACACCGAACCCCCTGGAAGAATCTGCTTCAGCATCTCCCCAAGCGGCGCACCGCCGACCGTATCAATGCCGTTGGCAAACAGCGGTTTGAGCATCGGTTTTTTGGTCGCATCGAAGGTATCCCGGCCAAGCACCTCGCGAGCGCCCAGTTTCTTGAGGGCTTCTGCATGGTCCGGCTTGCCGCTGACGGCAACAACATCAAACCCAAGCCCGGACAGAATTTCGACCGCTACGCTGCCTACGGCACCACTGGCGCCGCTGACAACTACTTTCCCCTGCTCTGGCGCCGCACCCATCGTCAGAAGCTTTTTAACGCACAGCCCTGCGGTGAGACCTGCTGTGCCATAGACCATGGCTTTTCGCGCATCCCAGCCACTCGGCATGGGCACACACCAGGCGGCCGGAACGCGAATGTACTCGCCAAACCCACCATCAGTATTCATACCCAGGTCGTACCCGGTGACGAGGACCTTTTCGCCCGGTGAAAAAGGTCCAACAGAGCCCTGAACAACCTCACCAGCGGCATCAATACCGGGCGTGTGGGGGAATTCCCGGGTCACGCCTTTATTGCCTGACGCGGACAGCGCGTCCTTATAGTTCAGTGAAGAATGGGAAACCCGGATAAGCACTTCGTTTTCCGGGAGGTCAGAGACCTTAAGGGTACGCTCCGCGCCGACATATTCGCCGTTGGATTCCTCTACGCGCCAGGCTTTAAATTCGGTTGTGTCTGTCATCATATGCCCCGTTGTCGTTGGCTTTACTGAATTTTCTGATTCCGGAACGCTCCGATAATACGCCAAACCGTGTGCTCCAGTGCCGCACTGGTGGCAAGACCGAGCTTTTCCGGTAACGTGCGTTTACGCTGATAAGTGACAGAGATTACGTCCGCCCGGTCACAGGCCTCAATAAGATATTCGTCGGAGGTTTTGATTTCATCGATGAGATTGACCTCCAGGGCACGGCGACCAAACCAGATATCACCGGTCGCAACCGCTGACACGTCCAGCCCTGGACGACGCTCACTGACGTAATCCTTGAACAGCACGTGAGTGTCCTCAAGATCTTCCAGGAACTTCGCCCTGCCCTTATCGGTATTTTCGCCGAACATGGTCAGGGTTCTTTTATTCTCACCGGCTGTCAGCACCTCAAAATCCACATCGTTCTTTTTTAGCAGTCGATGGAAATTAGGTAACTGCGCCACCACACCGATCGAACCCAGAATGGCAAACGGCGACGCGACAATCCGGTCCGCCACACAGGCCATCATGTAACCGCCGCTGGCCGCTACTTTGTCTACGCAGGCGGTAAGGGAGATCCCTTTGGCGCGTATTCGGTCAAGCTGGGCAGCTGCAAGCCCGTAGGAATGAACCATGCCGCCTCCACTTTCGAGACGAACAACCACTTCGTCCTTTTCCGGGTCCGCAATGCTCAGCACAGCGGTAATCGAACGCCTCAGCGGATCGGTGTCACTGGCCTTGATGTCTCCGTCAAAATCCAGCACAAACACTCTGGCGACCTGCTCCGGCTGCTCACCTCCCGCTTCTTTGCGCTTGGCTTTCTCTTCTTTGTGCTTCGCTTTTTCTTCTTTCTTGTGCTGTTTTTCCCAATGCTTGCGTTCACTTTCAGAGCGTAGTTTTGCCTGCAGATGCTCGCGTAGCTTGCGGTATTTCTCGTTCAGTTTACGAACCTTCAGCTCACCGTCCTCACCGGCATCGCCTTTACCTTTCTGTGCTGCCGAGGCAATCACCGAGACGACGACAGTAAGGGCCACAACCAGAGTGGCGGTCTTTGCGATGAACAGTCCGAAATCTATCAGGAATTCCAAGTTGCTTCTCCAGGATTAATCGTTGGTGTCCGATTGTAACCGAGGTGTTCAGGGGTACAAGCTTGCAAATTAAAACAAGCGTTCGATCGAGCTTGACACTACTTTTGTGTGCCCCTAAAGTCGGATGGCGAAAGCGGGTAATAACGCGCCAAGACGAAACACATAAAAGGGTAAAACAATGTCCGTAGCTCAGGTATTCGACAAACTCGAACAAAACTTCAATGCTGACGCCGCCCAGGGTCTTGATCTGGTATTCCAATTCGATATTGAAGACGACAAGACCTATCACCTGGTGATCAAAGACGGTGCCTGCACCAAGGCTGAAGGCCCGCACGACGACCCTTCTGTCACCCTGATCATGAACGCTGAAACTCTGCAGGGAATTGTCTCCGGCGAAACTGACGGCATGCAGGCGTTCATGGCCGGCCAGTTGCGCGCTGAAGGCGATATGATGCTTGCAACCAAACTGGGTGAGCTGTTCGACATGGGCTAAAGCCCCCGCTCGGTCAGAACAAAAAACCCTGCTTTTAAGCAGGGTTTTTTATGACCAAACAGTTTTTGTACCAATCAGTGCTGTCAGAGCCCTACATCGTCCAGTGACGATTCAGCCAGCCTGAGCAGGTCGGTGTTGCGCTCTTCCCGACGACCGACACTCTCTATGTAATATTCCAGCGACGTCAAACCGTCTGCCAGAGCCTCAAGCACTTGCGGTGCCGGCGCCTCGCGGGTATCCAGCAAGCGATACTGGATAGACTCGGCAACCCGCGCCAGCACTTTTGCGGCTTCCTGGTCATCAAGCATTTCAAGACCACCCCATATGCTGTGGAGTGTCGCAGGCAAGTTGGCAAGGTGGAGCTTGTCGTAGTCTGACTCGATAAAGGCCGTTATGGCTCGCTTTGCCAGAGTGAGCGCACTTTTGGCTTCCTCTGCTACAACATAAGTGGCTTCCTGCAAGTACAAAGACTCTTCACGGTTACGCTGGCCGCCCGCAAGCGCATCAGTCTCGGAAGTGATGCCCCGCGTTACAATCTGCAAGACGGCATCCTCTATGCTCAGGACGGAATCCGCCACCAGGTAGAGCTCACTTTCGCCCGGCAGGCGATTTTCCTTTTCCCATTCGCGAAGCTTGCCGGCTTCGGCCCTTGCCATGGATGCAAGCTGGTTCAGATCCAGCATGATCAGGGTATTAGCCAATCGCTCCAGTGCTTCGGCAATGGAGCTCAGTTCGGCCAGATCCGGTTCAATGCCGCGCTCCACAATGTCGAGCTTGTCCTTCAGCTGGTTCAGCTCATCCTGCAGGGCTGTCGAAAGCGATTGCAGAACGTCTGTACCGGGGCCGTAGAGTCGACGAGCGTGGGCATCAAACATGCTGTCGGGAAAGTCGGACGGAACAAGGCCAAAAGCAGAAAGCGCGGATATTACTTCAGGGTTGGCCGAGCCGCTGCGATATAACAGGTAAACCAGATCTCGTATCAGCGAATCAGGGGCAGTTTTCGTTGTGGCCACCTTGCCCACGTAAACAACTTCCCGGGAGTACTTTTCGACGCGCATAAACAGGCGCTTGCGGGCTTTACTGAAGCCCATGGTGCGATCCAGCATGGCATCAGCAACCATTGCCACCAGGCACCACATCTGGCCCATGGGAGCACCCTGGCAAAGCCTGACAAATCCGCGGGCCGCGCGGCTGAACAGCTTTTTACTGACTACGTCGTTTTTCTCCCGCAGTACGCCCAACAGGCCAACCTGAAAAGTCAGGCGCATTCGCCGGGCAAGAACCTCATAGTCCGCTTCATTTCCGTCCAACGGCGCCACTGGCATATTCGCGCAAAAATCCGGCGGTTCTTTCACATCGGCATCGAAAAAACAGGATTCCGGATAGGGCTTCTCACGGCGAGCTTCACGAAGATCGTTGATTACTGGCAGGAGCAGTTCGGGATGGTCAGCGCGCTGCTGATGGTAATACTCAACGTAACGGCGAAGGATAAACAGCGCGCTGTTGAGCGTCGTCAACAGGATATTCTTGTCGTCGTTGGCACCGACGGGTACGTCATTCGCCATCGTCACCGCTTCCTGGCAAAGAAGCGTTCCCGCCCGCAGTTCGACGAGCATGAAAATGCCGCGTAACTGATTCAGGAAATCGACACAGTTCTGCAGATCTTCACCACTGTCCCGGTTCTCTTGAAAGCGTTCAAGGCTGGACTCAGCGCTTTTTATGGTCTGTTCGATCTCGGCTTTTACAAGATCAAAGGACTGTGACTTTGTCGCCAAAGACGATTGAACCATAAACGCTTCCTGTTATTTTGCGTTGACTACCGCGTCCTGAAAAATCGCGAACTAACCATTACTTATACCACAAAACTCAAGTAGCTCAAGAAAGTCAAAATGTAACAAAACGTGACTTAATCTGACGATTCGAGACGGCCCCAGATCGTACTACCGGCCTTTGCAGCCAGAACCGACATGAACGCCTGATGAGCAGCGGTCTCTTCGTCAGTCGCGCCAACAACCGGTAATGGTTTGCGATTATCTGACACCCTTCGAACGCCCAGTCCACCGCCGGCAAGGTCGCTGTTTGCGTCCAGTGACAACGCAGTCTGGCCGCCAGTGAGCATCAGATAGACGTCTGCCAGAATTTCGGCATCCAGCAAAGCGCCGTGCAATTCCCGGCTGCTGTTGTCCACGCCGTAGCGTTTACACAGTGCGTCCAGATTGTTTTTCTGGCCGGGATGCTTCTTTCGGGCAATGGCCAGCGAGTCCACCACACCGCAATGTTCCGTGGTTTTTCTTTTGGATTTCAGGCGGGCGAATTCCGCGTCCATAAAGCCGATATCGAACGCGGCGTTATGAATAACCAGTTCAGCACCCTTGATAAATTCGAAGAATTCGTCGGCCACGTCGGAAAACACGGGTTTGTCAGTCAGGAATTCATTGGTGATGCCGTGGATCGTGATCGCTTCGGCTTCAACCTCTCGCTGGGGATTGATATAAACATGGTAGTGCCGACCGGTGGGCTGACGTTCCATCAGCTCCACGCAGCCGATTTCGATAATGCGGTGCCCCTCGGACGGGTCGATACCGGTGGTTTCGGTGTCGAGTACGATCTGTCTCATAAATTCTGTCTCTATTTAATGTCAGTCCGAAATAGAATCAGGCGTTTATCAACTCTTCGACGCCCTTGTTGGCAAGCTCATCGGCCAGTTCGTTACCGGGATTACCAGCGTGCCCTTTCACCCAGTGCCAGTTAACTCTGTGCCTGGCGACCTCTTCGTCCAGTTGGCGCCAAAGGTCCTCATTTTTTACCGGTTTTTTGGCAGCGGTTTTCCAGCCGTTTTTCTTCCAACCCTGCATCCATTCTGTGATGCCTTTTCGGACGTACTGGGAGTCGGTATACAATTCTATTTCGCAGGACCGCTTGAGTTCTTTCAGACCGCTTATTGCAGCCATCAATTCCATTCGGTTATTGGTGGTGTCGGCTTCGCCGCCGTGCAGCAGTCTCCGGGCCTTGCCGTAATTAAGCACTGCACCCCAACCGCCCGGCCCCGGATTTCCTTTACAGGCACCGTCTGTGTACATCACTACTTTCTCCGGCATTTTGCCCCCGTGATTCGTGTCACCTTCGTTTTTCGGAATACCCTCGTGAAGCACCGACGGCACCCCTGGCAGGCAATGGTATGACTTTCCTGCTATGCCAGGCCGGCTTGCGCGGCAAACGCGAATAGACCCGTTTTTTGGCAAGAATACAGTAATAGGCGCCAACAGGGAGAAACCGGTTTGCGCTCATCTTTTCAAACAGATTCCGGTTTTCCCGCATGGCCGAAGCCTGAAACGGTGCCTTGAAGAAGTTTATGTCCGCCGACTCCACAGTAAAATCCAACAGCCGTAGCCAGTCTTCCATGCGGGAGCGGAGCAGAAACCGCCCGCCCCAGGGTCCGGATCGATAGCGGGAAATCAGACGGCGAAGTCCCCAGAGTCCAAGCGGATTGAACCCGATGAGCAAAATGGAACCCTCGCCACGCAGCACTCGTGACGCCTCTCTGAGGGCCTGGTGAGGGTAAGGGGAAAAGTCGGCCGTATGATGCAGAATTACAAGGTCCATGGAATCACCGGGAAACGGCAGTTCGTCTGCGTCACACACGGCAACGCCAGTTGGAATGCCGTCATGCCAGGTCGGTGTAGTAGTGACCCTCTGGGCAAAGTCGGTTGCTGTTGCCAGCGGTAGCCGATGGCTGAGCGCAACGTGGAGCTGACGTGCGCCGGTCAGTTGGCCGGTCAGGCGATCCACCTGGGTCCGCTGGTCCGTGAGCAAAGCGCGGCCCAAAGGCGTCTGAAACCACTCTTCAAAACTGTTGTGGCGCGCGGTGTAATCAATCTCGCCGACCTGAGACATGGCTGCATTCCCTGATAGCTCCGCTTGAAGTTGGGAGCGATGAAGTTCTTGCTCTATCATAACAGCCACACTTCGACCGCACATGGATAGAACTATGCTCTCAATAACACCAATTCCCGCGTTCAGTGACAATTACATCTGGTGCCTTGCCGACAGTCAAACGGCCACCGCACTGATCGTGGATCCGGGACAGGCCGAACCCGTGTTGGATTTTCTGGCCGCAGAAGGCCTGAAGCTCGACACCATTCTGGTGACCCATCACCACCCGGATCACACCGGAGGCATTGCAAAACTAGCCTCACTGAATCCGGACTGCCGGATTGTCGGGCCGGAGCACTCGCCGTTCAAAAACGTTACCGAACCCGTCAATGCCGGCGATAGTGTCAGTTGGTGTGACCTGACTTTCAATGTAATAGCGGTACCGGGCCATACGCTGGACCACATCGCGTTCTTTACACCCGGCGAAGTGCACGATCGTCCGGTGCTGTTCTGTGGCGACACGCTATTCGTTTGCGGCTGCGGTCGGCTGTTCGAGGGATCGCCTGACCAGATGAAGCAGTCTCTCGAATCGCTTCGGCAACTGCCAGACAAAACCGGCGTTTACTGTGCCCATGAATATACCCTCGCAAACCTCAGGTTTGCACGTCATTGGCTCCCGGAGGATGCCGGGCTTGAAGCTTTTGAAGCCCACTGCCAGGGCCTGCGGGACGCTGGCAAGCCGACGGTGCCGTCGACTATCGGGAATGAGAAAAAACTGAATCCTTTTCTCAGGTGGGACGACGACGCAGTGGTGGCATCGGCCAGGGAGTATGCTGTTGCCGAAAACCTCGACTGCACCACGGCCAATGACGTATTCGCCGCAACCCGTCACGGGAAAGATAACTTCTGATCTGTTGGTAACATATTCTGTCAGCTACGTAACCAGAGTCCAGTTGACCAGTCAGAAGGGCATCCAATAGACTTTGCTGCGATCAGAGTAAACTCAATTAACTCGGCCGGGACATGCATCCACGCAGACATGCGAGTTTAGCAGCGCCCGTTTAACGCCAGACATCCGGACTTATGTATATGAAGCTTCTTTATCTACCCACCCTCTTTTTGTTCGGCGCACTTGCCAGCGGATGTCAGGTACTGACCTCCAACGGGGACGACGTGACCAGGGATGTTCTGGATTCGAAAACGCTAAGCGTGGCGGCCGGAGATGAGGGTCTGAAAACGGCGGTCGAGAGCGGCAGTGAAGCCGATCAGATAGAAGCCATTAAAGCGACACGCACAAAACTGGACGATGCAATAGAGCCGTCCATGAAAGAAACGGCTGAAGACGCCCGCGAAAAGCTCGACGAACCCGCTGCAAAAGATGAAGAGCCGCAACCCGAAGCCGATCTTTGGGCCCGCCTTCGGGCCGGTTTCCAACTGGACCACGACGTTGACCAGCAACGCGTTCGGTCACAGCTTAACTGGTATAAGTCTCACCCCAGATATATGGACCGCGTGTCAGAGCGTGGCAGTCGATACCTTCACTACATTTTGAACGAAGCCGAAAAACGTGGCCTGCCGACAGAACTGGTTCTGCTACCTATCGTTGAAAGTGCCTTTGATCCTTTTGCCTACTCACACGGCCGAGCTGCCGGACTCTGGCAATTTATACCGTCAACGGGCAAATATTTTGGCCTGGAACAAAGTTGGTGGCATGACGAGCGGCGGGATGTGGTCGCCGCTACAGACGCCGCATTTAACTACCTTGAACGTTTGGCAAACCGGTTCGACGGCGATTACATGCTGGCACTGGCGGCCTATAACAGTGGCGGTGGCACCGTGAACAGCGCCATGCGGAAGAACCGGAACCTCAATCGCCCGACCGATTTCTGGTCACTGGACCTACCGCGGGAAACACGGGCCTACGCGCCCAAGCTGATCGCTCTGGCCAAAATCTTCGCGGATCCGGCCAAATACGGCATCGAGCTTCCGTCTCTTAAAGACGAGCCCTATTTCGACATTGTAGATACCGGCTCCCAGATTGACCTGGCTCAGGCAGCAAAACTTGCAGGGGTCGACATTGATGAAATTTATTTGCTGAATCCGTCTTTCAATCGTTGGGCTACCGCCCCGGAAGGACCTCACCGGCTATTGATACCGGTACAAAACGCCGATACCTTCCGCTCGGCACTCGCAGGCGTCGGTCCGGAGGAACGTGTTTCCTGGCACAGCTATGAAGTCAGTGCCGGCGACACGCTTGGGTCTATTGCCCAGCGGTACAAAACCACATCGTCGGTGATACAGCAGGTCAACAGTCTGGACAGCCATATTATCCGAATCGGGCAGCGCCTGATGATTCCTTCCGCAAGCCAGGACGCCGACACCTACAGCCTGAGTGCCGCTGAACGACTCAGCCGCAAGCAGGACAATGCTGGCCGCAATAACGGCGGCAAACGGGTCGATTATACCGTTCGCGCTGGCGACACTTTCTGGGACATAGCCCGCGAGCACAAAGTCAGTGTCCGTGAACTTTCGGCCTGGAACGGCATGGCGCCGGGTGATCCGCTGATGCTCGGCCAGGACCTGGTGATCTGGTCGAAGTCCCCTCAGGCAAAACAGATTGCCAGCGCACCCAAAACGTTGCGCGGTGACGACGGCATGGTCAGAAAAGTAGGGTATCGCGTTCGTCAGGGCGATTCGCTCTCCCGCATTGCGAGCCGTTTTGCAGTCAACGTTCGTGACATCGCAAGCTGGAATAATCTGAATACCTCGCGTTATCTTCAGCCTGGTCAAAGTCTGGTACTCTACGTTGATATCAGAAACAGCCCCTGAGCCCCTAACAGGAACGTGCGAGCACTATGACAACAACCCGTAACGCTTTAACGTCTCTTTTTCTTCTGTTCACTGTGATTGCGGTGCCCGTCGCTGCCGCCGCTGAGGCTCAGCACGGGCTTGCAATGCATGGCAACGTTAAGTATCCGGAAGGTTTTAGCCATTTTGATTACGTCAACCCGGGCGCGCCAAAAGGCGGTGAATTACGGATGGCGGTTGTGGCCAATGGATATGACTCGTTCAACCCATTCGTTGCCCGCGGCATCGCGGCTGCCGGCATTGACACCTATCTTTACGACACCCTGCTGGTGTCCTCAGATGACGAGCCATTCTCGGTTTACGGACTGATTGCCGAGTCCATCGAAACGCCGGATGATCGCAGCTATGTCATTTACAACATCCGACAGGAAGCCAGGTTCCAGGATGGCGAACCCATCACCGCTGAAGATGTAAAGTTTTCTTTCGACTTGCTGACTGAAGACGGCCATCCCCGCTACCAGAGTTACTACCAGGACGTCAGCGGAGTGACCGTAGAAGGGCCATTGCGTGTTCGATTTGATTTTTCAGGCACCATCAATCGTGAGCTCCCGTTAATTCTCGGCCAGCTTCCCATTCTGCCCAGTCACTACTGGAAGGATCGTACCTTCGGCGAGAATGGCCTTGATAAACCCACAGGCAGCGGACCCTACCGTCTGGGCAAATTTGAAGCGGGTCGCTCGATCAGTTATGACCGTGTTGAGGACTACTGGGCCGAGGATCTTGGCGCGAGAAAAGGCCGCTTCAATTTCGATACGATCACCTACGAATACTACACAGACGACACCGTAGCCCTGGAATCCTTCCGCGCCGGCAACTATGACTACCGGGTAGAATCCCAGGCGAAGAACTGGGCTACGGCTTACACCGGAAGTGCGTTCGACAACGGAAACATCAAGAAAGAGGCGATCGACCATCACCGGCCAGCTGGCATGCAGGCCTTTGTTTTCAATACGCGCCGGGACGTCTTTAAAAATCCCGCCGTGCGCCGCGCCCTGGCCTATGGTTTCGACTTTCAGTGGGCTAACCAAAACCTGTTTTTCGGGCAATACACCCGGACCAACAGTTATTTTGAAAACAGCGAGCTGGCCTCCTCCGGCCTGCCTGACGGTCGCGAGCTCGAAATACTCGAGCCCTATCGCGATGAGCTTCCCGAGTCCGTCTTCACAACCGAATATGCCCCACCCTCAACAGGTGGTGACAACACTATGCGGGAGAATCTTCGCACCGCTCTGGAGCAGCTCAGGGCAGCCGGCTATGCGATTGAGAATGGAACCATGGTTAATACAGCCACCGGAGATCCACTGCAGTTTGAGGTAATGCTGTTTCAGAAGACGTTTGAGCGAGTGATTCTGCCCTTCAAAAGTAACCTCAAGAAGCTGGGCATCGAGGTTTCGGTAAGGCTGGTTGATTCGAACCAATACGCTGAGCGCTGGCGCACCCGGGATTTTGACATGACGGTGGGTGTTTTCCCGCAGTCGGATTCGCCCGGCAATGAGCAGCGGGGTTTTTGGCATTCTTCCTCCGCTGATCAGGACGCCACCCGAAACCTGGCAGGTGTCAATGACCCAGTCGTCGATGAACTGGTTAACTTGCTGATCAGCGCCCCTGACCGCGATGAACTGATCCAGCGTACCCGAGCTCTCGACAGGGTGCTGCTTCACGGGCATTACGTCATTCCCAACTGGTTCCTGGCCAGCGATCGCATCGCTTACTGGTCGTTCCTCAAACGGCCCGAAACGGTTCCTAAAAACGGCGCGGATGTAAATAACTGGTGGGTCGAACGCTGACCCATGCTGCCCTCGCCTGACCGAACCCGCACGGAGCACCCTTAAATGGGCAGCTACATCCTTCGACGGCTTGCGCTGATCATCCCAACCTTGATCGGTATTATGCTACTGAACTTTATTATTGTTCAGGCGGCTCCTGGCGGGCCCGTTGAGCAAATGATTTCAGAAGTCGAGGGGTTTGGCAGCAACACACTGGCCCGGGCCAGTGGCGGTGGTTCAGGAGGCGAGATCTCTTCGGGCGGGGACAGTCGAAGCTCGCGAGGCCTGCCGCCGGAGCTGTTAAAAGAAATCGAAGTAATGTACGGCTTCGACAAGCCCGCCCACGAGCGTTTCCTGAAGATGCTGAAGGATTACGCCACTTTTGACTTCGGCGAGTCCTTTTACCGGCAGCGAACCGTCATAGAACTCATCGTAGACAAGATGCCGGTATCCATTTCCCTCGGGCTCTGGTCTACCCTGATCATTTACCTGATCTCCATTCCTCTGGGTGTGCGCAAAGCGGTCGCCGATGGGTCGCGTTTTGATGTCTGGACCAGTTCCGTCATTGTGATCGGATATGCGATTCCCGGTTTTCTGTTTGCCATCCTGCTTATTGTGCTGTTTGCCGGCGGCAGCTATCTGGACTGGTTTCCACTGCGGGGCCTGACCTCGTCAAACTTTGATGAGATGAATTGGTATCAGCAGGTCGGCGACTACTTCTGGCATCTGGCATTGCCGGTCACGGCCAATGTGATAGGCGGCTTTGCAACCCTGACCCTTCTGACCAAGAATTCGTTCCTTGACGAAATCGGCAAGCAATATGTGGTAACAGCCCGGGCCAAAGGACTGGAAGAAAAGCAAGTGCTATACGGCCACGTGTTCCGCAACGCGATGCTGATTGTTATCGCCAGCATGCCGGGCGTTCTGGTATCGCTGTTCTTCACAGGCTCGTTATTGATTGAGGTAATCTTTTCGCTCGATGGCCTCGGATTGCTTGGCTTTGAAGCTGCACTGAACCGGGACTACCCCGTTGTATTTGGCACGCTATACATATTCACTTTGATGGGCCTGATACTGAAGCTGGTCAGCGACATCACCTATGTCCTTGTTGACCCCCGCATTGATTTTGAAAGCCGGGAGGGCGCATGACGCTTACCCCGATACAGCAGCGGCGCCTCAGAAACTTTCGCAATAACCGGCGGGGCTTCTGGTCATTGTGGGTATTCCTGGCGTTGTTCGGTCTGTCACTGTGTGCAGAACTGATTTCCAACGACAAGCCCCTCATAGTGTCCTATCAGGATGAACTTTACTTTCCGGTATTTGAGACTGTCTCCGACGAAACCTTTGGCGGATTTCTGCCCACAGAGGCCGATTACCGGGACGACTTCGTGGCCGGTGCCATAGAGGCGGAAGGCTGGATGGTCTGGCCGCCCATCCGGTTCAGTTACAACACCACCAATTACAATCTGGACGTTCCCTCGCCAGCGCCCCCAAGCGCCGAGAACTGGATCGGCACAGACGATCAGGGACGGGACGTTGCCGCCAGGGTGATTTATGGATTTCGCATATCGGTTCTTTTTGGGTTAATCCTAACGATACTGAGTTGCATTGTGGGTGTCGCAGTTGGCGCCGTACAGGGCTTTTACGGCGGCAAGGTAGATCTGCTCGGGCAACGTTTTATCGAAATCTGGTCCGGCCTGCCCGTCCTTTATTTACTGATTATTCTGTCCAGCATTGTCCAGCCAAACTTCTGGTGGCTGCTTGGCATCATGTTGCTGTTCAGCTGGATGGGGCTGGTTGATGTCGTTCGCGCTGAATTTTTGCGAGCCCGGAACTTTGAATACGTGAAAGCCGCCCGGGCGCTGGGCCTGGATAACCGCAAGATCATGTTCCGACACATTTTGCCCAATGCCATGGTTGCCACCCTGACGTTTCTGCCGTTCATTCTGACGGGCGCGATTACCGGGCTGACATCACTGGATTTCCTTGGCTTCGGCCTACCTTCGGGCTCTCCTTCACTGGGTGAATTGATCGCCCAGGGCAAAGCCAACCTTCATGCACCCTGGCTGGGCATTTCCGCGTTCATATCCCTATCGATCATGCTGACGCTGCTGGTATTTGTGGGCGAAGCCGTTCGCGATGCATTTGACCCGAGAAAGAACTGATATGTCGTCATTGCTGGAAATCAACGATCTTTCAATCAGTTTCGACGGTGCCCCCCGGGCCGTGGATGGTTTGTCCCTGTCAATCGAACGGGGACAAACCCTGGCGCTGGTCGGGGAAAGTGGTTCCGGAAAGTCCGTATCCGCGCTTTCGATACTGCGATTATTGGATGAACGCCACGCCAGCTATCCCACTGGCCGGATCGATTTTCAGGGCGACAACATGCTGTCACTCAGCGACAAACGTCTGAGACAGATTCGTGGCCGCAAAATAAGCATGATTTTCCAGGAACCGATGACCTCGCTGAACCCGCTTCACACAGTGGAAAAACAGATCAGCGAAACTCTGGCCTTGCATCGTGGCCTGCGAGACGCCGAGGCTCGTGCGCGGTGTATCGAACTGCTGGAACTGGTTGGCATACCCGAGGCGGTAGAGCGCCTTTCAAGTTACCCGCATCAACTTTCGGGTGGCCAGAAACAACGGGTAATGATTGCGATGGCTCTGGCAAACGAGCCGGATCTTCTCATTGCCGACGAGCCCACAACGGCGCTGGATGTGACCGTGCAAAAGCAGGTACTGGAATTGTTGCGGGAACTTAAGCAGAAGCTTGGCATGGCCATTCTGCTGATCACCCACGACCTGTCCATTGTTCGCCGTTACGCCGACCAGGTCGTTGTGATGGAGCACGGCAAGGTGGTGGAATCAGCGCCGACCGAAACGCTGTTCGAGACGCCCCGGCATCCCTACACCCGAAAACTGCTGGAAGCCGAGCCCCCCGCCTCGCCCTCAAAGCCGGCGATCACTCAAGATCCGCTTCTGGAAGTGTCAGGGCTGGATGTCCGGTTCACCACCAAACGTTCGATGTTTGGTAAACCCAAGGCCTGGTTCCAGGCCGTCGATGGCACCAGCTTTTCCCTGAACCGCGGCGAAACTCTCGGTATTGTGGGTGAAAGCGGCAGTGGCAAAACGACCATCGGCCACGCTCTGCTTAAGCTGACCGCTTGCACCGGTTCCGTCCGGCTCTCCGGAAAAGAGCTGGGGCCGCTTAATCAGAAGCAATTCCGCCCGTTCCGCCGCCAGGTCCAAATTGTCTTTCAGGACCCGTTTGGCAGTCTCAGTCCCAGAATGTCAATCGCGGAAATCATTCGTGAAGGCCTGGAGATTCACCTTTCCGTAACGCCGCAAGAGCAAGACAAGCTCGTTATACAGGCTCTGACAGACGTAGGGCTCGATCCCGAAGCCCGGCACCGCTACCCCCATGAGTTTTCCGGGGGCCAGCGTCAGCGCATTGCCATTGCCCGGGCACTGGTGCTCCAACCGGAACTGATCATTTTGGATGAGCCCACCTCGGCGCTGGACCGGACAGTGCAGAAGCAGGTGATTCATCTGCTGCGGGATTTGCAGGAAAAATATGGTCTAAGCTATGTGTTCATCAGTCATGATCTGGCTGTGGTGCGGGCGCTTAGCCATAAGCTTCTGGTGCTGAAAAACGGAAAAGTCGTCGAATACGGCGATGCCGCCGATATTTTTCGCAATCCTCAGCACGAGTATACAAAGGAGTTGCTGAACGCCTCGCTGTTTTACAGCTGAGCGCCCTGGTACCAGACAGCCGGAACACATTGATAACACTACGACCAATTGAGCGTTACTTATCAGAAGCCGGTTCAGGGATAATGCTCTGAACTGCATCAAAGGGAGATTTTTATGGGATTACTCAGCGGCAAAAGAGCCTTGATCGTTGGCGTGGCCAGCAAACATTCTATTGCCTACGGCATAGCGGACGCTTTCAGTAAACAGGGTGCTGAATTGGCGTTTACCTATCAGAACGAAAAGCTGAAATCCCGGGTGGAAAAATTCGCCGAGGGCTGGGGCAGCAATCTGATTTTTCCCTGTGACGTTGCCAGTGATGAGCAAATCGAAAACGTGTTTACGGATCTGGGCAAACACTGGGACAAAATCGACATCATCGTTCACTCGGTGGGCTTTGCGCCGGGCGAGGAGTTGAATGGCAACTACGTTGATGTGACCAGCCGTGAGGGCTTCCGCATCGCCCACGACATCAGTTCTTTCAGCTTTGTCGCGCTGGCCAAGGCTGCCAGAGGCATGATGCACGAAAACAGCAACCTGCTGACCCTGAGCTACCTGGGCGCAGAAAAGGTTCTTCAGAACTACAACGTCATGGGCCTTGCCAAGGCCTCACTCGAAGCCAACGTGCGTTATATGGCAGGCAGTCTGGGCCGTGATGGTATCCGGGTGAACGCCATTTCTGCGGGACCTATCAAAACTCTGGCCGCATCCGGCATCAAGAGCTTCCGGCGTATGCTTCAGGAAAACGCACGACGAGCGCCTTTGCGCCGTAATGTAACCACGGAAGAAGTTGGCAATGCGGCGGCTTTTCTGTGTTCGGATATGGCCAGCGGTATCACCGGCGAGATCATGTACGTTGATGGTGGTTTCAACATTACCGGTATGGGCGAACTGGAAGACTGACGACGGATGGCCTGCTGTGTCAGTCTTCCGACATAGCCTTTGCCACCGCATCAACCCATTCCAGATAGGCAGTGTCGTCCGATTCCAGAATCCGCAGGCCCACAAACCATTCGCCAGCGGATGCCGGGCGACACCAGACCACATCGACCGTTAGCTGAAACTCCCCGGACTCATCATTGAGTGTCACAGAAGCGCTCAGCAGTGCCTGTTCAATCAGCGGTTCGCGCGTTGTCAGAGAAAATCCCCGGGCAGAAAGGTCACGGGTTTTTAATACCAGGCTCCGCCCGGAAACCCCATCAGTCGTCTCCGGTTCGCGGGACTCCAGCTCCAGGGTGACCTGGGCACTGGCCGCCAACCGGTACTCGGATCGATTATCCGCCGAGCCAGACGGGTCGTCTTCATTGCCAAAACTGTAATCAATGTCACTCATCATTCGCGCCCATCCAGAATACGTTATTGTTATTTCCCAACACGGATACGGCCCACTACCCGTGACAGGGTGTCATCGAACTCCGCAGATGCGCCCAAAACACGTACCTCACCGGCCACAACCGCAGCAATCAGACCGTCTTCAATAAATTCGCGACGGTTCAGGCCCAGTCGGTCTACGAATACCAGCTTGCGGGAGGCGTTTATCCGGACGGCCAGTTTCAGGCGCTGGGCCTCACTGGGCGACTCCCTGTTTTCGACCACAATCCAGCCACCCAGTTTGATTCCCTCGACCAGAATACGTGCAGCCGCCTCTTTTTCCCGTCGCAGGCGGTCAGCCTCTGCATCTTCGTCCGCTTGTCGCAGCGCCTCTGCTTCAAGACGCTGCTTTTCGTTTTCTGCCGCCTTTGCCGCCTGCTCTTCGGCCCGCACCTTTTCTGCCTGCTCCTTTTCCTGCCGCAGAAGAGCCGCCCGTTTTTGCGCATCCTCGGACGCCTGTTTGCGCTGTTGCATCTGCCTGTGCAACACGTTGGACAGGGCAGTCACAGTTTCTGCCAACACCTCGCCAAACGGTTTGATCGGTGCAAGCGGGCGCAGCACACCCCGCTCAAAATCGTCTTTGAATGAGCCCCAGGGCAACAGCCCAAGTTTCACCCCGGCGCCATTAGTCCACAGCACTTCCCGCGTATCTTCCAGCAGCGACAGGAAAAATCGCCTTTGCTCCTTCACGCCCTCGCCTTCCACGTACCATTTAAGCTGCACGTCCTGACATTCCTGCTCCGGGACCGGCTCCAGGGTGAGCCACGATGAGTTCCAGGAAAACCGGTCCCGCGGCGGAAGCGCCGGCATCAAGTCCGGGGTCTCTCCGCGCAGCCGCTGAACCATCACCAACTGAATGCCACTCAGCGCCGTTTCCGGCAGGGGGTCTTTGTTCAATCGATTCCAGACATCAGTGATTCGATCGCCAATCTGCTCACCAACGGTGTAGAGCCGGTTTTTATCTTTATCAGACAACGTCGGGTCGCCAATCCACACCAGCCACTCAAGCAGCTTGCTGGCGTGACGCCAGTTATCGCCAACCAGGCCTTCTTCCCAGATAATCTGTTTCAGCAGCCCGAACCAACTATCCATCACGAACTGCACGATCGGTTCCGGCAACTGACGACCTTCCATGGCACGCCCGATCACGGCTCTCGCCGTGTGCTCAGCCCGGCGCTGCCTGGCGGCGCCCTGCTCCGTTTTCAGCAAACGGTCACGCAGTCGCTCCGTCTGCTGCTCACGCTTGCCGGCGTCGGCGATCCATTGCTCGCAGAAAGCAGTGACGCCGGCGGTATCGCCGGTTTCAAAACACCCGGACACTTCCGTGGTCAGAGAATCAAGCTGATCCAGAAGGAGCCTTGATGACCGCCCGCCGTTAGCGCTCCACCCACGGAGGTCCTGAAAGCTGTCCAGCCAGTTCATGAGGGAATCGTTAAATGCGTCACCGCCGTCAAGATTCATTCTCCAGGCAAGGAAAAACCGCAACCTGGCAATCCGCCGGGCAAGCTCGGGATGCAACCCGCTGGATTTGAGGAAGACGTCCATGATGCGGTCAGACACATAAGCGGCGTTTATCTGGCGCACTGACCAGCCCAGTGATACCGAGCGTATAACATGACTGACCGGTTCATCCCGCTGTTCTGTCCAGCAGGACATCAGGAGCGGCGTCCAGTCACTGACTGAATCTTTTCCCGGCTTACCAACCGGATAGGGCAAATCAGGGATGCGGATACTCGCGAGCACGTCCCCGATCCGCTTTTTTGCCTGCTCCAGTGACAGAGATTCGGGCTTGCGTTGCCTGCCTTGCTGCATCCAATCTCCGCGCGTCAGAGGCGTTGAAAAGGTGGGTTAAATAAAGCAATATAACCTTCTCGCAGAATAGGGGATTTCACAAGCATGTCGGGCACCAAACTAGAGAATCTGAACGTGGCGAGTCAGGAACCGTTAATCACCCCTGAAGCGCTCAAGCGCGAATTACCGCTTTCAGAAAAAGCAGCCAACACCGTGGAAAAGGGGCGGCAGGCCATTTATGACATCATGGATGGCAAGGATCACCGCCTATTCGTTGTGGTAGGTCCCTGTTCCATCCACGATGTCGATGCCGCCCGTGAATACGCCCAAAAGCTTAAGACTCTGGCCGATGAGCTAAGCGATACGCTGCTCATCGTCATGCGCGTGTATTTCGAAAAGCCCCGTACAACGGTAGGCTGGAAAGGTCTGATTAACGATCCGCACCTTAATGATACGTTCGATATTGAACAGGGTCTTCATATCGGCCGCCGGTTGCTTCTCGATATCTCCGAACTTGGCCTGCCAACGGCGACCGAAGCACTCGACCCGATTTCGCCCCAGTATCTGCAGGACACTATTTCATGGTCTGCCATTGGCGCCCGTACCACGGAATCGCAGACTCACCGTGAAATGAGTAGCGGCCTGTCTATGGCCATCGGCTTCAAGAACGGTACAGACGGAAGCCTGGATGTGGCCGTGAATGCCATGAACTCGGTATCCCATCCCCACAGTTTTCTCGGGATAAACCAACAGGGGCAGGTGTCGATCATCCGCACCCGTGGGAATAACTACGGGCATGTTGTTCTTCGTGGCGGTGGCGGCAAGCCAAACTACGATTCGGTTAACGTTGCACTCTGCGAACAGGCGCTTGAAAAAGCCAAGCTGCGCAAGTCCGTCATGGTGGATTGCAGCCATGCCAATTCCAGTAAAGACCCGGGCATTCAGCCACTGGTCATTCAGGATATTGCACATCAGATTCTGGAGGGGAATCAGTCCATTCAGGGCCTGATGGTGGAAAGCCACCTGAACTGGGGCAATCAGCCTATTCCCGAAAATCTCAAAGATCTGAAATATGGCGTATCTGTCACCGACGCCTGTATTGACTGGGATACGACGGAAAAAGCCCTGCGGGATATGCGCGATAAGCTAAAGGACGTCCTACCGGCGCGCAAAACCGGGGCCTGATGGCCGCCGGTGACCCGAGCGCTATTTGCCTGAGGGACTGGATTGCATTGGAACACTTGCAATCCAGTCGAGGCTACTACGCAAGCGCACGACTTGCCCGATGATAACCAGCGTGGGCGGCGATACCGCCTGATGCTCGACCCTCTCAACAATAGTCGACAAGCTGCCAACCACCACTTCCTGCTCCGGCGTTGTTCCCCTCGAAACCAGTGCTACCGGCATATCGGTTTTCATGCCATGAGCTATCAGCTCTCTGCAGATGATAGGCAGCCCGACCAGTCCCATATAGAAAACCAGCGTCTGGTTGTTCTGGACGAAATCTTTCCAGGGCAAGTCGCAGGTGTCATTCTTGAGGTGGCCAGTGACGAACCGGACCGACTGGGCATGATCACGATGTGTCAGCGGGATACCGGCATAGGCGGCACAGCCGGACGCCGCAGTGATTCCGGGAACCACCTGAAAACGCACGCCCGCCGCCGCCAGAGTCTCTATCTCTTCACCACCGCGACCAAAAATAAACGGGTCGCCGCCTTTCAGTCTGACCACTTTTTTGCCCTGTCGGGCCAGTTCAACCAGACGGTTATTGATCTGATCCTGGGGCAAGGTGTGATTTGCCCTTTGCTTCCCAACGTGGATCTGCTCTGCCCTGTCGGGAATGAGCGCCAGAATTTCCGGCGATACCAGTCTGTCATACAACACAACATCGGCTGATTGTATCAGCCGCCAGGCTTTGAGGGTCAACAACTCCGGGTCACCGGGGCCGGCACCGACCAGAGCGACTTCCCCCTCGGAATTGTTGGGGTTGTTTGTGACCGGGTTTTTCCAATAACGAACCGGAGCTGGCTTGGCCCCTACGTTATTCCACGGTGCGTCGCCTGCTTTCTCACTCATTGGATCGTTTCAAGGCCTCCCATATAAGGTTTCAGAACATCCGGCACCCGAATGCTGCCGTCTTCCTGCTGGTAATTCTCGAGTACGGCAATCAGAGCCCTGCCCACCGCCAGACCAGAACCGTTCAGCGTGTGGACCGGCTCCGGTTTCTTCGTTTCCGGATTACGCCATCTGGCGTGCATGCGCCGTGCCTGAAAATCCCGGGTATTGGAGCAAGACGAAATTTCGCGGTACTTGCCCTGCCCCGGCAGCCATACTTCTAAATCGTACGTGCGGGCCGCCGCGAAGCCCATATCCCCCCCGCACAGATCCATCAGACGATAAGGTAACTTCAGAAGCTGAAGCACTTTTTCGGCGTGACCAGTCAAGGCCTCCAGAGCGGCCTCTGACTCGTCCGGGCGAACAATTTGGATCAGCTCTACCTTGTCAAACTGGTGCTGACGGATCATGCCCCGAGTATCGCGGCCATAGGACCCCGCTTCACTGCGGAAACATGGCGTATGACAGACCATCTTAAGGGGCAGTTCCTCGTCGGCCAGGATCGTGTCACTGACCAGATTGGTCGCCGGCACTTCTGCCGTGGGGATCAGATACAGCGGGTTGTCGCCCTCCATCTTGAACAGGTCTTCCTCGAACTTCGGCAGCTGGCCGGTGCCATAAAGCGTATCGGCATTGACCAGATAGGGCACGTAGGCTTCCATGTAACCGTGCTCTTCGGTATGCAGGTTGATCATGAATTGGGCCAGTGCGCGATGTAGCCGTGCGACCGGGCCACGCATCACCGCAAAGCGGGAATGGGCAAGACGGGTTGCGGTTTCAAAATCCAGGCCACCCAACTGCTCCCCCAGAGCCACATGATCTTTGGGTTCAAAGCTGAAAGTTCCGGACTCGCCCCATTTTCGGACTTCTACGTTGTCGTCTTCGCTTGCACCTGCTGAAACGCCCTCATCTGGCACATTAGGGATGGTTGCCAGAAAGCCGTTCAGTTCTTCCTGCAGGATTCTCAACTCGTCTTCGGCCGCTGACCGGCCAGCTTTCAACTGCTCAACCTCCTCCAGCAGTGGCTGAATATCCTCACCGGCGGCTTTGGCTTTGCCAATCGATTTGGAACGGCGGTTCTGCTCGCTCTGCAGGTTTTCGGTCTTTACCTGCAGCGCGCGACGACGCTCTTCAAGCTGGTCAAAAGTGGCCCTGTCAAAATCAAAGTGTTTGACCTGCAACCGACGGGCGATTTCTTCAGTCTGCGAGCGAACACGTTTTGGATCGAGCATGATTATCCTGAATTTGTCGTTACTGATGAGAATTTGGCGTGCATACGCCTATTACAGCTGCGCATTATACCTTTGACGGGGCTTGTGACTACACCGGGCCAAGAAAGCGCCGGTTTTCAGTTTTGCGGGTAGCGTTTTTGCGGGCTGTTGTGGTTTTTCTCGTCAAGGCGGTCACGCTTTTCGGCCAGTTTGATTTCCAGACCCCGCGCTAGGGGTCGGTAATATCGGCGTTGATGAATCGCTTCCGGCAGATAGGACTCCCCCGCGGCAAAGCCCTCGGGTTCGTCGTGGGCATAGCGGTATTCATTGCCATGCCCCATGCTTTTCAGCAAAGTGGTGGGCGCATTGCGCAGGTGCACCGGCACCTCATAGTCCGGATCCTTTCTGATATCAGCCAGACACTGATTAAAGGCGTTATACACCGCATTACTTTTCGGCGACATGGCCAGATACGTCACCGCCTGGGCCAGAGCCAGTTCGCCCTCCGGTGATCCAAGCCGCTCCTGCGCCTCCCAGGCGTCCATGGATAACTGCAGCGCCCTGGGGTCGGCGTTGCCGATGTCTTCACTGGCAATACGCACCAGACGACGCGCGACATACAAGGGATCGCAGCCGCCATCGAGCATCCGGCACAGCCAGTAGAGCGAGCCATCCGGATCCGACCCACGAACCGATTTGTGCAGCGCCGAGATCTGGTCGTAAAAAACGTCACCGCCCTTGTCGAAGCGCCTCAGGCTGGTCTGTAATACCTGCTCCAGGTGAACGGATGATATCCGGTCGTGGCCGCAGGAGTCCGGTTCAGCAAGATCGGTCGCCACTTCCAGGATATTCAGTGCCCGGCGCGCGTCTCCGCCGGCGGCCGCTGCAATCATCTCCAGAACGGGCTGATCGACACTGAATTGCCCGTTCAGTCCCTGTTCGCAGGACAACGCCCGGTCAAGTAATTCAAGCAGCTCGTCATCTGCCAGGTTTTTGAGCACATAAACCCGGGTCCGGGAAAGCAGAGCACTGTTCAGCTCAAAGGAAGGATTTTCGGTGGTGGCCCCGACAAAAATGAAGGTGCCATCTTCAATGTGCGGTAAAAACGCATCCTGTTGGCTTTTGTTAAACCGATGGACCTCATCCACAAACAGCAGTGTGTCGCTGCCGTCTGTGTTTTTACGATCTTTGGCACGGTCAACCACAGCGCGAATATCTTTGACACCACTCAGAACCGCTGAAAGCGTCTCAAAATTCAACTCGCCAAGATTAGCCAGCAGCCGGGCAAAGGTTGTTTTGCCAACACCGGGTGGGCCCCAGAGGATCATAGAGTGGAGCTGACGCTGCTCCACCGCCCGCCGAAGCGGTTTTCCCGCGCCGACCAGATGGTTCTGGCCGACGTATTCATCAAGGCTGCTAGGACGCATTCGCGCCGCGAGAGGTTGGAAGCCAGTTTCGGCTTCGAACAGGCTCTCCTGCATCAGGCACCATTCCCGATAACATCCACAGAGTCAGGGTATTCCAGAATAAAGGCACTTTCGTCGATAGTGCCGTTGACCAGAATGTCATTGAAGCTCAGAACGCTCAACTGGGCGAGAGAATCCCGCATACGCATCTCCTGCAATTCACCCCCTGAGAACGTCAACCGAAGCGAGACAAACAACGAATCCTGATCTCTGGGCTCAAGGGTGAACTCACGGGTTGTCTCTCCCAACTTTCTACCGGACACCCGGTAACTCTCATCCAGATTATCCACTTGGCCGCTAAGCAGTAATGCCGGCGTTGTCGCAACTCGCTTATCCAGCGAATGCACCGTCACCTGCTCAAGGTCCGGATCATAAACTTCGACCTTGCTGCCGTCGCTGGAGATAAACTGCGAATGGGGCGAGCTGGTCTCCCAGTAAAACATCCCGGGACGTTTGGCTTTCAGTTTTCCCCGGGTTTCCTGAACCTCATTGCCATTCCCATTAACGACAATCTGGATGAACGAAGCTTCGAATGTTTTATAGCCCTCGAGCAGGCCGGCAAGCACCGCGGCCGGCTTATCGATGCGTTCCTCTGCGTTCAGTATCGACACGGGGAGCACTAACAGCGCCCACGCCAGCACAATAGAAATCGGGCGAAGGCTTTTTACAGAATGTCTCACAGATAATCTCCTAATCTCTTGGGGGCGGCGCTGCCAGAACTTCCCGTGCGCCGTTATTGCCAGCGGCGCTTACAACGCCGGAGGCTTCCATGGCTTCAACCAGATTGGCCGCCCGGTTGTATCCGATCTTGAATTTGCGCTGTACCGACGAAATGGATACCCGCCGGCCTTCGGTAACAAAAGCAACAGCCTCGTCAAACAGGGCGTCGCCTTCGCTGTCGCCCCCACCTTCGCTCAATGACGGCACCCCGGGCAGACTTTCGCCTTCCGCCCCATTGAGCACATCGTCCACATAAACGGGTTCCCCGCGCGCCTTCCAGGCCTTGACCACGCGGTGCACTTCGTCATCGTCCACAAAAGCTCCGTGAACCCGCACCGGCAGCCCTGAACCCGGAGGCAGATACAGCATGTCACCATGCCCGAGAAGTTGTTCTGCGCCGCCCTGGTCCAGCACGGTGCGCGAATCAATTTTGGACGATACCTGGAACGACATGCGGGTCGGGATATTGGCCTTGATAAGACCGGTAATCACGTCAACAGATGGGCGCTGAGTCGCCAGAATAAGGTGAATACCTGCCGCCCTCGCCTTCTGGGCAATCCGGGCGATCAATTCTTCTACCTTTTTGCCAACAATCATCATCATGTCGGCAAATTCGTCGATCACCACCACAATAAACGGCAGAGTTTCCAGCTCCGGACGTTCCTGCTCATCGTTAGCAAGGTATTCATCCGGCTTCCAGATCGGGTCCAGAATCGGTTCGCCGGCGGCGGCTGCATCGCGGATTTTGCGATTGTAGCCGGCTAGATTCCTGACACCCAGGCTGGCCAATAACCTGTAACGCCGCTCCATTTCCGCAACACACCAGCGCAGGGCGTTAGCGGCATCTTTCATATCCGTCACTACCGGGGCAAGAAGGTGCGGAATGCCATCATAAATGCTTAATTCGAGCATCTTCGGGTCCACCATGATAAAGCGGACCTCTTCCGGCGTGGCCTTCAGCAGGATGCTGAGAATCATGGCATTCACACCGACCGATTTGCCGGAACCGGTGGTGCCAGCGACCAGCAAGTGCGGCATTTTGGACAGATTGGCGACCATCGGGTTACCGCCGATGTCGTTGCCCAGGGCCATGGTCAGGGCGGAAGAAGATTCCTGAAACACTTTCGCATTCAGAACTTCGCTGAGCCGAACCATTTCCCGTTCTTCGTTGGGTATTTCAATTCCCACCACGGATTTACCGGGAATGACCTCTACAACACGAACACTGAGAACCGCTAGCGAGCGGGCCAGATCCTTCGCCAGATTGGAGATTTTGCTGACCTTCACCCCGGCGGCCGGTTTTATTTCAAAACGGGTAATGACCGGGCCGGGATTGACTTCAACCACTTCAATCGTCACGCCAAAATCTGCCAGTTTTTCTTCCAGCAGTCGCGACATATGCTGCAGCGATTCCTCAGAGTACCCCCTCTCCTTGCGTTCTTCTGGGGGGTCCAACAAGGAAATCGGTGGAATGGCACTCTCAATGTCCTCAAGCAGCGAGCCCTGCTTTTCAGACCCCGCCTTCTCACCAGGCTGCTGCTCGTCCCGTTTAAACGGAGAGATCTTTAGGGATTTCGCGGACTTGCTTTCTTTCGGCGACGCCGGCCTCGCAGTCTGCCTGGCGGCAGGGGCGTTGTCGTCCCGCGAGCTGAAGCTTTCCAGGCGTGGCTGATCATCCGCAGAGCTCGAAGAAAACACACCGTCAATGGCAGGCTCCACGCGTTCTTTGGCAACAGAACCGGGTTTGAGTGCCTTGCGCCGGCCCGGAATCAGCCTTTTCCACCAGGGTGTTTTTCGAGCTGCCGGATAGCGGGTGACCTCGTCATTAACGACCGGGGGTTCTGGTCTGGGCGGCGGTGCTTTGGGTGCGGGTTTCTGCACCTTGGCCGACTTCCGGAAAAAACTGGAAATGCTGTTACCGAATTTAAGCGTGCCGGCGCCAATCCGGTCCATCAGCCAGAACCAGGACAGGCCCGTACTGACCGTCAGCGCAAACAGGAAAATCGCAATCAGCAGAAGCGTTGTGGCTGGCAGGTTGAAAAACCGGACCATGGCTTCCGACACCGCAGCGCCAAGGACGCCGCCTGAGGACACGCCAAGGCCGAAAACCGAATAAAGCGACAGAAGGCTGGTCGCGGAGAGCAGAATCAGCAGGAAACCGCCAAAACGCACCAGCAGCAGGGGCAGGTGCGGATCAATCGGTTGACTGCGCAACCGGATAAGCATCAGAACGTAGCACGCGACCATGAGCGGAAACAGGAAAGCAACGTCACCGAAGAAATCCCTAAGCAGGCTGGCGAGCCAGGCGCCCGTGCGTCCTGCGTGATTTTGCACAGCGGTTTCGTGACCAATGGATGCCCAACCCGGATCTGACGGACTGAAGGTCACCAGGGCCATGCCAAGATAGATACACAGGGCAACCAGCGCGATCACCGCGCCTTCCCGTGCGCCCTGTGCCACAAATCGCCGGAACTTCTCCTGTTTTGGAGACAGCTCCTGATGTTTCCGTGCTTTTTCGCTCTCAGCCATGAATGCTCAGACGGTTCCCTTCCAATGATTTTCGAGCATCTCAAACCCTCGCTGAAGGTCAGTTTTAAGATCAGCCACTGCTTCTATACCGACCGAGATCCGGACCAAATTTTCGGTAATGCCGGCCTGTTCTTTGTCGTCATCAGACAGACGCCCGTGTGTCGTGGTTGCCGGATGGGTGATCGTCGTTTTGACATCCCCCAGGTTAGCCGTGATAGAGATCATCCGGGTGGCATCAATGAACGCCCAGGCCTGCTCACGTCCACCCCTGACCCGGAACGATAACACCCCGCCGAAGCCGCTTTGCTGCTTTTTAGCCAGCTCGTGCTGCGGGTGACTGGCAAGGCCGGCGTAATAGACTTCTTCAACAGTTTCCTGCGTTTGCAACCACGTGGCCAACTCTAGCGCATTGTCACAGTGAGCGCGCATACGAATTGGTAAGGTTTCCAGGCCCTTCTGGAACACCCAGGCGTTGAACGGGCTCATGGTGGGACCAGCCGAGCGCAGGAACCCGTAAACTTCCTCCATCAGTTTCGCCGAACCCACAACCGCACCACCGACACAACGGCCCTGACCATCCAAATACTTGGTGGCGGAGTGGATAATAATATCCGCGCCCTGTTCCAGCGGTCTTTGCAATACCGGCGTACAAAAACAGTTATCCACCACAAACAGCGCATTATGCCGACGGGAAAACTCGGCCAACTTCTCCATATCCGCCACTTCGCATAGCGGATTCGACGGCGTTTCGATAAAAATCATCCGGGTTTCCGGACGGACTGCCGATTCCCACTCACCCTGTTCAGTCAGTTTTACAAACGACGTTTCAACACCGAAGCGGGCGAGGTATTTCTGGAAAAGGACATTGGTCGTACCAAACACGCCCCGTGAGCAGATAACGTGATCGCCCGCGTTCAGCAGGGCCATACAGGTTGCCAGAATGGCCGACATGCCGGACGCCGTCGCAACGCAACGCTCCCCCCCTTCCATTGCTGCCAGGCGAGCCTCGAAGGCCTGAACGGTGGGGTTGGTAAAGCGGCTGTAAATATTGCCGGGCTCGTCTCCTCCGAATCGTGCCGCCGCCTGGGCCGCACTCGCGTAGACGAAGCTCGACGTAGGGAAAATGGCATCACTGTGTTCAAGTTCGCCCGTGCGGATCTGTCCGGCTCTGACGGCAAGCGTATCCACGGACATGCCTTCAAGATCCGATTCGGGAATCCTGACTTGCTGGTCGCGGTAATGGGTCATGGTCTAGTCTTCGTCGTTGTAAAGGTCAATGATACCGTTATCGGATGATTCACCCGACCCCGTGTTAAAACGCTGTTCATCGTTTCGGGCGGCTTCCAGCTTCTCGAGATACGCAGCGTCAACGTCACCCGCAATGTAGTTACCGGTAAACACGGAGCATTCCCAGCCTTCGATATCCGGATTCACATCACTGACACTGGAAATCAGATCCTCGAGATCCTGGTAAAGCAACCAGTCGGCGCCAATAATTTTGCCGATCTCCTCAACACTCTTGTCGTGGGCAATAAGCTCGTTCACCGACGGCATATCTATGCCATAAACGTTGGGATAACGGACCGGGGGTGCAGCCGAGGCAAAATAGACTTTGCGGGCACCGGCGTCCCGAGCCATCTGGACAATTTCCTGGCACGTGGTGCCTCGCACAATGGAATCGTCCACGAGCATGACATTTTTGCCACGAAACTCCAGATCAATGGGGTTAAGCTTCTGCCGCACGGATTTTTTCCGCATCTTCTGGCCGGGCATAATAAATGTACGACCGATGTACCGGTTCTTGATGAAGCCTTCCCGAAATTTGACGCCCAGCCGATGAGCCATCTGCATGGCCGAGGTGCGGCTGGTGTCCGGTATCGGCATAACCACATCAATATCGTGATCCGGATTCTCCCTCAGCACCTTCTCCGCCAGAGTTTCGCCCATGCGAAGGCGAGCTTTGTAAACGGAAACCTTGTCGATGATCGAATCCGGGCGGGCAAAATAGACATGCTCGAAGATACAGGGGAACAGGTGCGGGTCATCCGCGCATTGCTGGGTGTGGAACGTACCGTCAGTTTCAATATAAACCGCTTCACCCGGTGCAATATCCCGCACCAGTTTGCAGCCAGCCGCACTCAGCGCAACACTCTCAGAGGCGATCATGTATTCGTCTCCCTGGTCGGTATGACGAACGCCATAGCAGGCCGGACGAATGCCATTCGGATCCCTGAATCCGACAATACCGTAACCGGTAATCATGGCAATCACGGCGTAAGCACCCTTGCAGCGCCGATGGACGGCGCGGACAGCCGCAAAAATATCGTCCTTGGTCGGATCAAGTTTGCCCAACTTCTGCAGTTCGTGGGCAAACACGTTCAGCAGGACCTCGGAGTCGGATTTGGTGTTGATGTGCCGAAGATCCGTGCGAAACAGATCACGGCTCAGTTCCTCGGCGTTGGTCAGATTGCCGTTGTGCGCCAGGGTAATCCCGTAGGGGCTGTTGACGTAGAACGGCTGCGCCTCAGCAGAGCTTGAACTGCCAGCCGTAGGGTAGCGAACATGGCCAATTCCTACGTTGCCAACGAGGCGACGCATATGCTGGGTGCGAAACACATCGCGGACCAGGCCATTGTCCTTGCGCAGATAAAAACGCTCGTCCTGGAATGTCACAATACCCGCTGCGTCCTGGCCTCGGTGTTGAAGTACGGTCAGCGCATCATAAAGCGACTGATTGACGTTAGAGGTGCTGACTATGCCGACGATGCCACACATGGCTACGGTATTCTCCCAGGCGTTTGAACTGAATGTTAACCGGACGTAGAGGCAGCTTCCCCGGCGTCGTCCGTTTGCAAATCGGGAACCTCCATGCCCCCTCCTGCCGGACCGAGAAGCCGGGCAAATTCATCGCCCAATGTTCTTCTGGACCAGTCTTCCACCACAGCCAGGTGGTTAATCATCACCGATGTTCGCCACCAGGTATCTTCTGAAAGCGGCGTATAGCGGGTGAAGGCAATGCCGACAATGACCACCACCAGTCCGCGCAAAAGCCCAAAGCCCATCCCCAGAACCCGGTCCGTCGCAGAAAGGCCGGTTGCCCTGACAAGGTGTCCGATCATGTTATTGATTACGGCGCCAACAATTAAGGTGCCGAAAAATAGGATGGCAAAGGCTGCTATCAGACGCACAAGAGGCGTCTCAACCGTACTCTCCAGGAGTGACTGCATTTGCGGATGGAAGGTACGGGCCAGAATAAACGCGCCCACCCAGGTCACCAGTGAAAGCGCTTCCTTGACGAAACCCCGCTTCAGACTGATGAGCGTCGATACCGCTATCAGGGCAATGATGACCCAGTCGATCCAGATCAGCGCGTCCATTGGAAATCCGGTATGAATTGAGAAGCGCGAATTCTATCAGGAAACGCCACCTGACCAAACCGCACTTTTGAGCCGGCACCGATTTCAGCCAAAATCAATGCCGCAACGGGTCCGTCATTGTCCGCCAGAGGTAACGAGGCTGTTGAGTCCAAAAGCCTTGTCCAGGGCCTGCTTGGCTCTTTCAGCCTCAGCTTTTTCAGCAAACGGACCGCTGAACACACGAGTAAGCTGGGAATCCCCGCGGGTAATTTCCTGTAGATGGGAGCTGTAGCCCTTTTCCCGAACCTGTTCCCGAAGCCTGGTTGCGTTTTCGCTACTGCCAAAACTGCCTAACTGGACGACCCAGGCACCTTTCAGTGAACGAGTGAATTCGGCAGCGACCGGTTCATCTTCCTCTGAGGGCCGCGAATCCGCAGTTTCTGCCTGTTCTGGCACTGCCTCCGGCTCCGCACTCTCACCCGTTATATTCTGCTCTACCGCAGGTTCAGCGACCGGTTCTGGGTCAGTTTCAGGACTCAGTTCCTCCATACTGTAAGCGGGCGGCTCAGTGGTGTCTGGCTCCGGCATGTCCACTTCCGGGAACGGCGGCTCTTCGGGAATCTGAATGGCGCTGGTTTTACGCTCCGAGTGAGGTTCGTCAAACATCATGGGGACAAATATAACGGCCAGAGAGACCAGTACCAGTGCGCCAATGATCCGCTGTTTCAGTCCGTTCACGTTGAACTCCCCCATTTGATGCCAGCCGTCGGGCGGCGCCCTATTGCACAGCCGATACTAACCGCCACAGCGTGTGAACTCAAAACATCCACGAAGGTATGACGAAGATTTAAGACGTCGCTACAACAATACTTCCCGGGCGGCCGCGACGGTAAAAAATGAACCGAAGATGATCAGAACATCATTGTCATCGGCCTCAGCCAACGCGGCTAATACCGCGTCCCTGACTGACCTGGAACATCCCGCAACGGCTGTCTCAGGCAAGGCCATTCGCGCACAGAGCTCACGACAGCCCAAACCTCGCGGCACCTCAAGCGCTGCCGGAAACCAGAGATCGACCTGATCCGACATGGCGGCAATCACCCCTTCCACATCTTTATCGCCCAAAGCGCCATAAACCGCGATCAGCCGCTGGCCCGGCCTGCGAATCCGGCTTAGTCGGGACGACAACCAACGGGCGGCGTGGGGGTTATGACCGACGTCGACAATAATCTGCGGTATCTCTTGCAAACGCTCAAACCGCCCGGGCAAGGCCAGGCCAGCCAGTACCCGCTCGATTTCGCCTATAGCGAGGTTCGGCTCGAGCTGCCGGATCGCAACCGCAGCTGCGGCAAGACTGTTCACCGGCAGACCAACACTTGGCAGTGCAATCTGAGCCGGGTCACCATCAATCACCAGCGTCGTATTTGCGCCCGGTTCAGCGGAATCCAAAAGCCGGTATCCCATACCCGGCCGGAGAAGCTGAATGTTCTGAGCACGGGCCTGCTGAAGAACCGAAAGAGGCGGGTTTACATCTGCAAATATCGCTGGCCGATCCGGTCGAAGAATGCCGGCTTTTTCGAACCCGATGGTTTCGACGTCATTCCCCAGGAACGCGACATGGTCGATATCCACGGACGTGATGATGGCCAGATCTGAATCGAGAATATTGACGGCGTCCAGCCGTCCTCCAAGACCTACCTCGAGAACCCAGTCGTCAACGCCGGCCTCATTGAACACCAAAAACGCCGCGAGAGTACCAAATTCGAAATAGGTCAGCGAAACCGGGCCACGGACCGCTTCTACCGCTTCAAAAGCTCGGACCAACGTGTCATCTGACACGTCTTTACCATCGATTCGTACCCGCTCGTTGTATCTTTGCAGGTGGGGAGATGTATAGGTTCCGGTGCGTCGGCCAGCCCGGCCCAGAAGATGTTCAAGCGCAACCACAGCACTCCCTTTGCCATTGGTTCCACCCACGGTCACGATCCGCGCACGGGGATTGCGGCGGAACAGCCGCCTGTAAACCAGCAGCACCCGGTCAAGGCCGAGATCAATGTCGGTGGGGTGGATGGACTCCAGGTAAGTCAGCCATTCGGCAAGGGAGGCACCCTCGCCCGGCGCAGAACGCAACCGGGCCGGGGGATCATTCGTCGGCGACATCGGTTTCCGGTTTTTCCGACACTTCAAACTCGATGGGCTGTTCTTTCGCCGTTTGTTCCAGACCACTGAACTTGGCCAGCAGGGCCGCTATGCGCTCACGCATCTGATGGCGGTGCAGGATCATGTCTATGGCACCGTGGTCCAGCAGAAATTCACTGCGCTGAAAGCCTTCTGGCAGTTTTTCCCGAACTGTCTGCTCGATAACCCGGGGTCCGGCAAAACCAATCAGCGCGTAGGGCTCCGCAATGTTGAGATCACCCAGCATAGCCAGACTCGCCGAAACACCGCCGAACACAGGATCGGTCATCACCGAAATGTAGGGAATGCCTTCCTGCCTCATTCTCTCAAGAACAGCGGCGGTTTTGGACATCTGCATCAGCGAGATAATCGCCTCCTGCATACGCGCACCACCACTGGCCGAAAAGCACACAAGTGGAATCCGCTCCTCCAGGCACACATTTGCCGCCTGAACGAATTTCTCGCCTACCACCTGCCCCATGGAACCGCCGAGAAAGTTAAATTCGAACGCCACAGCGACCAGCGGTATATCCAGAGTCTTACCCCGCATAACGATCAGAGCGTCTTTCTCGCCCGTCGCTTTCTGATTTTGGGTAAGGCGATCTTTGTAACGTTTGCTGTCTTTGAACTTTAGACGATCCCAGGGCTCCAGTTCGGCGCCGATTTCTTCCCGCCCGTCCGGGTCGAGAAACACATCAAGCCTGCGTCGGGCGGTGATACGCAGATGGTGGTTGCACTTGGGACAGACGTCCAGATTTTTGTCCAACTCAGGCTTGTACAGAAAAGCACCGCACTTGGGGCACTTTTTCCACAATCCTTCGGGCACGCCCATTCTTTGCTTGGACTCCGAGCGAATCTTGCTCGGCATGATTTTATCCAGCCAGTTACTCATGGTCTCATCCTATCCCGTGATCCCCAGTCCAGCGTTCCTGTTCCCCTGTCCAGCGTTGCAATCAGGACGCCAGGTTGTCCAACGCCTCTCGCATCGGTTTAAGCAGTTCGGTCAGCGCACCTTTGAGCTGTTCCGGATCTGCCTGATTGCGGGCTATTGTATCCACCAGAACACTGCCAACAATTACACCATCGGATACCCGTCCGACCGCCGCCGCAGTCTCCGCATCCCGAATACCGAACCCGACGCCAACCGGAAGGGCCGTCAATTCGTGAATATGGGCCACTTTCGAAGCCACTTCGTCAATATCGATCGTGCCGGATCCGGTAACGCCCTTGAAAGAAACATAGTACACATAACCGGAACAGTGTTGACTAATTAACCGAATCCTTTCGTCCGTCGTCGTTGGCGCGAGCAGGAAAATGGCGTCGAGACCACGCTCAGTAAACAACGGCGCCACTTCGTCCGCTTCTTCCGGGGGCAGATCCACCGTCAAGATTCCATCAATACCCGCCGCCTTGGCGGTGTTGGCAAACTGCTCGTAACCCATCGCTTCCATGGGATTAAGATAGCCCATCAGCACAATCGGGGTATGGTCGTCCTTTTCCCGAAAGGTCTTCACCATGGCCACAACCTGGCGCAGGGATGTGCCATGGACCAGAGCGCGCTCGCAGGCCTGCTGAATCACCGGGCCGTCTGCCATGGGATCAGAAAACGGCACGCCCAACTCGATGATGTCGGCACCGGCCGCCACCAGCGTGTGCATCAGATCAACGGTCTGGTCCGGATGCGGGTCGCCCGCGGTGATATAGGGTATTAACGCTTTTCGACCCTGGGCTTTGAGGGATTTAAGAACCCCTTCAATTCGACTCATGCTTTCTCCTGTTAATCCTTGAGTGCCGTTACATCTCTATGCCGTCGATTTTGGCAATGGTCTGCATATCTTTGTCGCCGCGACCCGACACGTTGATCACCACCACCTGATCCTTGTCCATGGTAGCTGCGAGCTTGATTGCGTAAGCGACGGCATGAGCCGTTTCGAGGGCCGGCATGATGCCCTCCTTCTGGGTAAGCGTCCGGAAGCCCTCTAGCGCCTCATCGTCCGTTACCGACACATAATGCGCGCGGCCAATGTCTTTCAACCAGCTGTGTTCCGGCCCTACGCCCGGGTAATCAAGGCCGGCACTGACCGAGTGGGTGCCCGCGATCTGACCATTCTCGTCTTCCATCAGATAGGTCCGGTTTCCGTGCAACACCCCCGGCCGGCCGGCACTGAGCGGCGCCGCATGCTGGCCGGTTTCAATACCGAGCCCGCCGGCTTCAACACCGTACAACTGAACCGATTCGTCCGTCAGGAATGGATAGAACATACCAATGGCATTGGAACCGCCGCCGACACAAGCGACCAATGCGTCCGGCAGCTTACCGGCCTGGGCCAGACTCTGCTGGCGGGTTTCGCGACCAATCACCGACTGGAAATCCCGAACCAGCAGCGGGTAGGGGTGGGGCCCGGCAACGGTACCGATAATATAAAAAGTATCGTCCACATTCGCGACCCAATCCCGCATGGCGTCGTTCATGGCGTCTTTGAGAGTTTTCGTGCCACTCTGAACCGAATGAACTGAAGCACCCAACAGCTTCATGCGGTAAACGTTGAGAGACTGGCGCTGGACGTCTTCTGCACCCATGAAAACATGGCACTCAAGACCCAGACGGGCACACACGGTCGCTGTCGCAACACCGTGCTGACCCGCACCAGTCTCAGCAATAATTCGTTTCTTGCCCAGAAAGCTGGCCAGCAAGGCCTGACCAATCGTATTGTTCACTTTGTGAGCACCGGTATGGTTCAGATCTTCCCGCTTGAGCCAGATCTGCGCACCGCCGGTCTCCCGAGTCAAACGCTCGGCAAGGTACAGTGGTGACGGACGCCCCACGTAGTGCGCCAGATCCTTGTCAAAGCTGGCCTGAAAGTCAGGGTCATCCTTTAATCGCTTGTACTCTCTTTCGAGTGTCGTCAGCGAATCAAAGAGAGTTTCGGACACGAAACGGCCACCGTAGGCGCCGAAGTGACCCCGCGCATCCGGAAATCCACTTAACAATTCTTCAGTCAGTTTCATCGACACGGTGTACCTCGTTAATAAAGTCAGTCATTTTGGCGGCATTCTTGATGCCTTTACCAGTCTCTACCCCACCGCTTACGTCAACGCTCCACGGACGGACCTGTTCGACAGCGCTCGCTACGGTATCCGAAGCCAGGCCGCCGGCCAATATCAGCGGCAGTGGGCGCACAGAGGGGATCAGTTTCCAGTTGAACGATTCACCCGTGCCGCCAAATTTATCCGCCACCCAGGCATCGACAAGCAGTCCGCTGGCCCGAAAATAAGTCCGGAAGGCGCGCTCGATGTCGCCTTCGGCGCGAACTCTGACTGCTTTGATCCATCGGGCCGGGAAGCTGTCGCAAAACTCCGGCGTTTCGTCCCCATGAAATTGAAGCAGATCCAGCGGTACCTTTGATAATACCTCTTCCACAAATTCGCGCTCCGGGTTCACAAATAATCCAGTCGCCACCACAAAAGGCGGAACAGAGCGCAGCAGTTCGACTGCCGATTCTATTGAAACGTTCCTCGGGCTAGGCTCATAGAATACAAAGCCAACCGAGTCGGCACCCGCATTAGCGGCGGCTACCACGTCCTGTGGCCGGGTAAGCCCACAGATTTTAATACGGGTTCTCATATCAGTTTCGCTGCTTGCGATGAATGTGTGTGGGTTTAACCGGCCGGTTCTCCTGACTGCTGAACCAGGGAACTGCAAAGTCAGGTCCGCATTCGGCGCTCGGAATACCAAACTCGCCAGGATAGCCCACATCCACAAGGTAAAGGCCGTGAGGCGGCGCTGTCACTCCTGCCTGCCGTCGATCACCGGATCCGAGTATCTCATGAATCCACTCAACACGCTTCTGATCCGAACCGACTGCAATTAACGCTCCGGCGATATTGCGAACCATATGATGAAGGAAGGCATTAGCCTGTACGTCCACAACCACAAACTGGCCCTTTCTGCTGACACTGATTGCTTCCAAAAACCGGACAGGCGATCGGGACTGGCAGCCCGCTGCCCGGAAGGCAGAAAAATCATGTTCGCCAACCAGATACTGAGCTGCCTCATGCATCGACATAGCATCCAGGGGCGTGTAAACCCATGAAACCTGGCCTTGCTGGATACCCGGGCGAACCGGGTTGTTAGCAATAATGTATCGATAACGCCGATAAACCGCTGAAAAGCGCGCATGAAAATCTGCTTTCCCGGGCCCCGCCCAGTGGACGGCAACGTCCTCTGGTAATGCGGTATTGATCCCCATCACCCAGGATCGAAGGGTCCTTACAGAGGGTGTTTCAAAATGCGCGATCTGATAACTGGCGTGCACGCCTGCGTCGGTGCGGCCCGCGCACACCAGGTCGACAGGGTGATTGGCAACCTTGGCCACGGCCTTGCTGAGCTCGGCTTCCACCGTTCTCACGCCGGATTTCTGGAATTGCCAACCATGGAAATTCCGGCCGTTGTACTCGAAGGCCAGCGCTACCCGGCCTTCGCCAATGGGTTTGTCCGTCGTCAGTGCCTGAGGTTGCTGAAACAATGGTCTTCCCGGATTGGTCAGTCAGACACGAGAAACTCCGGCCCAACCCGCAAATGTTTGCAGGTCGCCGGCGTTCCATTTTCGCTCTGTCTGATTATAACGAATCAGGACAGGTTTTTGAGCAAATCCTGTGCTTCGGTCTTTTGCTCATCATTACCTTCCAGTGCGACTTCCTCAAGGATGTCTTTCGCACCATCAACATCACCCATTTCAACATAGGCTCTTGCCAGGTCAAGTTTGGTGGCTGCTTCGTCCGTTCCGGACAGGAAGTCGAAGTCATCGTCGTCACCCAGGTCGGATTCATCGATGTTGCGATCCGACTCACGGGTCGACGGAGAATCCGACGCGACCGGAGGTACTGCGTCGTCGTCTTTCAAATCGGCACCCTCATTGTCCGATTTCGGATCAGACGACTCTTCACCCTTGAGCGTATCTTCAAGGCCAAGTTCATCGTCCAGTGAAAGTTCGTCATCAGATTCCGAAAACTCTTCCATCAAAGCAAGGTCTTCATCGGACACGTCAAGCTCAAGGTCGTCAAGGTCTGATTCGCCGGTTTTCTCGGTCGCGTCTTCTTCGCCCGCGACTTTGTCGAGTTCTGCGTCCAGCTCGTCCAGGAAGGACTCGTCGAGCTCACCGCCATCGCCGGTTTCAAGGTCTGCGGTGCTGTCCTCTGACTTGCCTTTCGCCGGCGCTGACTCGCCCTTCTCAGACTCTGCGTCGTCTTTACTGTCGACCTCAGACTCTGCAATGTCCAAGTCCAGATTCAGTTCGTCATCATCATCCAGCGAGGACTCGTCCGTTTCGGCCAGATCGCCCTCGTCCAGTGAAAAGTCAAAGGGTTCATCCAGCCCTTCCCCGTCATCAGATTTGGGAGAGTTGCGAACCTCAGCCTTATCATCCGAATCCGGCTCTTCCGCTGACTCCAGATCAGAAAGATCGTATTCAATAAGGTCGTCACGGTCATCTTCAGACGATGCATTCAAATCATCCTCTTCTGGCAGATCCAGACCCATGTCCTCAAAGTCAGGCTCCTCAGCCGCCGCTTTGTCCGGCGCTGACGAATCTGTCCCCGGTGTCTTGTAATCCTGAATATCGTATTCTGACTCGAAGGAACTTTTCTCTCCGGCATCGGTGCCACCGGATCTCAGCTGTGATTCGAGATCATCAATACTCGGCATCGACTCAGCATCTTCTAACTGATCCTGAAGGCTATAAGCTTCTGTAGTCACGGACTCATCGCCCAGCGCTACAATTTCGCCGAACTGTTTGTCAAAGGAGTCGCGATCTTGAACGGCAGCGTAGACGCCAAGCAGTTTCAGGCGCAGATCCGTGCGGCTGGGCTCCCGCGAAATTGCCGTTTCGAGAGTTTGAGCGGCCTGATCGTTTCGGCCATAGGCAATGTAAGCATCAGCTTCGGCAATGGCATCATCGTCAGAAGCTGTCGCGTCTTCTTCCTCGTCGAAAGACAGGTCAAACGAATCGCCTTGGTCGTCGCTCTCAGCATCATCATTCAGCTGATCATAAAACGCTTTTTCCCGGTTCGCGTTACGACGGGCCATCAGGAGCAGCAATAGCAACAGAATGACCAGTCCGCCGCCAAGGGCCGCCTGATACAGGAAGTTATTGGAAATTGCGTCAATAATATTGCCCGGAAACGGCTTCTGGGTCGGCGCCGTTTCTTCTGGTGCAGGAGCGGCAGGTTGCTCCGGTTCAGCCATCGGATCGGCCGACTGCTCTTCACCAGCTGGACTTGCAACCATATCGGGGTCGGTGTTGCCGTCGGCGCCTTCATCCATTGTCTCAGGTGCAACATTGTCTGACTCTGCACCCTGCTGCTCTGGCAGGGTCTCATCGCCCTCCAATGCGTCTTCAGACTCTAATGCATCCTCCGAACCTGCGGTGTCACTTGTCTCTTCGGGATCGGCTGGTTCTGCTGAGTCTTCGGCCGCGCCTGTATCGACGGCCTCATCCATCTCGGGCTCAGGACCGGCGCCGGATGCAAGGTCGCTTTCCAGCGACTCGCCCTGACCGCTCTGCATTTCAGCAAGCTGATTGTTTTTGAGCTCCAGCAAACGTTGGAGCGTTTCAACCTGATCCTGAAAGTCGTCTACCCGCCCGGTTAACTCCTGATTTTCACGCCGGGCACTATCAAGCTCTTCCATGGCGACGGCACTACCGGCGTCGACGCCATCAGTAGCATCACCGTCACCACCGGCGGACCCGCCGTCCGCAGCATTTCGCTGCTCGGCATCGTCTGCGGCTACTAATCGAAGCTGATCGCCCTCGCTGGTTCCAGCGGCATCTGCGGAACGTTCGGCAGAGGTCTCACCGGTTGCGTCAACGGTACGTTCGGGCGTGGACATCGCCTGGTTCTGCGCCGCTACTTCGCGATTGGCCTCAGAACGGCTGCGACTACGAATTTGGCTCTCATCCGGAATCCGGAGAATTTCACCGCGCTTGAGGCGATTGATATTGCCAGCGATAAAGGCATCAGGGTTGAGATCCTGAATCGCAAGCATCATCTGCTGCATGGTGACGTTACGGTTTGGGCGTACCTGCGCAGCAAGGGTCCATAGAGTGTCAGACGAGTTGGTTGGGCCGAGTGTCCGGACACCCGAACCGGTCTGCTGTGAGGTTCGCTGCTGCGTGCTTCGGGTCTGCGTGGTCGCTGATTGTCGAGCTTGCTGCTGCGGCTGACTGCCCTGACTGGAAGCGGGCGCCGATACCTGTTCCTGAAAACCCGATTCTTCAGCGTAAACCGGCGGGTCGACCAGTATCGCGTATTCGCGCATCAGCCGGCCGTTTGGCCAGGTCACTTCGACCAGAAAGTTCAGGTAGGGCTCACGCAGGGCTTCGCGGGACGACACGTTGACGACCAGACTGCCATCGGGTGCAGTCAGGACCTGAAAATTCAGTTTGGTAAGGAAGAAACTTCGGTTTATGCCCACCCGCTCATAGGCGGACTCGGGCGCGATGTTGACGAAGACATCCCCCGGCGAAACCCCTTCGCTTTTGCGCAGACTTATCTCCGCATTCAAAGGCTCATTCAAGTAGGACTGTAACTCAATTTCTCCCAGACCCAGCGCCTGTGCGACACCTGAACCGAGCCCTCCTGCCAGAGCCAGAGCAACCGCAAGCTTGCGTACCTTCATGCTTTTTCCTTACCAGTCTCCGTTGTTCGTGATTGTTCTGCAGAACAATGACAAACGAGGTTGGATGACCTTAGCCGAATTTTCTATCGTTATTATGTAATGTTTTGAACAGTCAGTTTGGCAAGTATTGTTGATAAAACCTCTTTTATCAATCAATCAGCCGCGCTCCTTGCACCGTTTTTTCACCAATGTGGGGGAAGGCGTTGTTCAGAAACGATGATTGTGCCAAAAAAATAATAGGGGCGACGGCCTATTTCAGCCTTCGCCCCTGTCAATTTTTCTGAAATCAGACACAGTTGGCATAACCCTGCCCTCTGCGCCCGCAGGCTACTGCTCCTGCAGAATCCGCAGCATTCTGCGCAGCGGTTCGGCAGCGCCCCAGAGAAGCTGGTCACCCACCGTAAAGGCCGAGATATACTCCGGCCCCATAGCCAGTTTACGGATGCGGCCAATCGGAACGCTCAGGGTGCCGGTCACTTTAGCAGGCGTCAGCTCCTGAATCGTTGCGTCCCGCTCATTGGGAATCACTTTGACCCAGTCATTGGCCCCGGCAAGAATCGACTCGATTTCCGACACCGGAAGATCTTTCTTCAGCTTGATGGTCAGAGCCTGACTGTGGGAGCGCATGGCGCCAATCCGCACACAGAGGCCATCGATGGGAATCGGGTTATCACTGCGACCCAGGATCTTGTTGGTCTCGACACCCGCTTTCCATTCTTCCTTGCTCATGCCGTTATCGAGCTGCTTGTCGATAAACGGGATCAGGCTGCCCGCCAATGGCACCTCGAAGTGCTCGGTGGGAAAGCCGTCAGAGCGCATGGTATCGGTGACCTTGCGATCAATCTCGAGAATCGCGGAGGACGGGTCCTGCAGCTCATCCCTGACACTGCCCTGCAACGCGCCCATCTGGTTCAGCAGTTCACGCATATTCTGTGCGCCAGAACCGGAAGCCGCCTGATACGTCATCGGCGATACCCACTCAATCAGGTCCTGCTCCAGCAGGCCACCGAGGGCCAGCATCATCAGACTGACGGTACAGTTGCCACCCACAAAATCTTTTACGCCCCCGGCGAGTGCGTCATCAATCACGTTGCGATTGACCGGATCAAGCACAATTACGGAATGATCCACCATTCGCAGCGTGGAAGCGGCATCGATCCAGTAACCCTGCCACCCGGCATCACGGAGTTTCTGGTAAACCTCGCCGGTGTAATCTCCACCCTGACAGGTAACCACAACGTCCAGAGTTTTCAAGATCTCGATATCGAACGCGTCCTGAAGCGGAGGCACACCGTCTTTACCCACATCCGGTGCCGGTTTGCCGGCCTGAGAGGTGGTAAAAAAGACGGGTTCGATATCCGCAAAATCGTTTTCGTCACGCATGCGCTGCATGAGGACCGAGCCCACCATGCCGCGCCAACCAATAAGTCCAACTCGCTTCATGCGACTTTTGAACCTCGTTTTATGCCCGCCCGCTGGCTTTATCGCTGCCAGGGACGGGATGAATTATCCCGCAGCAGCCGCATCGCGCTGCTGTCGGGAAGTGAATAATTACAGAGCGGCCAGCACAGCCTCGCCCATTTCGTGCGTGGAGACTTTCCGGCCCTCTGGCGACATGATATCCGCCGTACGCAGCCCCTGATCCAGAACCTTGCTGACGGCTGATTCAATCGCCAAGGCGGCCTTCTCTTCGTTGAGACTGTAGCGAAGCATCATGGCAACGCTGAGAATCGTTGCCAACGGGTTGGCAATGCCCTGGCCTGCGATGTCCGGCGCAGAGCCATGGCAAGGCTCATACATGCCCTGCTTTTCGGCGTTCAGTGATGCCGACGGCAACATGCCGATAGAGCCGGTAAGCATCGCCGCTTCGTCGGAGAGAATATCACCAAACATGTTGCCGGTCACAATCACATCAAACTGTTTTGGCGCTCGAACCAGCTGCATGGCCGCGTTATCCACGTACATGTGGGACAGTTCAACGTCCGGATATTCCCGACGCAGATCTTCCATCACTTCCCGCCACAGCACGGTGACTTCCAGCACATTGGCCTTGTCGACGGAGCAGAGTTTCTTGCTTCGCTGCTGAGCCGCCTCAAAGGCCACACGGCCAATGCGACGAATTTCCGACTCGGTGTAGGCGTAGGTGTTGTAACCCTGGCGCTCGCCACTTTCGAGCTCCCGCACGCCTCTTGGCTGGCCGAAATAAATGCCACCGGTCAACTCCCGGACAATCATGATGTCCAGCCCTGACACGACTTCCGTCTTCAGTGAAGAGGCCGATGCCAGCTGCGGATAGAGAATCGCCGGGCGCAGATTGGCAAACAGCTCAAGGCCGGACCGCAGACCCAGCAGGCCCTTTTCCGGGCGGCTGGCCATGGGCCGGCTGTCCCACTTCGGGCCGCCAACCGCACCCAGAATGATGCCGTCGGCCGCCTTGGCCTTTGCCAGGGTGTCGTCCGGCAGGGGCGTGTCGTATTCATCAATGGCGGCGCCGCCGACCAGCGCGGTTTCAAAATTCAGATTCAGACCGAAATCATTATTGACCTTCCGCAGGACCTTCTCTGCCTCTGCTACGATTTCCGTCCCGATGCCATCTCCCGGCAACAGCAGTACATTCCTGGACATAGGTTTTCCTTCATTTTTTCCTGAATAATCTTACGCGCCGCTGCTGAACAACCAGGGGGCGGTTTTTCGACGGCTCTCTTCATAGGATCGGATCAGATCGGAGTCTTCGAGGGTGACCCCGATGTCGTCCAGGCCATTGAGCAGGCAATGCCGCCGGAAGTCATCGGTTTCGAACTCAAACACCTCGCCCGACGGCGTCGTCACGGTATTGGCCTCAAGATCCACCGCCAGTTCATAGCCCGGCTCAGTCCCAACTTCCGCAAAAAGCTGATCAACCACTTCCTCGTTCAAAACAATCGGAAGCAGGCCATTCTTGAAGCAGTTATTGTAGAAAATATCGGCGAAGCTGGGCGCGATAATAGCCCGGAAACCAAAATCTTCCAGCGCCCAGGGGGCGTGTTCCCGGCTCGAACCGCAGCCAAAATTACTGCGAGCCAGAAGAATGCTGGACGCTTTGAATCGATCCTGGTTGAGGACAAAATCCGGATTGATCGGACGCTGTGAAGAGTCCTGATCCGGCTTGCCCTCATCCAGATAGCGCAGCTCATCAAACAGGTTCGGGCCAAATCCGGTCCGCTTGATGGATTTGAGAAACTGCTTGGGAATAATCATGTCCGTATCCACATTGGATCGGTCCATGGGGGCAACAACGCCCTTGTGCTGGGTGAATGCTCTCATGCTCTTTCTCCTGTCGCCCCGTTTTCTGCCCCGCTCATCATCTCGCGAACGTCCACAAAGTGGCCGTGAATCGCCGCTGCGGCCGCCATGGCCGGGCTGACCAGATGGGTTCGCCCTCCGAAGCCCTGACGACCCTCAAAATTGCGATTGGAGGTGGACGCGCAGTGCTCGCCCTGGCCTAACTTGTCAGCGTTCATTGCCAGGCACATGGAACAGCCCGGGTCCCGCCATTCCAGGCCGGCATCGAGAAAAATCCGATCCAGGCCTTCCTGTTCGGCCTGAACCTTAACCAGACCGGAACCGGGAACCACCATCGCCTGTTTCAGCGAGGCCGAAACCTTGCGACCTTTGACCACTTTTGCGACCTCGCGAAGGTCCTCAATGCGACTGTTAGTGCAGGAGCCGATGAAAATCCGGTCGAGCCGGATATCCGAGATCGGCATATTGGGCTTGAGACCCATATATTTCAGCGCCCGCACGATGCCCTCACGCTTGATCGGGTCCTGTTCCGATGCCGGGTCAGGCACCTTGCCACCGACACCACACACCATTTCCGGAGAGGTCCCCCAACTTACCTGGGGCTGAATGGCTGAGCCGTCCAGCACGACGATTTTGTCGAACACCGCATCGTCGTCGCTGTGCAGAGTCTGCCAATACTCGATGGCCTTGTCCCGCATCTCGCCACTGGGCGCAAATGGCCGGTCTTTGACATAATCAATGGTGGTCTGATCCACCGCAACCATACCGACACGCGCACCCGCTTCGATAGACATGTTGCAGATCGTCATCCGACCTTCCATGGAAAGCCCGCGAATCGCCTCGCCACCAAATTCAATGGCGTGACCGGTGCCCCCGGCGGTGCCGATTTTGCCGATAATAGCCAACACCACGTCTTTACCGGTAACGCCCGGACCCAGCTCGCCATCTACCCGCACCAGCATGTTTTTCATCTTTTGCTGGACTAGACACTGGGTAGCCAGGACGTGCTCGACTTCCGAGGTACCAATGCCGTGAGCCAGACAACCAAACGCACCGTGTGTCGAGGTATGGGAATCACCACACACGATTGACATGCCTGGCAGGGTTGCGCCCTGCTCTGGTCCGATCACATGCACAATGCCCTGCCGCTGATCCTTGATCTTGAACTCGAGAATCCCGAACTCATCGCAGTTTTTGTCCAGGGTTTCTACCTGGATGCGGGACACGGGATCGACGATACCTTCCACGCCCCGCGCACGATCGGTGGTCGGCACGTTATGGTCTGGTGTTGCCAGATTGGCGTCCAGGCGCCAGGGCTTGCGCTTGGCCAGCCTCAATCCTTCGAACGCCTGGGGCGACGTAACTTCGTGCAGAAGCTGCCGGTCAATGTAAATCAGCGCTGAACCGTCATCCCGTTGCTTGACGAGATGGTCGTCCCATAACTTGTCGTATAAAGTTTTGCCCGTCATGACTCTCTCACCTGTTTCATTGGCGCCTAGTGGATCGCGCGCATTCTCTTCTAATTGACCCATTTTAACGTGGGGCCCAGAATAACCTCAATTCATGTTTTTTATATCATCCATTCCAACATGGAATACAAAGGAAGTTATTCGTGGACGCCCACCTGCTTCAGGCCTTCGTAACGATTATTGATCAGGGCTCGTTTTCTGAGGCCGCCGAACGACTTCACCTTACTCAGCCTGCTATTAGCAAGCGTCTATCGGCCCTTGAAAATCAGACTGGTAATCGGCTGATCGACCGCAGCAACCGTAACATTCAACTGACCGACGCAGGCGCACGACTGCTGCCCCATGCCAGACGGATTATCGACGAAGTGCACAACGCCCGACTCGCTCTATCGGACCGCCGGGGCACTGTGGCCGGCCGGCTATCAGTAATCGCCAGCCATCATATCGGGTTACACCACCTGCCCGCCTGGTTACGGCGGCTGAACCGGGAGTATCCGGACGTGTCCCTGGAACTGAAATTCATGGACTCCGAGAGCGCCCTGGACATGATGAACAAGCGCACCGCCGAGCTGGCCTTTGTTACCCTCAGCGAGAGTATGAGCACCGCATTCAAAGTGGAGGCTCGATGGGAGGACGCCATGGCCTTTGTGGCATCACCGGAGCACCCTCTGGCGTCTCTGGCGAAACCGACGCTTGCCGACCTTGCCCGCTATGACGCATTGCTGCCGGAAACCGGCACGGCCACCTATCGCAGTGTCAGCCGTCTGTTTCTGGATGCCGGCCTGAGCCTTCAGTTGCAAATGCCCACCAACTACCTCGAAACCATCAAGGTCATGGCCGGGGTCGGGCTTGGCTGGAGCGTTCTGCCCGTGCGCATGCTGGACGACTCGCTGGTGACCCTGCCGATAGGGTACACCGTCAGCCGTTTATTGGGTGGAATTGGGCTACAAGGTCGTGCGCTGAGCCCACAAGCAAAGGCCCTGCTTGCTATCGCTTCTGATCTGAAATGACCGGGATAACGATCAATCGGTTTCCCCGGGAGGCGGCTTTAAACCGCGCCAGGTAACCACAATCGCCACCGCCATGGCAGCGGCGCCACCCCAGAAAGCGGCCGATGTATCGAAGCCCTCCACCAGGAAACCGGACAGCCAGGCGCCGAGTGCGCCACCGGCGCCAAAGGTCAGGCCGCTGTATAACGCCTGCCCCTGACCATGGTGATGCTTGCCGAAAAAGCCCTGAATGTACTGAACAGATACCGCGTGCAATGCCCCGTAAGAGGCGGCATGAAGTAACTGGGCAAAAATCAGCACCCAGACAATCCCGGTCATTTCGGCGATCAGTCCCCAACGGAGCATCGTCAGGGCCAGCGCCGAAATCACAATCTGCCGGATCGTGAAGTGCCGCGTCAGCTGGTGCATGATCAGAAACAGGCCAATTTCTGCCAGCACGCCCAATGACCACAGCAGACCAATGGAAAGCTTGCTGTAGCCATGCTGTTCGAGATGAATACTGAAAAAGGTGTAGTAGGCGCCGTGAGACACCTGCAAGAGGAAGTTCATCAGGAAAAATGTAATCACCGCCGGGTGAGTCACAATCGCCTTGAGGCTACCCTTCGGCGCGGGCGGTTTCGGCTCATCCTGCTCGGCAGGCACCAGGAACGCCGACACCGCGATACCTGCAAATACCGGCACCAGCAGCCAGGGGAGCATTGAAACGGGCACAAACTCGAGAATCGCACCGACCAGTGCAACCGCGCCAATGAACCCGACCGACCCCCAGAGCCGAACTTTACCGTATTTTTCCCGGGCACTGCCCAGCGCCCGAAGCGTGATAACTTCGTACAACGGCAGGATAGCGTTCCAGAAAAACGTGAACGCCAGCATAACCAGAAGCAGTCCGTAAAAACCGGGCTCCATGAACACACCGGCGAAGAATAGCGAGCCGATGATCGCGCCATAACGGACCAGTTTAACCCGCTGCCCGGTGCGATCCCCCAGCCAACCCCAGACATTGGGAGCCACGATTTTAGTCAGCTGAATGGTCGCCATCAGAGTGGCTATCTGAACATAGGAAAATCCTTGGCCTTCCAGGTACAGGGACCAATAGGGAAGCAACCCTCCCAATAGCGCAAAAAACCAGAAATAAAGGTTAGATAACCGCCAGTAGATGTTGCTGCCTCCCGCCTGGAAAACCTCAGGCCTGACCGATGTCAGGCGTGGTAACGGTTACGTCCGCGTTCTGTCCGCGGTGGCGCAGGTAGTGATCCATCAGCACAATGGCCATCATGGCCTCGGCAATCGGTGTGGCACGGATGCCCACGCAGGGGTCGTGACGGCCGGTGGTAATGACCTCAACCGGATTGCCGTCGACATCAATGCTGCGCCCGGACAGGCGCAGACTGGACGTCGGTTTAAGCGCAATACTGGCCAGAATCGGCTGCCCCGAGGAAATTCCACCGAGTACCCCGCCTGCGTGGTTCGACAGGAAGCCTTCCGGCGTCAGTTCGTCGCGGTGTTGTGTCCCTTTCTGATCGATACAATCAAAACCTGCACCAATTTCAACGCCCTTTACTGCGTTGATGCTCATCAATGCGTGGGCGAGGTCGGCGTCCAGACGATCGAATACCGGTTCACCAAGTCCGGGCGGCACGTCGTCTGCGACCACATTAATTCTGGCGCCGATGGAGTCTCCGGATTTGCGCAGCGCGTCCATGTAGTCTTCCATTTCCGACACTTTATCCACATCCGGGCAAAAAAACGGATTCTGGTGCACTTGCGCCCAGTCAAATTTCTCGATCTTCACGGGACCAAGCTGGGACAGGTAGCCGCGAATGGTGATGCCCAACCGCTCATGCAGGAATTTCCGGGCTATTGCACCGGCCGCAACCCGCATGGCTGTCTCACGCGCTGACGATCGGCCACCGCCGCGGTAATCCCGCACCCCGTACTTATGCATGTAGGTGTAGTCCGCATGGGCGGGCCGGAACTGGGTGGCGATTTTGGAGTAATCCTTAGAGCGTTGATCGGTGTTTTCAATTAACAGCCCGATGGGCGTGCCGGTTGTTTTCCCCTCGAACACACCGGACAGAATCCGCACTTCATCGGCTTCGCGTCTCTGGGTGGTATGTCGGGACGTTCCCGGTTTGCGCCGATCGAGATCGCCCTGAAGATCAGCCTCGGAAAGCTCCAGACCCGGCGGGCAACCGTCGACAATACAGCCCAGAGCGGCGCCATGGCTTTCACCAAACGAGGTGACTGTGAACAATTTTCCGAAACTATTTCCTGACATGATTCAGCATCTTAACGTCGATATATAATGTGTTTGTTTCAATTAGCTGGCGCGGCCTGATGCCCCGGCCAAATCCTCAGCGGTCAGCAGGAACACGCCATCGCCGCCATTCTCGAACGCCAGCCAGACGAACGGCAAGTCCGGGCGGGCCTCCTGAAGCGCAGCCCAGCTGTTGCCAACTTCTACGATCAGCAGGCCACCCGGGTTCAGGTGCTCGGCTGCGCCAGCCAGAATCCTGTGGGCGATCTCAAGGCCGTCCTCACCTGCCGACAGCCCCAACTCCGGTTCGTGACGAAACTCAGCCGGCATATCGGCAATATCTTCCGCATCCACATAGGGCGGGTTACTCAGAATAAGATCGTAGCGCCCGTCAATGGCCTCGAAAACATCCGATCTGACTCTGCGGACGCGGTCAGACAGACCGTGGGTGTCAATGTTGACCGCCGCCACATCCAGTGCATCTGCGGAGAGGTCCGCAAGGTCAACCTCGGCGTTTTCAAAGACCGTTGCGGCACCGATGCCAATGCAACCGCTGCCGGTACACAAATCAAGAATCCGGCCCGGCTCAGCATCTCCCAGCCAGGGCTGTACCCCGTTCTGAATCAGTTCTCCGAGCGGCGAGCGCGGCACCAGAACCCGTTCGTCCACATAGAACGGCATTCCCATAAACCAGGACTCACCCAGAATGTAGGCCAGCGGAACACGTTGGTCGATACGTCGTGTCATTCGCGCAAGGACAAGCTCCCGTTCCGGCAGCGTAAGCCGGGCATCAAGGAACAGAGTGTTGTTTTCCAGCGGCAGATGAAGTGTACGCATGACCAGTTGAACGGCTTCATCCCAGACGTTATCTGTTCCGTGGCCATAAAAAAGTGGCGAATCAGCGAAGCGCGAACATGCATAGCGCAGGTAATCACGAACGGTCTGCAGGTCACTGGCGGGGTCGTACACGAAAAAGCACCTTCTGTAACGATAAGAACAGCGTTGAGCGACGGATTATACGCGCCTTTCACTGTATTCACAGGCTTGCGCTTCAGATCGCCATAGGGCCGGAGCTGTTAAGGTCCCGCTCGTACCGATCCAGCGCCGCGGCCATGCGCTCACGACCCAACTGGATCAGCTCCGGCGCACGGTGATAGTCATAGCTGCGGCTGGCATTCTTCGGAACATTCACCAGAAGATCCGGCGGATAGCCTGCAAGTTTGTACTGGGCCAGCGCGCCTTGCATCGTCTCAACCGTCAGGTTCATCACGTCAAACTTGCCGATGCCCAGCTTGTCCCAGTTTATCGTTTCGAAATCTTCTTTTTTCTTTTCCGGCGTTTTCTTTTCAGAGGACGGTTTCGCGGTCTGTTTTTTTGTTTCCAGCTTTGCGGCCTCTTTTTTCTGAGCTACCGCCTCGTTCAGCTTCTCCTGCGCGTCGGAGCCGTCTCCCATCACTTTGTCACGTCCTGCCGTGAAGGTTTTAAGCGCGTCCCAATCCAGCCACTGAGAGGCCTTGTCGCGCAGCCTGTTGACCCACTCGTCTGCTTCATCACCGGTTCCGGCGGCACTCTCGAACGCCGCATCCTGAATCTGCTTACGGCGGTCGTCTTCACCGCTCAGGTTAACCGCCACAATCAGATCTGCGTGGGATGAGATCGTCGGAATGATCGGCAGTGGGTTCAGAACGGCGCCATCAACCAGAACCTTGCCGTTGAGTACCAGGGGCGTTACCACACCGGGAATCGCCACCGATGCACGAATCGCCTGATCGAGGGGACCCTCCTGAAACCAGATTTCTTTGTGCCCCAGAAGATCCGTCGCGACCGCAGTATAGGCAATGGGCAGGTCCTCGATGCGGATGTCGCCAATCATTTCCCGAACCACCGAAAAGATTTTCTCACCCCTGATTGCGCCGACCGAATTAAACGTAACGTCCAGCAACTTCAGGACATCAAATTGACCAAGGCCCGTGACCCAGTCCTTGTAGTCTTTCATTTTGCCGGCGGCATAAACGCCCCCGATAAGCGCGCCCATCGAGCAGCCGGAAATGGCCACGATGTCGTAACCTCGCTCACACAGCATTTCGATGGCACCGATGTGGGCGTATCCCCTCGCCCCGCCGCTTCCAAGCGTTAACGCAACCGTTTTCCCCAGGTCACTGTTGTTCAAGCCATCACCTCTGAATAACCATGATTTCGACCCGGTTCCCTTTGCGGTCCGGATTCGGAATCACCACCGTCGGCCCCGTCACCACCATTGTCTGCTGGCTTTCAGGCACGCCGCTTTTTGCCAGAACCCTGGACAGTGAATCCGCCGCTTTTTCGGCGCGGGTCATCGCCTCATCAAAGCTTTCATTCTCGCCCAGCTCGCTGAACGCAACCAGGACAACTCTGGCACCTTCTGAGCCAGCCCAGTCGTTGACCAGTCGCCGGTCCGTCGAGCTCCAACCGAAACTGTGAGTAATACTGCCTTCCCAGGGTATAACGATAGGGCCCTTAATTCGGGCGCTACCAGCTCCGAGCCCCGGGATATTAGTACCGGGAGGCGATTCGAGCTGCTCAACCCAGACGTACTCACGCTTGCTGCCGCGTGTCACCGTGTAAATGATGGTCAGGGAGGGCTTTCCATTTTCATCAACCGACCCGGCCACCAGATAGTCCTGATCGCTGTCACTGCCGTAGAGCGTCGACTGGCCAAAGATCTGGTTCGCCCAGACGTTACTGCGCCCACAACCGCGTCCCGAGCACTCGAAGAGTATCTGCGCGCCCCGGACCTGGAGCTGACTCAGATAATGGTCACGGGCCTCTTCCCGATTTGCGCCATCCGCTATCCGGAACAACTGGCCAGAGCCCTTCACCGGAAGACGTGCCAGAGAAGCTGAGCGTATTTCATTATTTACTTCGCGGACCGGGCTGAAAAGCACGAGTCGACCGGGTGATGAGATGGCCACGGTTTCTTCGAGCACTGCCTCATCAAAAGGGTCCGGCGGCACCTGATTGGCATGGACGACGCTGCCTATCAGCACAAGGATCGCAGCCACGCTGCGAATCATCATTCTTCGGTAATCAACGAACATTAATAAATTCCCTCACGGCGCTGGCGACTGGTTCGACATTCCCGTCAAGATGACAGTGGTGTCCTCCGGACACGGACACGAGATCCAGCCCGGCAATCGCCTCAGCGCGTACATTCAGTTCCGGGCGACTGGCAAGCAAACCCTGCTGCGCCCGGATAAAACGAGTTGGTGTTCTGACCTGTTCAAGACAACCGGCCACCTGTGCTTCGTCCATCATGATCATCGACGGATGCCGCAATTGGGCATCGGTTGACCAGCCATAACCACCGGCAACTTCCTTTAGGTTCCTTGGAATCAGCGTCATGGCGGCTTCGTGGGACAGCGGAATCATTCCACCTTCACGAGCCCTGGCGGCTTCCTCAATACTGCTGTATTTCACCGGCCTCCCCGAACCGGCCAGCCGCTTCTCGATGGCTTTTCGCATCTGGGGAATCACCTCGGACGGCTGACGGGTCATCGGGCCGAGGCTGTCAATCATCACCAGCCGCCGAATCTGATCAGGAAAAGCAGCCGCATAAAACAGCGCCACGATACCGCCCAGTGAGTGCCCCACCAGATCCGGAGCACCGGATTCCTCCAGACCATGAAAATACGTTTGAACCAGCTCGGCCAGATCAGCGATGTAATCTGTCAGCGCATAACCCTGACCCGGAGGTCGGTGCCCCGATTTACCGTGGCCGGCAAGATCAATGGCGTATACGTCCCGGTCAGCCGCCAGCAAAGGCGCCAATCTTGCGAACGACAGCGCATTATCGAGCCAGCCGTGAACCAACAAAACAGGGGGAGCGGAGGTTTTAATCGCTGCCGGCCAAAAGAGGCCTGCCAGTGACAGATGCCGGAGCGGCCAGGTCATTTCCTGCGAGCGGATACCACAACCGGGTGCGGGGCCCTCGGCAACTTCATTCATTAGGGGCCTTACATTGTGTGGGTGGGACGATCAGAGCTCAGCGAGCCAGCAAGGTAGGATTCGATTTTGGTGCGGGCGGTCTCGTCGTCGCCATTGAACTGAACGCCAATGCCCGCCGCGCGATTGCCCTGGGCCCTTTTCGGAGTGATCCAGATCACCTTGCCGGCGACCGGAATTTTCTCCGGCTCGTCCATCAGGTTAAGCAGAAGAAAAACTTCATCGCCTAACTGGTACTGCTTCTGGGTTGGAATAAAAAGCCCGCCCTGGCGAATGTAAGGCATGTAGGCTGCGTAGAGCACGGCCTTGTCTTTGATCGTTAGGGTGAGGATACCACTGCGTGCACCAAAACCGGGGCCCATAAACAACACCTGTGTTAAAACTGTCGATATTCCGCAATCATAGCAGCACTTCTTAATCAGTGCCTAGGTTAACCAATGCCCGCCTGGGCATTATGGCTAGACCGTCGCGGTGCGTTTTACTGGCATCAGTTTCTGCCAGGCAATCAGCAGTCTGCTCGCCTCCAGTTCAGGGCTGACGTTATAAACGCCGGCCGAACGGGACTCACGAATCAACTCTATCAGCTCATGAGCGCAGCAGGCGGGATTGTTGCGAGCCAGAAAACCAAGCATGTCCGACGCCTGCCTATCACGGGCGACACCGCCAGCGCTGATCCGTGCGAGGTCTCCGGCCCAGCCTTCAAATAACCAGAGCGAGGTTTCGAGGCCAAGTGCCTTGAACGGTTTTGCCGCCTCGCCCACTGAAACCTGGCCTTTCATGAATTGACGGAAAGATTCGAAAGCCTCGTTTCTGCGCGCCATGAAATCACCGGTCAGATACTCCAGTGCCAGCCGGGGCGCATTGGCCGCCAGCGCCAGCGCCTCATTGCATTGATCAGGCGTCGGCTGGTTCTCCAACGCCATTTCTGCAAGCTGCAACTGCAACCAATGAGCGGCCTGATCGTGCAACGGCGTGGCTATTGGCTGGGTCTGGCACCGCGATCGGATGGTCGGCAAAATCGGACGGCCGCTTTCCTGAAGCAATATCAGAACAAGATCGGAAACCGGTTCTTCCAGAGTCTTCAGCAAGGCGTTGGCAGAATTGAGATTCAACTGGTCCGCGCGGTCAATCAACGCTATTTTGCGCCTGGCCACCTGCGGGGAGGCCACTGCGAATGCGGACAGCGCCCGGATCTGATCAATCCGGATCATGCGGCTTTTTTCCGGCGTATAGCGCCGGATGTCCGGGTGAGTCCCCGCCCGCGTCAACTCGCACTGCTTGCATCGGCCGCAACGTTCACCTTTTTCAACGTCCGGCTGACCACAAACCAGCAGTGACGCGAGCTGGTCCGCGAAGAACCGCTTGCCGACACCCTGTTCGCCGGTTACCAGCAGGGCGTGTGGCAGCCGGTTTTCCGCAAGGCCTTTCCTGAGACGTTCCCAGGGAGCCTGCAGCCAGCTCATTGTTGTTACAGCAGTGTCCAAAGAATCATTCCTGACCAATTGATGATTTCGCGCGTTTAATCTGTCGGCGAAGGGTGCCCAGAAGCCTTTTCATTCTGGTCAGCTCTTCTTGCCTGCCCGACTTTGCCCGGCGGGTCCGAGCCTCCTCAGGCAAGCGGTCATTAGACGTTTGGGCATAGTAATGCCTGTTCACCAGTCGGGCAAAATTCATTGCAGACTCTGCGACCGACGGTTCAGCCGCGGCCAGACGCTCTGCCTGGCGAAAAGGTGTTTCACCATGACGCAATGGCACACCCGCACCTTCGCAGAGCGATTGCCAGCGGTGAAGCAGCCTCGAAAATGGATCCCGACGGGCAAAAGAACGGCCCCGAAGCGCCGTGAAGAGACTTGCCAACAGCATCGCGCCACCGACAACTCCCGCCGTCAAGTACCCCAGTTCACGCAGGCCGAAACCACCCGGCAGGCGAGACATCAGATCCATCTGTGACTGGCCCTGGTAACCGACAACCCAGCGCTGCCAATGATAGTTCATCATATCCAGTCTCAGCGACGCCCACTGCAGGATCGCCATATCACCGTAACGCTGGGCCGAGGTCCAGTTGTTTTCCAGAAATGAGCCCTCTTCCTGCATGGCGTCACGGAGGCCGGACTCAATACGTTCGGGTGAAATGGCCGCTGTCGGATCAAATCGGGTCCAGCCCTTCCCGGGCATCCAGGCTTCCACCCAGGCATGAGCGTCGTACTGACGGACAATCAGATATTCGTCGTTAGCGCCGGGGGATCCCCCCTGATACCCCACAACTACCCGCGCGGGGATGTCTGCGGCGCGCAGCAGGAACGTCATGGCGCCGGCATAATGGGCACAGAAACCACGCTTATTATCGAAAAGAAGCGCGTCGATGCCGTTTTCTGGCATCTGGGGCGGGCGCAGGGTGTAAAAATACTGCTGGTCACGAAACCGGCTCAGAATGCGTCTTGCAAGTTCTTCCGGCCCGGAAGTCTGCGCTTTCAGTGTTTGGGCCAGTTCTCTGGTTCGGGGATTCCCCGACCCGGGTAACTGCAGATTCTGCCGCGAATTCTCGAGCGATCCGGGCGAGCGCTCATCGCCTGATTCGAGCGCCAACCGGTAACGAACGGCCGTATCGGCGGGCCTGTCGAAACGAAACAAACCGTCCCCGCTGATTTTGACATTGTCCGAAACCGGTGTTGAACCTTCCAGACCAAAAGCCCAGGTCTGATCCGTCGGTTCCAGCAGGATGTCGTATTCATCGGGCTGAAGTTCGCCCACACCGCCATCCACTGACACCCGCCCGGGGCGACGAAAGCCTTCACCGCGGCTCTGGCGCCAGGTTTCACCGTCGAGCCTGTCCAGCAGAAGGCCACGCCAATAGCGATCCCGGTGAAGCGGAATATCGTCACCAAAGGTCACCCGGAAGGCGCGGTCAGAACTCTGTGCAAGGTTCGAGATGTCGCCGGGTGTCATGGTATCGCTGATGCCCGATCGGGCCTCTCCAGAGACCAACGGCACACTCCACAGTGGCGACATTCTGGGGAAAAAGACGAACAGCAGGACAACCACCGGCAAGGTCTTGAGAAACATCATTCCCAGACGCTTCCAGCCAGCTTTTACCGCCCCTGGAATGCCTGGCGCGTTCAGCACCTGCAAACCCACGAAAAGCAGAATCACCCCGACCAGATTGATCACCGACCAGTGGATCTCGTGACGGAACAGGAAATTCACCGACGCGAGATAGACAAGAATAAAAAGCAGAACGTAAAAATCGCGGACGGTCCGGGTTTCCAGCCACTTCAACCCCACGGCGAGGACAAAAAACGAGGACGCCGTCTCAACGGTAAAGCGGCCTTGCACGGTCGCCGCATAAACCGCCACCAGAACAATCATAAGAGCACTGCGGGACCATTTACCCGGCAACCTGAGCCTGCCCGTCTGTGCCAGCCAGCGCCAGCCAGCCAGCACCACGCAACTGACCAACAGCCAAAGCGGAAGACGATCCCATTGGGGCAGCAGCAGAAGGGCGAAGCCAGCCATCAGCCAAACCAGCGCACCACTGGGGATCAGGCGCCCGGTCATACGACCGCCCCCTGCTTTGACGATGTTTTGCGGCCGGAGCCTGAATCTTCCTGTCGGGTCCCGAAGGGAAGCGAGTCTCCCTCACGAGGCTTTTCAATGCCGAAAACCGCCAGCGCTTTCAGGCAGCGGGAGCCGTGCGCCATTCCGGTATCAGGTTCAATTCTGTGCCCCGGAAGGCTCAGCCCGAACGGGGCCCTGTTTTTCATGCGCTCGATTACCTGTTGTGTGAGGTAGCTCAGTCGAAGCTCCTGGTCCACGCCCCGGAATGCCTCATAGTCGAGCCATTGAGGACTTCCCTGCTCGCCCTCCCAGTCCGCAATCACCATTTCGCCGGTTCGTGCGAAACGCTTCCACAGAACTCTCTGCGTCATATCTCCTTCACGCCAGGGGCGGATATCGGCGTGATCATTGCCGTCTACCGATCGCGCCTGTGAGGTCTGTTCGCCCTCCTGTACGGTGCTGCCGGCATCGGGCGCTGGGAGTGGTCTGGGATAAACAATGGCAGACGAAACCGGGCGCAACCATGACCAGGCTTTCAGCAAACCAAAAGGAAAGCGGGTTTCAACAAGAATCCGCTCGGGCCTGAAGTAACCCCGCCGGTCACAGATCAGAGACAACGTCAGGTCCGCCGGCTCTGCCTTCAGTACGTGCTGCTGATCAATGGATTCGTCGCCGCACGAGAGCGAGATTGCCAGGGCGTCATGACGGCTGACTTCAGCCCGGAAGCGGAACGGTATGGTCTCGCCGGGAAAGCCCTCGCCACCGCCAAGCACCGTTAGCTTGAGCCCCGCCAGGTTACGGTGGGTCTGGTGCATGGCGGCAACAAAAACGGCGCCCAGAAGAAAGGTCAGTAAATAGATAAGGCTGTTCTGATAATTGATACCCGTGATCAGCATGACCAGCAAAAGCAGGCCAAAGACCACACCGGCCCCGGTCGGTAATATGAAAATATTGCGCTGGTTGAACACCTGTTGGTCCCTGCGAGGAATGCGACGATTGACCCAGCGCTGCCAGCGCTTTCTAATTCGGTTTTTCATACAACTCCTGCACGGGGGACCCAAACTGACTGAATGATACTTGTCTGAAACAGTAACTGATCACAAACCGACGCCAAAGCACTCAAATTAACACAGCGGCCGTCCATCACCCGATGCTGACAGATTTCACCGGCGGCGGTTCAGTTATGAGACGGGGAAATGACGGCAAGTTAAAGTCTGTTTCCCTGGCACTACGTAACTTCTCTCGTTGAGAGCGTTCCGGAAACTGGCCCGGGAGCGCCGGATATAAGGTAAAATTGGACTGTTCTCAGTCAGCACTAGCCCGTTGCGGCATGCAAACCATCATTATTGTTACTTTCAGAGGATAACTTGGGCTCTTCCGCTTACACCCTGATTACCCGCGATACCTACGATCAACTTTTAGCTCATGCCGCCGTTGAGAGTGACTTTGTCTATCTGGGCAGCGTCGGTGACGGCGAGAGCCGTGGCACCCACACGGCCTTCTCAGCGCTCGCCTCGAATTATCTCCGCCTTTTGCCCGACTCGGAACGTCCACTGGACCCGGTGACTATCGCAACAACTCTGGAGGACGCCCTGGTCCCCTACAGACAACGCAATGACAGTGCGCAGCCCTTTCTGACAGGCGGATGGATCGGCTTCATCAGCTATGAATTCGGGTATGACATCGAGCAAAGGCTGCGATCACTTCGGCGGGATATGCCGCTGCCTCTGCTCAACGCCGGTCTCTATCTCTGGATGGTCAGCCATAATCGCAGCACCGGGGATCACTATCTGTGGGTTCACCCGGATTGCGACGGCTCAACCCGGGAAAAGCTCGATCAGTGGCTGGCAGAACCGACGTCAGAAACGCCCCTGCCCTGGCAGATGCGGAGCCCGTTCAGGGCCAGGCAATCGCCGGCCGACTTCAAGGCCAGCGTTGAGCGTGTTCGCGCCTACATCGAAGCAGGCGACTGTTACCAGGCCAATCTTTCCCAGGAATTTTCTGCAACCTGCGCCGGTGACGCCTGGGGCGCTTTCAAGGCGCTTTCAGATGCCAATCCCACCGGCCACAGTGCGTTCATCCGGGCAGGCGGTCAATCGGTGCTGTCGGTTTCACCTGAACGGTTTCTGCAAATCCGCGAAGGCACCGTTGCCACTAGCCCTATAAAGGGCACCCGAAAGCGCGGTAACACCCCGCAAGAGGATACCCGATTAGCCAACGAACTGATGGCATCAGAGAAAGACCGCGCCGAGAATCTGATGATTGTGGACCTGTTGCGCAACGATCTGAGCAAAAACGCCATTGACGGTAGCGTCAAAGTGGACCAGCTGTTTAAACTGGAGTCTTACCGTAACGTACACCATCTTGTCAGCCATATCCGCTGTGAACTGGCCGCCGGGGTATCGCCCATGAAGGCATTATTGGATGCGTTCCCCGGCGGGTCTATTACCGGTGCACCCAAAATCCGGGCCATGGAGATCATTCGGGAGCTTGAACCACACCACCGCGGGCCTTACTGCGGGTCGGTGTTTTTTCGCGGCCTTGATGACTCATTGGAAAGCAATATCGCCATTCGCACCCTGTTCTGTGACGGTCAGGGCCAGATCCACTGCTGCGGCGGGGGTGGTGTCGTATCGGATTCAGATCCGGAAAGTGAATACCAGGAAACCCTGACCAAGGTTAGGCCCTTGATGGATTTCCTGGAAAAGCTGAATCAGGCCTGATGAATAGCGCTGGCCTTGAGAAATTCAGCTCTCAAGTCGTCGAAGGTATGAACCGCCGGAAACTGCGGGAATTCCGCGATCACGTTTTCCGGCGCATGGAAAAGAATTCCGGCTTCTGCCTGGCCCAGCATGGTGGTGTCGTTATAGGAATCACCAGCGGCGATCACGCGGTAGTTCAGCAACTGAAACGCCCGCACAGACTGGCGTTTCGGGTCCCGCTGACGAAGCAGATAGTCGGTAATCTGCCCGCTGTCGCTTACTTCCAGTTTGTGGCAGAGCAATGCGGGATAGCCCAACTTGGCCATCAGCGGCATGGCAAACTCGTAAAAAGTGTCGGAAAGAATGACCACCTGGAAGCGCTCCCGCAGCCAGTTCAGAAACTCGCTCGCCCCCGGTAGCGGGTCCAGTTCACCAATGACCTCCTGAATTTGCGGCAAACCGAAACCATGCTGATCCAGCAACCTCAGGCGTTGCTGCATCAGAACATCGTAGTCCGGAATATCGCGGGTGGTCGCCTTGAGCTCCTCAATACCGGTTTTCTCTGCAAACGCTATCCAGATTTCGGGAATCAATACCCCTTCAAGGTCAAGGCAAGCCAGTTCCACGGTGTTCTCCTGTTTTGGTAGAGTCGAAGCGCCATGATAAGAAAAACCACTCACGAATGCACCGTTGACCGGGCGGCTATAAGGTTATACGGGAGCATTCCTTCAGACCAGTAACGGTAAATGGTAGATTAACCACTTACTTAACGGTGCAGGGCATGAATTCAATGACGGATATCGCAACGCTGAAAGACAATTTGAGCGACAAAAGCCCAAGAGCTATTCTCAAAGCCGCCTTCGCGAAATTCGACAATATTGCCATCTCGTTCAGTGGCGCAGAAGACGTTGCACTTATCGAGCTGGCCCACAAGCTTACGGACAACCTACAGGTATTTTCACTGGATACAGGTCGACTGCACCCTGAAACCTACGAGTTCTTTGAGAAGGTGCGCGACTACTACGGCATCGAGATTGAATTCATGTTCCCGGACACTGGTGAAGTCGAAGATCTTGTCAAACATAAAGGCATGTTCAGCTTCTATGAGGACGGCCACTCCGAGTGCTGCGGGATTCGTAAGGTTAATCCATTGCGCCGCAAGCTACAGACCGTCGACGCTTGGATTACCGGGCAGAGAAAAGACCAGAGTCCCTCCACCCGCAATGACGTGCCAGTCGTCCAGATAGATGAAGCTTTCTCCAATGAGGAGCGCGAGTTGGTGAAGTTCAACCCTCTGGCAAACTGGACTTCAAAAGACGTCTGGGATTACATCCGGATGAGCGACGTGCCTTTCAATGAACTGCATTCGAAAGGCTTTGTCAGCATCGGCTGCCAGCCCTGCACCCGTCCCGTGTTGCCCGGCCAGCACGAGCGCGAAGGCCGCTGGTGGTGGGAAGAAGCCACTCAGAAAGAATGCGGGCTTCACGCCGGTAACCTGATCACCAGCGAGTAGCTCCCGGGAATGGGGAGACTAGTAGGTGGGAAGCTCAACGTCGGAGAACAGTGCCTCGATCTCTGACCGGCTGCCTTGGTGGCTGACTGCTTCATCCACCCGCTCTTTGGTAAGATGCGGCGCAAAGCGCTGGATGAAATCATACATGTACCCCCGGAGAAACGTGCCTTTACGGAACCCGATCCGCGTCACGCTGGGGCTAAACAGTTTCCGTGCATCCAGCGCCACCAGGTCGGGGTCTGCGGCCTCGTCAAACGCCATGCTGGCGATGATCCCGACCCCGAGCCCAAGACGAACGTATGTCTTGATAACGTCTGCATCAGCAGCCGTAAACACCACTTTTGGCGTCAGTCCCTGAGCCTGAAACGCTTCATCCAACTTGGACCTGCCGGTAAATCCGAAGACATAGGTCACCAGCGGGTACTGCGCCAATTCTTTCAGCGTCAATTCAGACGCCCTCGCCAATGGATGATTGCGGGGCACAATGACACTGCGATTCCAGCGGTAGCAGGGCATCATGATCAGATCGTTGAACAACTCCATGGCTTCGGTGGCAATGGCGAAGTCCACCGCACCGTTCGCCGCCATTTCCGAGATTTGCATAGGCGTGCCCTGATGCATGTGCAGTGATACATCCGGAAAGGTCTCGATGAACCCGCTGATAACCGGAGGCAATGCATACCGGGCCTGGGTGTGGGTTGTCGCAATACTCAGATCGCCTTTGCGCTGGTTGCTGAATTCCTGAGCAATCTTTTTGATGCCTTCAACTCGACGAAGAATTTCGCCAGCTTCACGGATGATAATTTCGCCACCCGGCGTAATTCGGGTCAGGTGTTTGCCGCTGCGGGCAAATACTTCCAGTCCCAGTTCGTCCTCCAGAAGGCGGATCTGTTTGGAAATACCGGGCTGCGAGGTGAAAAGGCTCTGGGCCGTTGCAGACACATTGAGGTCATGATGAGCGACCTCCCAGATGTAACGTAGTTGTTGTAATTTCATTAACGGTGTTGCTCCCAGCGCTTCTGCCATAAAACCAGAATGCTACGCATAAAAGACGCAGTTTTCATTCTTTAAAGCTATACCAATCACCTTTTCCAACAGTTTAGACCAAAACCCGAAAAGCGCATCCGCCATTGATCTGGCGCTGACCAGAACACATTGAGCAGGCGTCAGGGCTCGATGATTCTGCGAAAAGGCGGGAGCGCGTCCAACAACAACTGGCCGTAGCGCCGGGCGATAATCCGACGGTCCAGAATCGTCACCCTTCCGGTGTCCGACTCTTTTCTGAGCAGGCGACCAACCGCCTGAACCAGCTTGATAGACGCATCCGGCACGGTGATTTCCATAAAAGGGTTGCCGCCACGCAGCGTCACCCACTCCGCCAGACTGGCTTCAATCGGGTCGTCAGGCACCGAAAACGGCAGGCGGGTAATCACCACGTGGCTCAAGTAATGCCCGGGCAGATCAATGCCCTCGGCAAAGCTGGCCACGCCAAACAGAACGCTGGGCAGCCCCTCATCGACCCGAGCGCAGTGGCGGCGCAGCACCTCACCCTTGGCCATATCATCCTGAGTGGTAATCAGCCCCGGGTATTCAGGCGCCAAGCGCTCATGAACCTGCTTCATTTGCCGGCGGGACGTAAACAGCACGAGAGTGGCCTTCTCGCCCGCCCATAAATCCGGCAGGCGCTCCACCAGGGCGTCAGTAAAACCCTCATCACTGGGCATCACTTTCAATGCGGGCACTTCTACGGTTGCCATTTCCTGGTACCGGAAAGAACTGGGCACCACCACAAAACGGCTGTCTCCGGGGAGACCTGCGCGGCTTTGCAGGCGATCGAACCGACCCAATGCGGTCAGTGTCGCGCTGGTCAGCACGGCACCGAACGCCCTTGACCATAACCGGGTATAAAGCAGGTTGTCTGCCAGCACCGGGCTGCTAAAGAAAGTAATATCCTCGGCGTGCTCCCATCGCTGGCGAACGGCCCAGCGCGCTGCCGGTGGCCCGGAGCGCTTGGGTTTTGGCGGGGTTTCGCTCTCGTTTTCACTGGAGGCCACCGGGCCGTTATCACACCAGGCCGTCCACAACCGGAACTGGTCTTCCGCCCGGCTGTGAAAGGAACCAACGACGGGGTACCAGGCTTCTGCGGTGTCCCGGTCTATGTCGCTTTCCTTCCGCTCGTCAAAGGCCGTCTGAAGTTCGTCCACCATGACGCCCAGTTGGCGAACAAGAGTGGCGGTCGCTATCCGTGATTCCCCTGCCAGGTCAGCAAGTGCCTCGGGCAGCTCACCTTCCGGATACCGCCATTGGGCGGAGCGCCGCTCTTCGTTGAACTCCCAGCCGGTGTTCTGTTCCGCTTCGCTATAGATGTCGGATAACGCGAGGTCGAGATCACGAGACGCCGCGCTGATTTTATCGATGGTTTTAGCCGCGGTCGTACCGGGGCTGAAATACGGCTGCATTTTCCCCAGAGCCTGGGACAGCTGCTTCAGCCATTGCCGCGTGGCATTCAGTGGCACGGACGCAGCGAAATGATTCAACGCTTTTTCCGGCAGGTGGTGCGCCTCGTCAAAAATGAACAGCGCATTTTCAGGCTCAGGCAATATGGCGCCGCCGCCGAGCGCCAGGTCGGCCAATACCAGATCGTGATTGGCGACGATGATGTCGGCATCGTCCAGATCCTTGCGGGCGTCGAAAAAGGCGCAGCTGTCGAAGTAGGAACAATGCCGGTTAGTGCACTGCCGGTGGTCGGTAGTGACCTGCCGCCAGATGTCGTCGGGAATCTGGTCTGGCCAGTGGTCCCGGTCGCCGTCCCACTTGCGGGCACCGTAGCTGGCCAGCATATCCTCAAAGAACGCCCGCGTGCCCGGTTCCTGTTTACCCGGTTCGTCCATCAGAAACAGCGGCATGGTGTCGCTGTCGCCGTTGCCTTCATCATGTAAACGGGCCTCAAGGCGTGACATACACAGGTAACGGCCACGACCCTTGGCCAGGGTCCAGTTGAAGTCCATCTTGCTGTGTTTTCGCAGATCCGGCAGATCCTTGTTAACAATCTGGTCCTGCAGGGCCACAGTTGCAGTGGAAATTACCAGAGTCTTGCCCAGAGCTTTTGCCACCGGAATGGCCGAGATCAGATAAGCCAGGGTTTTTCCGGTACCGGTACCGGCCTCAACCACGCAAGCAGAGGGGGGTGAAGTGCGCTGGCCATCGTCGGACGTAATCGCCCCCATATACCGGGCAATTTCCGCAATCATCAGACGCTGGCCATAGCGGGCCTTGATGTCCTTGCCGGCCAGCACATCGCGATACGCCTGTTGAATAATCTGTTTGGTGTCGTCGGTCAGCGCCATGTCAGTCGGGGCTCACCCAGTCGCGGACAATGCCCACGCGGAAGGCCCTGCCATCTTTCGACAACACAACGCCCTCTTCGGTAATTCGCTCTACCCGGATTCCGGCAAAGGACTCTCCGATTTTCAGATAATTGCTATTGATCATAACGCGACGTGACGTCGGCTCCGAGGCATAAATGTGACTGTTGAACACAAGATCCGGTATCGATACCTGAAACGCCCGGGGCATTTCGACCAGATGCGGCACCTGCCCCGAGGCATAGTCATTTTCCATCGAGCCCAAAGGCTGATCTGAGCTGCTGCGGGAAGGCACGATGATGGTCGGGCGTTCCCGGGCAACGGTCGACTCGTCCGGTTCGACCGGCTGGATTTCTTCAGGGCTTTCTTGAGGTATTTCTTCAAACTGTGATGTCGACTTTTCGACAGTGATATCGACGGGTTGCGGCTTCTCCGAGCTATCCGCGAGTCCATCGAAAACGGTCGGCCAGAATATCACAGCAATCACCGCAGCGTTGAGTACCAGGCCAGCGCTGATCCACAGCGTCCGTGCAGACGAACGCTTTTTTGGCTTATGGATCAACTGAAACTGCTGACCAAGATCCGGCACCCGCCCCTGGCGGCGCTCCGATTCCGATTTACGCAACGCATCGAGAATATACGACATGTCAGCCTGCCCCACCCTGACCGATTAGGCGGTCCAGCCGGGGTACCGGTGCGTTCAGGTCGTTATTTATCTGGATAATCGTCATGGCACCGGCAATCCCGTCAACGGTAAGCCCCTTTCTGGCCTGGTACCAGCGAACCTGCTCTTCGGGGTCCATTCGGACCACCCGGTTCTCTTCAGCCCGGTTTTCTGACTGCTGGCCGGCAAGTTCCATCAGACGAGCGCTCAGCCATATTTCCTTGTTACCCAACGCGCTGTCGGGATCCTCGGCCACTTCGTAAGGTGGCAACTCCCAGAGTAGCGTGAAACGGCCGTGCCAGAAGGCCTCTATACTGTCGAACGGAACGGTTTCTTCCCCGTTTGCATTGGTAACCACGGCGATCTTGTCAGACAGAGATTTCAACACGATGAACCCGGTTTGCCCGGTACTGTCGCGCAGGTGCAGTATCGCCGGACGATTGAGAAACTTCAGCCCTTGCCGCGCCACCCGGCTTTCCAGGCACCTTACCCCCTGGCTTTCGGCAAACTCGCAGGCGAGAGGCGATTGTGAGGGCTCATAATCTTTGCCCCAGAGGCTAAACAGGGCCTCGAAGGCAGACGCCATTGATGTGAACCGCTGATCAAAACCGAACCCGGCAAGCTTTTCAGCGGCGCTGACAGGCTCAGAAAAAGCCCCTTGGAAGACCGATTCTTTATCGGATCGTTCAACGGTACCCACAAACTCTTGATCGCTGACAACGGCGATGCCGCTCTCGTTTAAGGCTTCCCGCTTGTCACCGCCGACCCATTGAACCGTCAGGAGGAGGGCAAGAATGGCGCTGCCGGCAACCATAACCACGCGCAGGTTTTTGCCGGGACCGCTTCGCGTCATGCCCGCTTTTAGACCGTTGACCTCACGGGCCGCCGTGCGGATGTGGCTGGCGGTGATGTGGTGTTCTCCCTCGGCGTACGCACCCAGAAGTGCCCGGTCGCTGATCAGGTTGATCAGACGCGGAATGCCCTGGCTGTGCCGGAACAACACTTTCAGCGCACCGTCGCTGAACACCTCACCCTTCAGGCCTGCCACTCCGAGCCGGTAGCGCACATAAGCGTCAATCTCGCGCTGCTCCAAACCTTCAAGGTGGTAACGGGCCGTGACCCGCTGGTTGAGTTGGCGAAGTTGGGGCAGCGCCAACATGTCCTGCAGCTCCGGCTGGCCCAGAAGAATAATCTGTAGAAGTTTCTTTTCCGCGGTTTCCAGGTTGGTCAGCAGTCGCAACTGCTCGAGCACCGCCGTCGACAGATTCTGCGCTTCATCAATCATCAATACCTTGTGACGACCAGCGGCATAGGCCTCAAGCAGGTTGACATTAATCAGACTGACCATTTCCTTGATGGACGCCCGGGCGGCGTGGGCAATTTCCAACTCATCGCAGATGGCCGACAACAGCTCCCGGGCTGAGAGCCTGGGATTCAGCACGAGAGCAATATCCACATGATCAGGGGCATTCTCGATAAAGCAGCGACTGACGGTGGTTTTGCCGGTTCCCACCTCCCCGGTGATGACAATAAAGCCACCCTGCCCCTGCACGCCATACATCAGGTGCGCCAGTGCTTCCTTGTGGCGTTCGCTCAGATACAGATACCGGGGATCGGGTGCAATAGAGAAAGGCGGCTCGCGGAAGCCAAAAAATTCGTAGTACATTTCAGGATGGTCCGGCGTCGGACTGGCTGGCGTCGGACTGACTTACCAGGCGCAACTCAGCCGTTGACCGACTCTGCTCATTTTTCAGGCGTTTGATGCATCGCTCCAGGGTTTTGGAAATCCGCGCGTGGGAGCGAATCATCGATATTTTCGGCCAGGTAGCACGTTCACCTTGAAGGATCATATCCTTTACCCAGGCAGGGTCAGGGTTTGCCAGCATCCGGCGATAATCCTTCAAACGATAGTTCGGTGCGATGGTAACGTCGCCGGAATAGCGCTGCCCCAGAATTGAGTGCATCTGACCAGACAGTTGCCGAAGCGCTTCGGGCTTTACCCGCTTGCGCAGATAATCGAACAGCCCCTGACCATGAAATTGCACTTCGGCTTTGAGCAAATGCATGGGGATATTGCCCAGTTTCAGTTTCTCATCTCGTCCGCGGCTGTTCAGAAAAGGCACAACGTGGGGGTTGGTCTGGCTGACAATGGTAAAGTTCACATCGTAAAGGTGCATCAGCCGCTCAATCGGCAGATCGCTGACCACGGAGCCGTCCACAAATCTCAGGCGTGACATGTAGGGCAGAACGTTACCGGCGATGTCCTTTTTCATCAATGTGACCGGCGGAAAAATACCCGGTACAGCGGCGCTGGCCAGTACCGCGCTCCACACCAACAAATACGGTGAGGTGTAGCCACAAAGCAAACGAGCCTGCTGATGAACCTGTACCGGCGATACACTGACATTGATTGAGCGGCCAGAGCGCTGAAACGCCTCTTCAAACGTGTACTCACCAATGTTCGCCCGCAGACATTCTTTCAGCGTTTGCTGGTCCATCAGGCCGTCGCCGCGCACTGCACTCAGCAGTCCTCTCCACTTCCAGGCCTTCAGGTTATGGGTTTCCGGCACCAGCATATCCGGCACCTCGGCATCGCTGTGAACGCCCAGAATACCGGCGATGATTGCCCCAATGCTGGAGCCTGCCACCACCTGTGGCAGTAGCCCTTTTTCCCACAGCGCCTTGATCACGCCAAAGTGAAAAACACCAAGAGACGCACCACCGCTCAGCAATAACGCCGGTCGCCCGAAACTGGTCAGGGTGTCGCGAAAGAACTGGAGCTTGTCGGAATGGGTGAAATCCGGGTCCTTGCTATCGCACAAATAGTCGAGCGATTCGCAAACCTGGGTGATGTACTCTTCGATTAAATGCTTGGTGCCAACCCGGGACCGGGTATATAACGCGCGATTGCCCATATTTCCGAGGTCGTGATGCAGACCCTCCCGAAGGGCTCGTTTGAGGCGATCGACATCATTCTGCTGGCGGTAGTGGCGGAGATTGCTCAGCCGGTCATAAACCAGCTCATAGTGATAAAGGTCAGAGGCAAAATCCTCTTTCCAGTCGACGTTGCCTTCCAGAAAATCGAGCTCAAGCGCTGCCGCTTTCCAGGCCTCATAATTCGGAGCCTCGGCCAGCATTTTACGAAATTTACGGATTCGCCCGTCAGCCATGGCAGCAACCTCGTTTAAAAGCCCTCAAGCATGAGATCGTCATCGTCACCGCTGGCGAAGGGATCCTCAGTGGTGCGCCCATCATTGATCATGAACTCCCGGCGCTGCAGATAGGCATTTCGCACGAAGATATACTCGTCACCTGAAATAAAGCTCTCGGCCGGGATCAGGTCTGCCCTCATATCGACAATCTGAAGAGCCCTGGCCGCGTAGACTTCCGGCTCTTCGGCCAGGTCCCAGAACGACGGCAGCAGAGCCGAATCGGTCATAAAACCGCTGAAATCCCTCGGGTTGGAAGGACCCAAGAGCGGCAACATCAAATAAGGCCCGGAACCTACTCCCCAGTAACCCAACGTCTGGCCAAAGTCCTCAGGTTGCTCCGGAAGGTCGAAAACAGTGGCCACATCAAAGAGTCCGCCGAGTCCAAAAACGGTGTTGTAGGTAAAGCGGCCAGTGGCCACTACCGCCGATTCGAGTTTCAGCTGAAACACACTGTTTGCGAGATTACCGATTTCTGACAGATTGCTGAAAAAATTCGTCACGGCACGGTCAGCAACCCGTGGCATCAAAGACCGGTAAGTACTGGCAACCGGCCGCAAAAACCAGTCATCGATAATCTCGTTGAAACGATAAACCTTGCGGTTCCAGTTTTCATAAGGATCGGGGTTGGACGCAGCGTCATCGTCCGTATACTGGGCGGCCGAGTCTTCAGCGGGCTGAACGGTCTGGGCAAAGCCGGCAATCGGGCTTAATGCCAATATCAAAAAAATCCAGAGGGCTCTGTGCCGGTATCCTGTGTGCTTCATTCTCTGACCTGACGTTGTGTAATCCGTTGAGTTCTGGCAAAAATACCGACATCGAAACCAACCAAACTTTACCATAACAGGAGGCAGGCGATGCCCGTACCCGGAAAATTGGTCAGCACGCTGTCCATGCCGCTTCGATGGGGCGACATGGATGCCTATGGCCACGCCAATAATACGGTTTATTTCCGTTTTTTCGAAGAGGCTCGTATTACCTGGCTGGCAACGCTTGCCTTGGGGGCAGAGGGAGACCCCGAAGGTCCCATTATCATCAAAACCAGCGCGACCTTTTTGAAGGAGCTCAGCCACCCCGCTACCGTCGAGATTCGAACATACGCAGACAAAGCTGGCAACACCAGTCTTGACACTTATCATACGCTTACGGACGTAAAAACCGGCGCACTATACGCCGAAGGTTACGCGAAGATCGTCTGGTTTGATCGAAAAAATCGTACGTCCTCGCCCCTGCCGGATACGCTGAGATCCCTCGCCGCCTCCGATGGTGCCTGACAGAAGCCGCTAGCGGCGGCGAACGACAACACTGCCAATGGAATAGCCGGCGCCAAAGGAGCAGATTACGCCAAGGTCACCGGTGGTAAAATCGTCTTTGTGTTTATGGAAAGCGATGATCGAACCGGCCGAGCTGGTGTTGGCGTACTCATCGAGAATCACGGGCGCCTCCTCCGTTGTGGCGTCCCGACCCAACACCTTGCGGGCGATCAGTTGGTTCATGTTCAGGTTGGCCTGGTGGAGCCACATGCGCTTCAGCTCGCGCGCTTCAAGCGACAGCGAACCGAGTTGCCCGAGGATGGTTTCAGCAACCAGAGGCGACACCTCTCTGAACACCTTCCTGCCCTGCTGAACGAACAGCTTGTCTGGCTTGTTGACCCCGGATTTATCCGCCCGGTTAAGGAAGCCGAAGTTATTGCGAATGGCATTGGAAAACTTGGTTTTCAGACTGGTGCCAAGAATCTCGAAGCCCTCACCAGGGGTAACGCTTTCCTCGCGTTCAACCAGAATTGCGGTGCAGGCATCCCCGAAAATGAAATGGCTGTCGCGGTCCCCGAAATTCAGATGTCCTGAGCAGATTTCCGGACTGACCACCAACACTGCTCGCGCCGAACCGTTCTCTACGGCGTTTACCGCCGCCTGAAGACCGAACGTAGCGGAGCTGCACGCCACGTTCATGTCGTACGCGAAGCCGTCAATACCCAGCGCAGCCTGCACCTCCACCGATACCGCCGGATACGCTCGCTGCAGGTTGGAGCAGGCCACAATCAGGGCATCCACATCCGCCGGCGTTTTGCCAGCCTGCTGGAGCGCTTCATGACACGCTGAAACCGACATCTCGCATTGCACAGACGGTTCGTCGTTAGAACGGTCAGGAATACTCGGGCACATCCGTTCGGGATCCAGAATGCCCTCTTTATCGATGACATGGCGACGTTTGATGCCTGACGCTTTTTCGATAAATTCGGACGACGAAGGCTGGAGTGCCCCGCGCTCGCCTCTGGCAATTTCATCGGCGTGCTCTGAATTGTGGCGTTCAACATAGGCATTGAACGCGTTGACCAATTCGTCGTTGCTGATGGTTGCTGGCGGAGTGTAGAGCCCGGTTCCGCTGATTACGGCTTTGATCACGCTAACCCCTCGTCATTATGATAAAAAAGACACAAAACTGTCATGAGCTTGCACTAAATACTAACACAGTCTCCGGGTTTTGCTCCGGGCGACTAAAGTCTTAAACCCGGGTCTTTTCCCACTGGCGGTCCAGGCGTTTTACCGAAACCGGCATGGCCGTGCCCAATTGTTGTGCGAAAAACGACACTCGAAACTCCTCCAGCATCCACCGGTACACCATCAATTCCCGGTCGCGAACGCCCTGTCTTTCCTGCTGCTCACGTTTTTTGGCGTATCGCGACCACAAAGGCTCAATGGTGTGGAGAAATTCACGCTCCCGGCCCATTTCCCGTCGCATTTTCTCGAACCGGAGACCAGCGGCGTCACAGTACCGGCCAAAACAGGCCAGCCAGTCCGACGGTGTTTCCACCAGAAAGCCCGGGTATACCAGGTTCTGCATCTGAAACTTCAGATCAGCCAGGCTGTTGGCTACCGAGAGGTCAATCTTGCCTTTAAGCTGCTTCATCACCGCGTGATAACCCGCCATAGCCTGATGTAAATGCTCGTCTGCGGTCTCCAGTGCCGAAATATAGTCGGAGCGACGGTCATCGAAGCAGGTCGTGAAATCGGATTCCGTCCGGGGCAATTCGGCTCCCAGGAAGTGCTCAATCGCTGTCGAGATCAACAGGTCGTCCAGTAACACACGGGAGGGTCCCACCGGGGCAAACATCAGTGCTGAATTCTTGAAATAGCGCAGCTTTCGCTCGAGACCCTCAAGGGTGTTGCCAAAACGGATCAGCATCAGGCGGGCAAGCGCCCGGCGTGTGGAATCCTCCGCGGTAAGCGGGTCGAGGCAATGGATCTGGCGAACCGAATCCCCAAGATCCTCCAGGGCCGGATAGACCGTCACTTCCATGCCACCCCGCTCGGTGGTCACCGATTGGGCCAGCTCTCCAAACTGCCAATCAGTCGCCGGTTTTTCATCAGGCTGCCGGCGTTGGCTGGTGGTGGCACTCGTCAGCGCTGCCTGCGCCCTGCCTTCTAGCTCGTTCTGCAGATTTTCAGTCTCACGGCCTTCAGCAATAGGCTTACCGGCATCATCCACGACCCGCAGATTCATTCTCAAGTGATTAGGCAGCTCGGGCTCCGACCAGGCATCCGGCGGTATCCTCACGCCCGTCATTTTCCTGAGCTGCTCCGCCAGTTGCAGAGTCAAAGGTTCATTGGAGGGGTGCAGGTTTTCCACCGCGGCGTCCACAAAATCCGGGACTGGCACAAAGTTCCGGCGCAGAGCTTTTGGCAAGCCTTTCACCAGCGCGATGCACTTTTCCCGTAAAAGGCCCGGGACCAGCCACTCCAGACGCCGGGCCGGCAGCTGCTTCAGGGCCATAATCGGCGCCTGAAGGGTAACACCGTCCCTCTCACTGGTGGGCTCGAACTCATAGCTCAGGGGGTATTTGACCCCCTCCCACTCCAGAAAATCCGGATAGAGCGAGTCGGCTTGCTCATCCTTTGGACGTTGCAGAATGTCTGATTCCTGCAGTTCCAGCGACTCCAAAGTATCGGCGTCCAGCTGTTTCCACCAGCGTTCAAAATGCGACCCGCTGACGATCTCCGCCGGAAGACGTTTTTCATAGAATTCCGCCAGGGTCTCGTCGTCTACCAGCAGGTCCCGGCGACGGGTCTTTCTCTCCAGCTCTTCCACCGAATCAAGAAGTTCGCGATTACGGGCAATGAACGGTGCTTTTGACTGATAATCCCCTTCAACCAGCGCGCGCCGGATGAACAACTTCCGGCATTCCACCGGGTCCACCTTGCTGTAGGGAATACGGCGGCTGGGAACGACGTCCAGACCATAGAGCGTGACCTTTTCGTAGCCCATCACCTGTGCCCGCTTCTGTTCCCAGTGCGGCTCAAAAAAATGATGCTTCACAACGTGCCCGGCCAGCGGCTCTATCCATTCCGGCTCAATCTTCGCCACCATTCGGGCAAACACTCGGCTGGTTTCAACGATTTCAGCCGCCAGAATCCATTTGGGAGAGGATTTGGACACTTTCGAGCCGGGAAATATCAGCACCTTGCGATTGCGGGTGGCCAGATATTCCTTTTTCTCGATCTTGACCGCGACTTGCCCCAGCAGGCCGGACAGAATGGCCTTGTGCAGGGAGGCATAACTGGCGGTTTCACGATTCAGTATCAGTTTTTGCTGTTTGCAGATCAGGGTCAGCTGACGATGGATGTCCCGCCATTCCCGCATCCGCATCCAGGACAGGAAGTTCTTCTGGCACCATTTTTTAAGCTGGTTCTGGGACAGTTCCTGGCGCTGTTCTTCAAAAAAATTCCAGATGTTCAGCAGGCTCAGGAAATCGGATTCCTTGTCATTGAAAGGCGCATGGGCCTGATCGGCTGCCTGCTGTTTTTCCTGGGGTCGCTCTCGCGGATCCTGGACACTCAGCCCAGCGATCACTACAAGGGTTTCTGCCAGGCTACCCTGCTCCGATGACGTGACCAGCATGCGAGCCAGCCGGGGGTCCAGAGGCAGCCTGGACATGGTACGTCCCAGTTTGGTGACCCGGCGCTTGCCGTCCACGGCACTGAGTTCTTCAAGAAGCTTGTAGCCGTCGTTGATCAGGCGGCGGTCCGGCGGTTCCAGAAACGGGAAGCGCCTTATTTCACCCAGCCCCGACGTGGTCATCTGCAGGATGACCGACGCCAGGTTGGTTCGAAGAATCTCCGGATCGGTGTATTCCGGCCGGTTCAGAAAATCGGTCTCGTCATAAAGCCGAAAACAGATACCGGGCGCCACCCGGCCACAGCGCCCTGCCCGCTGGTTCGCACTGGCCTGGGACACGGCCTCTATCGGTAAGCGCTGGATTTTCGAGCGCACGCTATAACGACTGATGCGGGCAACGCCGGTATCGATCACATACCGAATGCCGGGGACCGTCAAAGACGTCTCCGCCACGTTGGTGGACAGCACGACGCGCCGGCCCGGGTGACTCTGGAAAATCCGGTTCTGTTCCTGGTTGCTCAACCGCGAATACAGCGGCAACACTTCTGTGTGTTGCAATTCGGCGTGGCGCAGGGATTTACTCAGCCCGCGAATTTCCCGCTCGCCAGGCAAGAATATCAGTACATCGCCCGGGGGCTTCTTTTCCGCCCGCTCGTGCTGCTCTATTTCTTCGATGGCCTGGAGCACGCCATCGCTCCAGCCCTGATCCCGGTCATCGTTATCGCCAGCCAGAGGGCGATAACGCACATCTACGGGAAACGTCCGACCGCTGACTTCGATGACCGGCGCATCGCCAAAAAACTGACTGAACCTTTCCACTTCGATAGTGGCGGACGTGATGATAACTTTCAGGTCGGGCCGTTTGGGCAACAGTTGTTTCAGGTAGCCGAGCAGGAAATCGATGTTCAGGCTGCGCTCGTGGGCTTCATCAATGATGATGGTGTCGTAACGCGTCAGAAACCGGTCATGCTGGACTTCAGACAGCAGAATGCCATCGGTCATCACCTTCAACCGGGACTGATCCGACGTGGTGTCGGTAAACCGGATCTGATAGCCCACCTGCTCCCCGGTGCGTTCGCCAAGCTCCTCTGCGATGCGCCCGGCAACCGTGCGCGCGGCAATACGTCGGGGCTGGGTGTGGCCGATCAGGCCCTGAATGCCACGCCCCATATCCAGGCAGATCTTGGGAATCTGGGTGGTTTTACCAGAGCCGGTTTCACCGGCAATGATGACAACCTGATGACCTTCAATCGCCTGTCGGATATCGTCAACACGCTCGGATACCGGCAATGACTCGGGGAAGGTCACCGGTTTTTGCAGCGCCTGCCGCTTGAGAATGCGCGCGTCTTCGGCGGATGTTCTGGCGTTCTTGTCAGATGGGGGTTGCGTCATCGGTCTCTATCAGTTCTGGTGAGTTCGCAATAGTAACGAAAAACCCCGCCGGGGCGGGGTTTTTGTCACTGGCCAACGGATCAGGCGTTGGCTTCATCCCGAAGTTCACGGCGCAGGATTTTACCCACATTGGTTTTGGGTAATTCGTCGCGGAAAACGAAGGATTTCGGCACTTTGTAAGCCGTCAAACGCTCACGACAGAATTCCTTGAGTTCGTTTTCACTCACGCCTTCCGGCGTTGCCACCAGGAACACCTTCACGGCTTCGCCGCTTTTCGCATCCGGTATGCCCACCGCAGCACACTCAATGACATTCGGGTGACCACTCACAACGTCCTCGATTTCATTCGGGTAAACGTTGAAGCCGGACACAATGATCATGTCCTTCTTGCGATCAACAATCCGGATATAACCGTCCTCCTGAATCAGGGCAATATCCCCGGTTTTCAGGTAACCATCTTCCGTGAACGATTTCTGGGTGTCCTCCGGACGCTGCCAGTAACCGCGCATCACCTGCGGACCCTTCACGCACAGCTCACCGGGCTCGCCGATGGGTGTTTCTTTGTCATCGTCGTCAATGGTTTTTACCATTGTGTCGGCAATCGGCAAACCAATCGTACCCAGCTGAATCGCAATATTGGGGTTGAACGTCACAACCGGAGAGGTTTCGGTCATACCGAAGCCTTCACTGATGGCACAGCCGGTCACACGCTCCCACATCTTGGCCGTGTCATGGGTCAGCGCCATGCCACCAGACGACGTCAACTTAAGGCTGCTGAAATCCAGGTTGCGGAACTCTTCGTTGTTGCAAAGCGCCACAAACAGCGTATTCAACCCGAGGAATGCCGTGAAACGGTGGTTCTTCAGTTCCTTGACGAAGCCCGGAATATCACGGGGATTGGGAATCAGCACGTTGTGCGCGCCAGCTTCCAGCATGATGCCGCAGTTCAGGGTAAACGAGTAAATGTGATAGAGCGGCAGCGGTGCAATAACCACTTCATTCCCTGGCTTAATGGTATCGCCCATCATTGGTCGGGTCTGCAACAGGTTGGCCACCAGATTGCCGTGAGTGAGCATGGCACCTTTGGCAACGCCCGTCGTGCCGCCGGTATACTGCAGAACCGCGATGTCTTCCAGCTTGGTCTCGACCGGCGTGAATTTTTCTTTACTGCCTTCACTCAGCACCGCTGTCAGTTTGTGGGCCTGTGGCAGGTTGAACGCTGGCACCATTTTCTTGAGATGCTTGACCGCCGCGTTCATCAGCGTGCGCTTGATCGGCGAATGCATGTCCGCCAGTTCGGTCACAATGACGTGCTCGATGCCGGTTTGTGGCAGCACTTTCTCGACGTTGTAGGCCATATTGGCCAGAACCACGATTGCCTTCGCGCCGGAGTCGTTGAACTGGTGCTCCATTTCGCGAGTGGTGTAAAGCGGATTGGTATTGACCACAATCAGGCCGGCGCGCATTGCGCCAAAAACAACCACCGGGTACTGGGAGACATTCGGCATCTGTACCGCAATCCGGTCACCCGGCTTCAGGTCTGTGCGGTTCTGCAGCCAGGCCGCAAAATTACGGCTCTGTGTATCCAGGTCACGATAAGTCAGGGTCGCGCCTACAGCACTGAACGCGGGCTTATCCGCGTACTTTTTTACAGCCTGGTCAAACACATCAACCATGCTTTTGTATTGATTCAGATCGACGTTGCGGGGAACACCTGCGGGGTATTTATCCTGATAGAACTGCTCGAAATCCATCACAATCTCCTGTTCGGCGTTTTGATTGTTATACGAACGTATAAGCTCTAAAAACCGGCAAGATAATAGCAGTTTTGTGAACGATGAGGTAGGTTTCAGGCTACAACGGTTCCTTACACGACATAAAGCCTGATCAACGGAGCAGACAATGCACGACACCCTCGACATCCTGGAAAACATCACCTATGACGAGCTTCAGGAGGGCGATTCGGCAACCTTTGTGAAAACACTCACTGAGGATGAACTGGTGCTTTTTGCAGCGGTATCCGGGGACGTAAACCCGGTCCACCTGGACCCGGATTTTGCGGCAGAAACCATGTTCGGGGAGCGAATCGCCCACGGAATGTGGAGCGGTTCACTGATCTCGGCGGCCCTGGCCACCGTGATGCCCGGACCGGGCACCATCTACCTGGAACAAAGCCTATCGTTCAAACGGCCGGTCAAACTGGACGACACCCTGACGGTTCATCTGAAAGTTCTCACCAAAGACCGAAAAAACCGGGTCACTTTTTCCTGCGATGTACGCAATCAAAACGATGAGCAGGTTGTGATCGGCGACGCCAAAGTCATCGCCCCCACGCAGAAAATGTCATTCAACAAACCCCGGCTTCCGAAGATTACGATTCACTATTAAGCCGTTGAGCGCGACGCGCCTGGTGTCGGAATTTTTAACAAACATGATTGGAATCGGGCAGCGGAGACAGTCAGAAAGCATAACTCGTGAATTCAGGCCACTGATTTTATGACGATTCTAAAAGCTGGCCCCGGGATTGCTGACTATTAAGCGACGGGGCATGGTTTACCAACCCCGTTTGATATGCCGAGCTTCGCCGATGCCCTCAACGCATCGGCTTTTTTTATTTGGTCAACTGCTTCATGGCTGACTCGAGGCCTTCCAGCGTCAGAGGATACATGCGATCGTTGACCAGCTGCCGCGTCATACCCATTGAGCCACCGGACCCCCAGTAGCTCTCGGGCAGCGGGTTCAACCAGACGACCTTTCGGAAGTGTTCACTGATGCGCTGAAACCAGGTGGCACCGGCCTCCTCATTCCAGTGCTCAATAGACCCGCCAGGATGGGATATCTCATATGGCGCCATGCTGGCATCGCCTACAAAAATCACTTTGTAATCCGGCGTGTACTTGTTGAGGATGTCCCAGGTGTCAGTGGTTTCGTTCATCCGGCGGATGTTGTTTTTCCAGACGCTTTCATAAACAAAGTTATGAAAGTAGAAGTACTCCATGTGCTTGAACTCCATTCGCGCGGCGGAGAAAAGCTCTTCGCAGACGCGCACATGTGGGTCCATCGACCCGCCGACATCAAAAAAGATCAGCACCTTCACCGCATTGTGTCGCTCGGGCACCATTTTCAGATCCAGATACCCGGCATTACGGGCAGTCGAACGTATGGTGTCGTCCATGTCCAGCTGGTCCGCCGCACCCTGGCGGGCAAATTTTCGCAGCCGGCGCATCGCCACTTTAATATTGCGGATGCCCAGCGTCAGGCTGTCATCAAGGTCCTTGAATTCACGTTTCTCCCAGACTTTGACTGCCCGGCCATGACGCCCCTTTTTCTGACCGATTCGGAAACCTTCCGGGTTGTAGCCATTGGCGCCGAATGGCGAAGTACCGCCGGTGCCGACCCACTTGTTGCCACCCTCGTGCCGTTCTTCCTGTTCTTCCATTCGCTTTTTGAAGGTTTCAATGAGCTCTTCCAAACCGCCCAGAGATTCAATCTTGGCTTTCTCTTCCTCAGAAAGTTGTTTCTCGAATTCCGCTCTCAGCCAATCGTCGGGAATCAGCGCTTCCATCAGGTCATCCAGATTCTGAATGCCCTCAAAGTAAGCCTGAAACGCCCGGTCGAATTTGTCGAAATGGCGCTCGTCTTTCACCAGACACACCCTGGCCAGATAATAGAACTCTTCCATATTAGCGAAGGCAAGGCGATTCTGAAGTGCCTCAAGCAGGTCCAGAAACTCACGCAGGCTGGCGGGCACTTTTGCCCGTCTGACTTCCAGAAAAAAATCAATCAACATAAGAGGTCGCTCTTGCTGAATTTCAGCTGCGGCGGCGCGCCATAAACGCCAGCTTTTGCAGAAGGTGAACATCCTGCTCGTTCTTGACCAGGGCACCGTACAGCGGCGGAAGCGCAGAGCTGGTGTCTTTTTCCTGCAGCATCTTGGCAGACAGTTCGTCGGCCATCAGCAGCTTCAGCCAGTCAATCAGTTCAGAGGTGGACGGCTTTTTCTTCAGGCCGGGCACCTTACGCACATCAAAGAAGACTTCCAGTGCGTCGCGCACGATCTGCTGCTGAAGGCCCGGAAAGTGAACATCCACGATGTGCTTCATGGTGTCGTGATCCGGGAAATTGATATAATGGAAGAAACAGCGGCGCAAAAACGCATCTGGCAATTCCTTTTCATTGTTGCTGGTAATGACGATAACCGGGCGTTTTTTGGCGCGCACAAACTGCTGGGTTTCGTAAACGTAGAACTCCATGCGATCGAGTTCCAGAAGAAGATCGTTAGGAAACTCGATGTCCGCTTTATCGATCTCGTCAATCAGCAAAACAACCTGTTCGTCGGCGTCAAAGGCCTCCCACAGTTTGCCCTTGATGATGTAGTTGCTGATGTCTTTGACCTTTTCATCACCCAGCTGGCTGTCCCGCAGGCGAGACACCGCATCATACTCGTACAGCCCCTGCTGGGCTTTGGTGGTGGACTTGATGTGCCAGGGGATCAGCTTCATGCCCAGCGCCGAAGCCATTTCCTCTGCCAGCAGCGTCTTGCCGGTACCCGGCTCGCCTTTGATCAACAGCGGGCGTTGCAGCGTAACCGCAGCGTTAACCGCTATTTGCAGGTCATCCGTCGCGACGTATTTCTCTGTACCGGTAAACTTCATGGGGCGTTATTCCTGTCTGGTTGTCGGATTAAACAACTGTTTGAATAAGCGACAGATTATAAAGAAGAGTCAGGCCGGTGATAAGAGGGGCGCTACTCCTTCCCCTTTTTTGAATCTTCGTCAGAGTCCGGTTTCTCGTCTTCAGCGTCCGTATCGTCGCTCTCATCGTCGGTATCAGGGAGATCATCGAACTCGGAAAGATCGAAATCCTCCAGGCCAAATTCGTCCTCATCGTCCTCTTCCGGGGCCTCGTCTTCCTTCTCAGGCGCTGGCTCTGGCTCTGGCTCCGGCTCCGGCTCCGGCTCCGGCTCCGGCTCGGGTTCGGGCTCGGGTTCCGGCTCAATCTCCGGAACATCCTCTTCTGGTTCGGGCTCAGGTTCAAGCTCGGGAAGCTCCCCTTCTGGCTCTGGCTCTGGCTCTGGTTCTGGCTCGGGTTCAGGCTCAGCAATCTCGTCCTCAGCTTCCGGCTCCGCCTTCTTGCGACGCAACCAGAACCAGACACCACCCGCAATGACCAGCAAGCCAGCACCGCCCGCCAACCCCCAGATCCACAAAGGAATACCCGCAGACTCAGGCTCCGGATCAACTGCGGGCGCCTCATCAACCGCCGGCGACTGCTCAGCAGGCGGCGCCTCGACATTGCCGATGTCTATAGGGGAATCCAGTGCAGGTTCAGAGGATGCAGGGGATTCAGAGGACTCAGGGGATTCAGAGGGCTCAGAGGATTCCGTAGGCTCAGTCGGCGCAGCGGTCTCCGGGACGATAAAACGGGTAACCCCGGAAAAGCGGCGTGAGAACGTGGTGCCATCTGCAATCACTTCAATCTCGTAATCGCCCGCCGCCGGGAGGCCGTCAATAGTGTCCCGATATACACCGTCTTCCGGCGGCTTTCCTTCGCCCAGGATTTTTGATCCACTGCGCCCGTCACTGGCGGTCAGCCGAACAATAACGTCGATAACGTTCAGGAAATCGGCGTTTTGAATTTTCGATTCTTCCTCGAAGAACGCAACGTTCAGGGATATCGGGTCATCCGTGGTAAAACTTGCGGGCACCGGGCTGACCACCATACGCAGGTCGCTGACCACGGTGACACGGCTGCCCTCACCCAGCTCTCCATTAACCTGCCACTGGCCATCAGCCGGTTCAGTCACGGTGATCAGGTCGTATCCGGTTTCGGCCGCCCATTGCATGTTGCCGGCGACGGAACCCTTCGAAAAGCGGTTGCCATCCGGGTCGATCAGTTCAAGGGTGCGGGTGGAGGACGTTTCATCCTCGCCCCAGAAGATCAGCGCCGTGAACTCTTCAACGCCTTTATCGACCTTGAAGCCTTCCGAATCCAGAGGAATCTGGTCCTGGGGCACGGCGGCATTCAAGGCCTTGAGAAACGCACGGTTTAGACCTTCCGCAGAGGACGCAAGGGAAAAGTGCCCGCCGGACTCCGCCGCCAGTGCCTCGAGCATCCGGATGTCAGCCTCTTCCGAGAGTGCCACCGTATGCAACGTTGCGCCGCGCTGTGTCAGGCCACTGAGCAACGGGCCAAGAATCCGCTGCCGCTCTGCGGCATTAACCGCCGGGTCATCGGCAAGGTCGACTTTGCCATCGGTCAGCAAAATAAAATCCGTATTACCGAGATCTTCTCCACTGAGGTAGGCGTCACTGGCTTTTTCCAGGGCTTCACCCAGGTTCGTCCGCAGGGCAACGGAATTGATCTTCCGGGACTGGGTCACGGCATTCTGGCGCCAGCTGTCATCAACGGTGCCATGGGGTACTAGCATGTTGACCCATTGGCCAAAGGTCCAGACGCCTGCGTCAGCGCTATCAGGGAGCATCCTGGCAAGCAGGCGTACCGCAGGCTGACGCAGATTTTCCGGATCATTGGCTTTCATGGAACCAGAAATATCAACGATGATCCGAACGTCTCCCTGCCCGGGTAACTGCAGAGATTCCGTTTCCTGGCCGTGAAGTTGTGTTGTGAAAGCAACAAAAATTATCAGCACGAATGCAGGCAGTGTTCGCATGTTCACTCCACGGGGGTTGAAGAGTCGTTCAATAGATTCTCAGCGTTTAACCAGACGGTAGCGAACCATGTCCAGTATCCAGACGAGCAACATAACGATGGCGGCAATGCCGAGATTAAAAATAGCCCTGCCTGCTTCATCCGGCTGCCCCAGAATGGTTTCATACCCCGCATGGAGCCAGGCAGGCATCCACCAGCCAGCCACCTCACTGGACTCCACCGGCGTAAGCACAATAACCACAAGAGCCGCCTGCAACAGGGTGCGAATGCCATACACCGGAATCAGGCGGAACAGCCTGGAAACCGAGTAAAAGAAGACCACAAAAGCGACCGCGTAAAGCACCCAGAACAGGCCGTAAGCGAAGTTGGTATCAGCGTCCATCATGATTTATATAACCCAGTGAATAATATGTTCTTCCCAGTCTTCTTCCGGCACTTCTGCTTCTGACTGAACCCGGTGCCGCACCGAAATTCCGGCCCGATGCACTGAATCCGGATCCCCCGACCGCAGCGGGTGCCAGTCCGCCAGCGGACGCCCTTCAGACAATCGTCGATAGGCACAGGTATGAGGCAGCCAGTGAAACTCCGCAAGCGTGTCCGGGGTCAATACCGTGCAGGCCGGAACCTTTTCCAGTCTTTCAGGATAGACTGCGCAGCCACAGGTCGTCTGATCCATGTACCGGCACACCAGATCGGTGTAATAAACGTCACCGGTGTCCTCATCTTCCAGCTTTGCGAGACAGCACTTTCCGCAGCCATCACACAAGGACTCCCACTCGGACGCGGTCATCTCATCAAGACGTTTACGCTGCCAAAAGGGAATCTCTGCAATCATTGGTTGCTCTGCTGCTCGGGCTTCTTGCGAAAATCAACAACATAGCCGCTCTGCTCTTCCGGCATCTGCAGGAAAAAGCCTTTGTCGCTAATAGCCTCGAGTACCGCTTTACCATCGGTTCTGGCCAGTTTGCGTTCCGGCGTCATAATCAAGTCCATCGCGTGCACCGGGCTGCCGAATATACCCTGGAGGCTTTCCGGCAGCTCGCCCCACACTTGGCCACGCCGCACAAATAAATAAGTGTCTGGTTTTTTCACGCTGCGAAAAACCGACACGAAAGTCTTTTCCGTCATGGTATTAATGTCTCCTCAAGCTTATCGTGTACCGGCGCAATAACCTGCTGACGCCAGCCATCGCTGAAGAGGCCCGCATTCAAATCGCGAGTATGGACCACCGCTTCAAGTCTCTTACGCGGCGCCAACAACTCTACCGGAATATCCCTGGCCTCCGCCGCTTCAACCATCAGTCGTTTCAGCTGTTTATACAGCATCTGGTCCTGCCGGGTGAGTGGCGGTGAAATCAAAGCCAGCCCGGAGTTATCCTCGCTGGCAGCCGCTCCAATCAATTCAATCATCTGCTCGCCATAACGGCGCACAACTACCGAAGGCAATCCCCTGACCGAAGAAAGCTCCCTGACCGAACCAGGCAATTTTTCCGCAATACTGATCAACAGCGCATCGGCGACCACTCGATTGCGGGGCCGGTCGCGGTCACGGGACTCGACCTCACGCCAATAAACCAGAGCCTTCAACACGCCCTGCTGCTGAGGGCTCAGGGTCCAGCCGCCGCGCAATTTGCGGTAGTGGCTGGCAGGGTCGTCCTGACTGGAAAGATCTGCCGCAAAACGGGCGGATTCCTCAATCAGCGCGTCAACCAAACCCTTGTCGCCAAGCGCGTTCCAGACCCATTCGTACATAGGCTTCAGAAAGCGGATGTCGTCCGTCGCGTATTGCTCCTGCGCCGCCGATAAAGGCCGTGCCAACCAGTCCGACCGGGTTGCGGATTTATCCAGGGTTTCGCCAAACAATTGCTCAACCAGCCGCGCATACCCCATGGAGAATCCGGCACCGGCCATCGCAGCGCCTATTTGCAGGTCAATCACGCCTGCTGGCTCCAGTGATAACCAGTGACGGAATAGCTCCAGGTCTTCGCTCATGGCGTAAAGGAGTTTTCTGCGGTCCGGGTCGGCCAACACCCTACAAAATTCAGCGCTGGCTTCTGCAACGGACGGATCAACCAGGCGGAATTCATCACCAAGGCCGAGCTGAACCAGACCGGGTATGGGATAAAACGTGCTCACCCGCTCAAACTCGGTATCCAGCGCCAGGGGCTCGTGCCTGTTGGCAAGCAGCCATTCGTCCAGCTCAGCCGGCGCGGTAATCCAGGTTGCATCCATAAAAGAACTCGTTGAAATTTAATCCGCCAGCGGCTTACGGCCACGAAATGCATGGGTCAGTGTAAAGCCATCGACATAACCCAGCTCGCCGCCAACCGGAATGCCGTGGGCCAGCCGTGTAATCAGAATATCGCGGCCATCCAATCGATCGGCAATGTAATGGGCCGTGGCCTCGCCCTCGACGGTGGGATTGGTTGCCAGAATCAATTCGGTAACGCCCTCCTCCCCGACACGGGAAAGCAAACGCTCAATACCGATTTCTTCTGGTCCGACGCCGTCGATGGGTGACAGGTGCCCCATCAGCACGAAATAACTGCCTCGATAATCCCCGGCCTGCTCAATAGCCAGAAGATCAGACGGGCTTTCCACCACACAAAGTGTACCGTTTGCGCGTTCGGGGGTTTCACAGATACCGCAGATGGCGGTATCCGAGAAATTCTGGCAGCTGTCACAACGGCGGACGCCGGTCATCGCCTGATCCAGCGCTTCAGAAAGGCGCGCGCCGCCGGAGCGACCTCTTTCAAGGAGGTGAAATGCCATGCGCTGCGCCGTCTTCTGACCTACTCCGGGAAGACAACGCAACGATTCGACCAGTTCATCGACCAGTGGGCTAAACGCCATGGGGTTTCCTCAATCAGCCTCAGTCAAAACGGCATTTTGAAGCCGGGCGGCAGACCCATGCCTGACATCATGCCGGACATCTTGTCTTTCTGGTTTTCCTCAACGCGACGAACTGCGTCATTCATTGCAGCCGCAATAAGGTCCTCAAGAACCTCTTTGTCTTCGCTCATCAGGGAAGGATCAATATCCACTTTGCGTACGTCATGCCGACCGTTCATGGTTACCTTTACCAACCCGGCACCGGATTCCCCGGTAATCTCTGCTTTGGCCGCCTCTTCCTGAGCTTTCTTCATCTCTTCCTGCATCTTCTGGGCCTTCTGCATCAAATCGCCCATATTATCCATCGTTACCGCCCTCTTCGTTAGAACCTGTGATCAAACCTGCTTTCCAGGCCGGATGCTACCTTCTACCACCCGCGCCTCGAAACGCTCCACAATCGATTTCACCAGCGGATCCCCGTGAATGGCGGCCTCTGCGGCCGCCTGACGTTCCTGGCGATGGTTTTCTTCCCACGCCGCCGGGGTTTTTCCGTTGGTCTCACCTTCTGTTATTTTAACGTTTATGGCGTCGCCAAACCGATTCCTCAACGCCTCAGCGATTTTTTCTTCATGGCGCGGGTTCAGAAGCCGGGCATGACCTTCGTCCATGGTCAGTAAAATATCGTTGGCCGAGCGCTCCATGGCAGCGTTACTGGCGAGATTGCCCGGCATGCCCACGATATTCAGACTGCGAAAATCCCGCTCCCAGAAGAAATCAGATGGCTCTGGTTCTGGCTCTGGCTCGGATTTGGGCTGAGCCTGAAACTCAGAAGCTTCCGTTTCCAGAGGCGCATCGGGCTCCCAGGGAAGCTCAGATTCCGGCTCCCATGGCGGAGGCTCTTCCTGCGGTGAAGGCTCAGGTTCCGGAACGGGCGCCGATGGTGGCTCTGGTTCTGGCTCTGGTTCCGGCTTGGGCTCAGGTTGCGGTTCTGGTTGCTGCGCAACAGGCTCAGGCTCGTCCCGGCTTTCCCCCTCCGTGCGGCTAGTCGCAGTGCCGCCCGTTGGGGGCTGGCGTCGATCTGAACCCGGCCGGAATGCCAGCATGCGCAGCAGTGTCATCTCAAAGCCCATGCGAGCGTCCGGCGTTACCGCCAGATCTTTACGGCCCATCAGCGCCGCCTGATAAAAAAGCTGGGCATCTTCCGCGCTCACCTGGCGCGCCAGGCTCTGAACCATCGTGGCATCGCCCAGGGAGTTATCGGCACTGCCGGGCACCACCTGCTCCATCGTCACCCGGTGGAACAGCGATAACAGGTCCGCCAGAATAATGCTGTAATCCGGCGCGAAATCCGAAATGCGTTGAATTTCCGAAAGCAGTGCCGGGCCGTCTTCAGCCACCAACGCATCCACCAGCCGGGCAATATCTCCCTGGTCGATGGTGCCCAGCATATTGCTAACGTCGCTGCTGTTCAGCGTCTGATTGCCGAACGCGATGGCCTGATCGGTCAGGCTGAGTGCGTCCCTCATACTGCCGTCGGCGGCTCTGGCCAACAACCAGAGCACTGGTTCTTCAAACGGAATACTTTCCTGGGTCAGCACGTGACGCAAATGGCCGGCAATATGCTCCGGCGTCATGCGTTTGAGATTGAACTGCAGGCACCGGGACAGAACCGTCACCGGAAGCTTCTGGGGATCCGTCGTCGCCAGCAGGAACTTCACGTGCTCTGGTGGCTCTTCCAGGGTCTTGAGAAAGGCGTTGAATGATTGATTGGACAACATGTGCACCTCGTCGATCAGGTACACCTTGAAACGGCCTCGCGTCGGCGCGTACTGAACGTTGTCCGTCAGCTCGCGCATATCATCCACGCCGGTACGGGAAGCGGCGTCAATTTCGATCAGATCAACAAAGCGCCCTTCCTGGATTTCCTGGCAACTTGAACAGGTCCCGCACGGGTTGGCTGTTACACCGGACTCACAGTTCAGGCAGCGCGCAAGAAGACGCCCGATCGTGGTCTTGCCCACGCCCCGGGTGCCGGTGAACAGGTAAGCATGGTGCAGGCGCTGATTATCCAACGCATGAATCAGAGCCTGAAGAACGTGCTCCTGGCCAACCATGTCCTGAAAGGTATTAGGGCGCCATTTTCGGGCGAGAACCTGATAGCTCATATTCCATCAACTGCCGCTAAAAAACGGGCTTAACCTTAGCATGGACGGGGTCAGACCCCAATGCATTTGGCATGGCGAAATGTCATGGGGTCTGACCCCAAATAGGGAAACTGCAAAAAGAGGGGGGAAATCTGGGGGTGACTCCACCAGCAACACTCCGGCACACAAGTCCACCGCTTCGGCTGCTCCCTTCCGGGCCTGACCGGGTTCACGGTATATCGTTGCGGAGGCACCGATGGAGCCACCATAACGTCTGGGGACGGAATCCCTCAGAACGGCGCGCATAGTAGCAAAAGGCCCGGGGTTCTACAACGATCTGAGCGCCCGATTCTAAAGCGGCAGGGGTAGCGGTATTTCGTCCTGGCGGAACCAGCAGGCCACACTGTAGCGGGTGCGGTTGGCAGGCAGCACTTCGTGGGGAATTTCTTCGCTCATAAAAACCGCCATTCGCCCCAGTTCCGGCGTGATATGGCCGCATATTTCCAGATCGCTGTCGCGATTGAAGACCTGCAGAGTACCGCCGTCTGCGGCCTGCCAGTTTTCATTCAGGTACAACACCACGCTGACTACCCGCGAGGCCCGTCCGTGAAAACTGTCCACGTGCTTGCGATAGAAATCGCCGGGGTGATAGGTGGCGTAATGCGCCTCAAACCGTTTCAGCCCAAGGAATAAACGCTGGTTCAGCCCGCAGCGAATAGCCTCGAAAGCCTGAAACAACTCGGTCTGCGCAGCGCTTTCTCCCTGAAGCCAGGCAATTTTATCCCGCCGCACCGACCGGTCCCGGGTTTTGTCCTGCCCCCGACCAATCCGCGCCGCCCGCAAGGCATCATTGCGATCCAGAACCTGAACCTCTTCACACAGCGATAACAGCAGCTCGTCGCCCAGAAACGGCCCGGCATCCACGCTCAGCCAGCCGTGGTCGCTCAAGCCGTCGGCAAGTGAATCCAGCCAGCCAGTGCTGTTCATTCCCTGTTGTCCATGCCGATGCCGCCTCAAACACTGAATACTCGTTCGGATTCTAGGCCGGAATCTCGCCCGGCACGATCTTTTAATTTACCCTGCAGGTACGAAAATCCCGAAACAGGACAATACGTGGCAATCAAACCCGGTCAATGGTCATTTACCCGCTGGACAACCGTGGGGCAACTCGAGGCCATGGAAGTTCACCACCCTCTTTTTAAGGCCAGGCTGTTTCTTCAGGGTGCTCACCTTACCCAGTTCGCACCCCGTGACGATGCCAACTGGCTGTGGGTCAGCGATGATGCCATTTTCAAACCCGGCCAGGCGATTCGCGGGGGTATCCCGATTTGCTGGCCCTGGTTCGGCGTACCGGACAAAAATCCTCCCGAAGTCCGCCGGCGCATCCTCACCGGTGCCTCTCACGGCTTCGCCAGAACCGCGGTCTGGAAGCTGGAAGATGTCCGGGAAACAGCCCACGAAGTTGAAATCAGTCTGTCTCTTCATGCCAACCAGGACTTCGCCGATGCCTGGAACGGCAACGCCCTGTGCCTGGCCACCTTCACTCTGGGTGCCGAAAGCTTTCGGATTGCGTTGACCACCACCAACCTGGATAACTCACCCTTGGCCCTGACCCAGGCATTACACACTTATCTGCCAACCCACGACATTGCCTACACCCGGGTTGAAGGACTCGAAGGCTGCATATACATCGATGCCCTGGATAACTGGAGCGACTGCACGCAGCACGGGGCGGTTCAGTTTACCGGCGAAACCGACCGCATTTATGAAAGCGGTGAGCCATTGGCCGTTATCACCCCGACCTACCATCGTTCATTGCAAGCCGTGGGCAGTGACTCTACGGTGGTGTGGAATCCAGGCCCGGAAAAAGCCAAACGCCTGGCGCATTTCCCTGACACCGGCTGGCAACGCATGCTGTGCGTCGAAACCGCAAACGCGCTTTCGGATTACCGGGTGTTGAATGAAGGGCAAAATCACACCATTGGCGTTATGATTGGCCGACTTTAAATAACTGGGGGACCCCATGGGCCTGACATCCTACCTGCGATCAAAACTGGTTCCGGCAGCGCTGAGCGACCAGGTGGACCGCATCCACCAACCAATCGGTTCCCTGGGCTATGATCCCTGGGGTTACAACAACGAAAAAATGAAGGTTGGCCTGTCGCTGACGCGGCTGCTGTACGAAAACTACTTCCGCGTGGAAACCACCGGTATCGACAAGATTCCGGGAAAGGGCCCGGTGCTGATTGTTGCCAACCACAGTGGCCAGCTGCCAATTGACGGGCTACTGATCGGTTACGCCCTGGCAACGCGCAAGAAAAACCCCCGGATTCCACGGGCCATGATCGAACGCTTTTTTCCAACGGTACCCTACCTGGGCAACCTGCTGAACGAATTCGGAGCGGTTCTGGGCGACCCCACCAACTGCGCCAAAATGCTGGCCAATGGCGAAGCGGTCGTGGTCTTCCCGGAAGGCGTGCGGGGCTCCGGCAAGCTCTACCAGGACCGCTACCAGCTCAAGCGGTTCGGCAACGGTTTCATGCACCTGGCGATGAAATACAACGCCACCATTGTGCCCGTTGGCGTGGTCGGCTGCGAAGAAACCATACCGGCCATTGCCAACATCAAACCCCTGGCCAGAATGCTGGGCATACCCTATGCACCGGTTGCACTGCCGGTGGTTTTCCCGGCCAAAGTGTTGCTCAACATCGGCGACCCGATGCACTTTGATGACAGGGAGATTCCCGAAGAGGCCGTGACCGAGCGGGTTGAGCACGTAAAAGCAGCAATCAGCGAGTTGATCGACAAGGGTCTCAGCGCAAGGAAAAGGCTTTTCTGATGGCAGATTTAAAGGAAAAGGAACGCAGACAGCATATTCTGATTACCGGTGCCGCAGGCGCCCTCGCCCAGCAGGTGATCAACCGGCTACGAGATCACTGCGACATTGTCGCCGTGGATTTCCGGGAGCAGGTTTACCTGGGTGACGACATCCCCAGCTATTGCATTGATTTCAACAAGCGGTCTTTTGAGGATCTATTCCGGCGCTACAAATTCGATGGCGTTATCCACATGGGACGCATTATGTCGAGCCAGCTCACCCGCATGCGGCGCTACAACGCCAACGTGCTGGGCACCCAGAAGCTGCTGGACCTGAGCCACAAATACGGCATAAACCGCGTGGTGGTGTTGTCTACCTTTCACGTCTACGGCGCCGTCGCCTACAACCCAGCCCTGATCGACGAAGAAGCACCCCTGAAAAGCGCCGGGCTGAGCGCCGACCTGATTGACTCGGTAGAGCTGGAAAACCTGGCCAACATCTACCTCTGGCGCTATCCGGACCTGAACATCACCATCCTGCGGCCCTGCAACATTGTTGGCCCCGGCGTGCGGAACTCTATCAGTACCCTACTGGGTAGCGAGCGGGCTCCGGTGCTTGCCGGTTTTTCCCCGATGATGCAGTTCATCCACATTGACGACATGTCAGACGCCATTGTTCTGGCCTACAACAAAACCCAGCGGGGCATCTTCAATGTGGCGCCCCAGGACTGGGTGGCCTATCAACATGCGCTCAAGCTCTGTGGCTGCAACACAATCCCGATACCGTCCATTCCGCCGATACTGCCAAAGCTGATACTGAAAACCCTGAGACTACGAAGTTTCCCGTCGTATCTGATGGCGTTTTTCAAGTATCCTGTCGTCATAGACGGCAGAGCATTCGCGCGGGAATTCGAATTTCAGCCCAAGCGACCGCTCAAGGAAATCTTCCGGTTCTACCGGGATAACAAAAAGCCGGTTTGACCCGGTTTTGCGTGCAGGACGCGAGCCATGCTCAACGATTTAAGTCTGATCAGCCACGCCACCGCCGCCATCGCCTACGCGCTGCTGGCCGGGCTGGTAGCCACAAGATACCTGCGGCGGGACATTGACCGGTCAATCTTCCTGGCGGCCCTGGTTTCCGTTATCTGGGCCACCTCCATGATTACCCAGACAGTCTGGCAGCAACCGAATTTTGTCGTTCGCTATCTACTGGAGCTGTTACGCGACGCCGCCTGGGTTGTCGTGCTGTTTGCCCTCCTCCGGGATGCCTTCCGGACCGCCAACATCAAAGGCGGCCTGCGGCGGACCATGACAGCGGCCACGCTGATCCTGATTATCGCCCTGCTGGGCGCTGGCACCCTGGAATACATCCTGGAGACCACCATCCTGGGCGGCAAAACCAAAGTTGTGGGGCAGATTGCCCTGTCGCTGATGGGCCTTTCGCTGGTGGAACAGATCTGGCGCAACGCCATATCCTTCGGCCGTTCCAGCATGAAATATGTCTGTATTGCCGTCGCCAGCCTGTTTGCCTTCGACTTCTTCATGTACGCCGATGCCCTGCTGTTTGGGCAGGTAGCCGACTCCTTCTGGAACGCCCGCGGCCTGGTCAATGCGGCCATTGTTCCGCTATTCGCCGTGAACGTCATCAATACGCGCAAGCAACCGGTGGATTTTCAGCTGTCACGCTCAGCGGTGTTCCACGCCGGGGCGCTGATACTGGCCGGGGGCTACCTTATCTTTCTTGCCATTGGTGGCTACTACGTCCGGATGATGGGCGGCGACTGGGGCGACGCACTGCGCGTCCTGTTCCTGACAGCCGCACTGATATTCCTGGTTATGCTGGCTACCTCACGCCGGGTCCGTGCGCGACTGATGGTTTTCATCGGGCAGAACTTCTTCGACTACAAATACGATTACCGGGACGAGTGGCTGAAAATGACCCGGGAGCTGGCCAACCTCACCGACAGTCCGCCGCTGCCGGAACGGGTGATCCGCATTCTGGCCGGGCTGGTTGAAAGCAACGCCGGGGCGCTCTGGGTGAAAGAAGACCGGGGGGATTTTGCGCTGAAAAGCGCCGTCAACCTCACACCGCCCAAACACACCACCATTGACGGCGACTCCGAACTTGTAAGGTTCTTCAGTGACCGGGAGTGGATTGTTGATTTACACGAATACCGCAACGACCCGGTGCGCTACAACCTGCTTGAAGTTCCTGACCCCATACTGCAGATTAAAGGCGCCTGGCTGGTCATCCCGCTGTATCTGGGCAACGAACTGTACGGCATCGCCCTGGTGGGCAACCCCTACGCCCGGGTTGAACTGAACTGGGAAAACTTCGACTTGGTCAAAGTAGTGGCGCGCCAGACCTGTAACCTGCTGGCCCAGGCTGATGCCCAGAGCCGCCTTTCCCAGGCCATGCAGTTTGAAGCCGTCAGCAAAGCCTCGGCGTTCATGGTTCACGACCTGAAAACGCTGATCGCCCAGCTATCCCTGCTGGTCAAAAACGCCCCGCGCCACCGGGACAAACCCGAATTCATCGACGATATGATCCAGACCACAGACCACGCCGTCCGGAAAATGGCCAGCCTTGTGGACCACATCCGCAAGCCCGCCGATGAAACGCTGGAGACCGAGGTTCTCGAACTCGGAGGGGTGGTCGACACCCTGGCAGAGCAATTTATCAAGGGCCAGCCCGCGCCGCGGGTGATCTCGCACCCCGACAAGGTTTACATAAACGCCGACCCGGAACAGCTCTACAGCATACTGGGCCACCTGATCCAGAACGCCCAGGACGCTACCCCGGCGGATGGCGAAATCACCCTCAACATGAAAACCGCCCGGGACAACGTGGTGCTGTTTATCCAGGACACCGGCGCAGGCATGACCGAGGATTTCATCGATTCGCGGCTGTTCAAACCCTTCGAAAGCACCAAAGGGCTGACGGGCATGGGCATCGGCGCTTACCAGGCGCGGGAATACGTGCGCAACGTCGGCGGCAACATCGACGTCACCAGCGAGCCTGACGTTGGCTCCTGCTTTTCCATCCGGTTTCCGCTGGCGCGCCCGGGCTCTGTCAGGGGCGCGCCAACCGAAACAGCGGATATAGATCCACTTGCCGCGACTGGCAATAGTGCCAAATGATTGGCGAACAGCTACATTGATGCAGGCGATCATTGCAAAGTGTCAATGATCGGTTAAGAATCAGGGTTAGAACGCCCGTAAAAATAAAAGGATTTTTTGCTGTTGTGAGTAGAAGACTCTTAATTGTAGAAGACGACCCGGGTCTGCAAAGCCAGATGCGTTGGTGCTTCAGTGACGATCTCGAAGTGGCCATGGCTGCCGATCGCGAATCCGCTCTGACCGCCCTGCGCCGGCTTGAGCCCGAGGTAATCACGCTGGATCTGGGGCTTCCACCTGATGCAGGTGGCGCCTCAGAGGGCTTTAAGCTGCTTGAGGAAATCCTCAGACTCGCGCCCATGGCCAAAATCATTGTCGTGACCGGCCGGGAAGAAAAAGAGAACGCCGTCAAAGCCATCGGTATGGGCGCCAGTGATTTCTACCAGAAGCCTCTGGATGCCGACATCCTGACCTTCGTGGTCAACCGGGCCTTCCGCCTGGCAGAACTGGAAAGAGACAACCGCGAGCTTTCCAGCCATCGCAATGGCACCAGCATCAAAGGCATAGTCGCAGCCAGTTCACAGATGCTGAATATCTGCCGCACCCTTGAAAAAGTGGCACCTACCGACGTGACCACCCTGATTACCGGCGAAACCGGCACCGGCAAAGAACTGCTGGCCAGAGGCCTCCACGACCTCAGCCAACGCGCAAACCAGCCGTTCGCCGCCATTAACTGCGCTGCGATTCCGGAAAACCTGCTGGAAAGCGAATTATTCGGTTTTGAAAAAGGCTCCTTCACCGGCGCCACCCAGAGCAAAAAAGGCAAGATCGAAAGCGCCAACGGCGGCACCCTGTTTCTGGATGAAATTGGCGACATGCCGATGGCACTGCAAGCCAAGCTGCTGCGCTTTCTGCAGGAGCGGGTTGTGGACCGGGTCGGTTCCACGAAACCGGTTCCCGTATCGCTCCGATGATCTTTGAGGAACCTACCACTCGAAGTCATGAGCAAACGCTGCGCCAAAAATTATTATTCTATTAATTTCAATTGGTAATTAATTTTCAGAACCTTCGAAATACTGAACGATGGCTACACTGTGTAAATTTTATCGACATAGGTTAGATCACGAACAATCCCACAAACTCATTCACCGACATCCGCTCTAGCGCCACTCCCCCGCCGCAGACTTCCAGAATCTGGTCGCATTGCTGCGGCGGGAAGCGGGTTCGCAGGTTGGCAACGAATTTTGCTTCCAGTTCTGGCATGCCTTCTTGTCTGCGCCTGCGATGCCCAATAGGGTATTCAACAGCGACCTGATCCGTACTGCTTCCATCTTTGAAAAACACCTGCACCGCATTAGCGATTGAGCGCTTGTCGGCTTCAAGGTATTCCCGTGTATAGCGCGGCTCCTCGATAACTTCCATGACATCTCTCAATCGGTCGATTTCGGGATGAGCCTTGTGAAAGTCATCCTCATAGTGCTCCGCGATCAATGAGCCGAAGATCAGCGGCACTGCCGTCATATACTGCAGGCAATGGTCCCGGTCGGCGGCGTTGGCCAGGGCGCCCTGCTTGGAAATAATGCGTATGGCCGATTCGTGGGTGTTGATGACGATACGATCGATCTCATCCAGGCGGTCTTTTACCTGCGGATGCAGGGTGACAGCTGCTTCCGCCGCGGTCTGGGCATGAAACTCCGCTGGGAAGGAAATCTTGAACAGGATGTTTTCCATCACGTAGGAGCCGAAGTCCTGTGGTAAAGAAAACTGACGCTTGTCTTCAGGCTTGAGCTTCTGATCCTTGTTGGTTTTGCTGAACAGTACGTCGTAGAAGCCCCACTGGGGTGCCGTCAGCGCCCCCGGTATGCCCATTTCCCCACGCATGGCTATGTCTGCCAGTCGCACCGCGCGAGATGTTGCGTCGCCCGCCGCCCAGGATTTGCGGGAACCGGCGTTGGGGGCGTGGCGGTAGGTTCTCAACGATTGACCGTCTACCCAGGCGTGGGACAGCGCCGACATCATCTGGTCGCGGTTTGCGCCCATCAGTTTTGCGCACACGGCGGTTGAGGCGACTTTTACCAGAACAACATGGTCTAGCCCTACCCGGTTGAAGCTGTTTTCCAGGGCCAGCACACCCTGAATTTCATGGGCTTTGATCATGGCTTCAAGAGCATCTTTGATGGTCAGCGGCGCTTTACCTAACGCTACGCGCTGCTGGGACAGATGATCGGCAACGGCCAGGATACCGCCGAGATTGTCCGAGGGATGCCCCCATTCCGCGGCCAGCCAGGTGTCGTTGTAGTCCAGCCAGCGAATAATACAGCCAATGTCCCAGGCGGCTTTGACGGGGTCCATTTGTAACTGGGTTCCCGGCACTCGCGCGCCATTCGGCACAACCGTTCCCTCTACTATGGGCCCGAGGTGTTTGGTGCATTCCGGGAACCGCAGCGCCAGAAGGCCGCAGCCGATGGTATCCATCAGGCAGTAGCGGGCGGTGTTCCAGGCCTCTTCGCTGTCTATCTGGTAGTTCAGGGTGTAATCGGCGATTTGTTGTAGAACCTCGTCGTAGGCGGGTCTTTCATTTGCATCAACGTTTGCACTCATTTGAATTTCTCCTGAATCCAGAAATGTCTATTCAACTTTAACTACCGAGGACAAGAAGCTTAGCTGCACAGATCAAGCAAACCCAATCGTTCGCTCCCCTTTCGGCCAATAAAGTCGGGAGTTAAGTCTAGACACGTCAAAGACTGTCGATTTAGTTTACAGTTCGGCTCACAGTATTTTTTATTTCCTGACTACTCCATTGTTTTATAATCATAAATTTTTGTTGGTACGATATTCGCAGTAATTTTAAGAACAGAATTCTAACGACTTGTTAGCAGTAGACGGAGAAGTTAAATGAACACAATCAAAGCATTTTTTGCTCTTACTTTGGGAATGGGGTTGTCTGCGACAGTTCTTGCCATGCCAATTGTATCCGGCGGCGGTACCGCGAGTTGCGAACTGGGCGCAGCGTTCTCGAACCAGGGAGATGCTTGTGCGCTTCAGGAGGTAAATCCTCACCCGTCCTGGGCCCCAGAAAACTCACCTTATGAAGGTGCGGTTTGGGTATCTTATGCTGACACTGGTTATGGTGAGGGCACGCTTGCGCCGCAAGCGGGCAGCACCAGCAATTCCGATGGTAAGCAGTCGATAATGAAGGTTACCGAAACCTTCACTCTCGCCACGAGTGGTGGCATCGATTTTTGGATTTGGACTGATGATACCTCAGACTTTTTAATTAATGGCGACATGATTAAAGAAGCCAACTTTTCGCAATCCACTTGCGCCAACGGCCCAATCGGATGCGAAGTTGATGAAGGTTATAACTACAATGTCAGGCTGGACGCCGGCACCTACTCGCTCGAGATGGTGTCTTATCAGGTCGGCTCAGGAAGCACCACCACGTCCAATCCATTCGGGCTTTTATACTCTGGCAACGTCTATGGCACGGTAACGCAAGTGCCTGAACCAGCAACGCTGGCGCTGTTAGGCCTTGGGCTTTTGGGTCTTGGCCTCTCGCGGCGTCGCAAAGCCTAACTCTCACAAGATTTGAAAAACCGGAGCGTATGCTCCGGTATTTTTTTGCCTGCGCAGGAATCTGCCTCTGCTTTAAGCAGGTGGTACTCGGACAGTCCCCTCCATCAACACCCGCGCACTGCGGCTCATCACCGCCTTCTTCGCAGTCCAGTTTCCTTCAACCTGTTCCGCTTCCGCCCCGACTTTAAGGGTTCCAGAGGGGTGACCAAACACCACTTCAGCGCGATTCCCGCCACCGGCAGCGAGATTTACCAGGGTTCCGGGAATGGCCGCGGCCGTGGCGATCGCAACAGCAGCTGTACCCATCATGGCGTGGTGAAGCTTACCCATGGACAGGGCGCGCACCAGCATATCCACATCAATTGCAGAAATCGTCTTGCCGCTGGAGGCGGTGTAGTCGCAAGGGTCACCGACAAAGGCCACTTTTGGGGTGTGCTGTCGGCTTTCAGCCTGCTCAATGGTTTCGTTTAAACCCATTTTAATCGCACCATAGGCGCGGATTTTCTCGAACATGGCCAGAACGCTTGGATCACCGTTGACGGCTTCCTGCAGTTCGGTGCCGTAGAAGCCAATCGCACCGGCATTGATGAAAATGGTGGGAATGCCAGCGTTGATCATCGTCGCCTGAAGCGTTCCCAGGCCAGGCACTTCCAAATCATCAACCAGATTACCCGTCGGGAACATGGCGCCCTCACCGTCGGCCGGGTCCATGAACTCCACTTTTATTTCAGCAGCCGGAAAGGTCACGCCGTCGAGCTCGAAATCACCGGTTTCCTGCACCTCACCGTTGGTGATGGGAACATGGGCGATGATGGTTTTGCGGATGTTGGCCTGCCAGATTCGCACGCTGCAGATGCCGTTTTTCGGAATCTGTGACTTATCGACGAATCCGGCGCTGATTGCGAAGGCGCCAACGGCAGCGCTCAGGTTGCCGCAGTTTCCGCTCCAGTCGACGACGGGTTTTTCGATGGAAACCTGGCCGAAGAGATAGTCCACGTCGTGGTCTGCCTGGGTGGGCTCGGCCAGAATGACGGCTTTGCTGGTGCTGGAGGTGGCGCCACCCATGCCATCGGTGTGTTTCTGGTAGGGGTCGGGGCTGCCGATGACTCTTAGTAAGAGATTGTCTCGGGCTTCGCCTGGGACCTGGGCGGATTCTGGGAGGTCTTTGAGGCGGAAGAAGACGCCTTTTGAGGTGCCGCCGCGCATGTAGGTGGCGGGGATTCGGATTTGAGGTTTGTGCATTTTGGCCTCGTGTTTGGCGTGGGGTCTGACCCCATTTGTTTGGTTCGGGCTTGGGGTGGGGTCTGACCCCTAAAATTCGGGGTCAGACCCCTGAGCCGCACCCCTAGGCCGCTCCCTCGGACTCCAGGAAATCCTGGGCGAAACGTTGGAGTACGCCACCGGCTTTGTAGATGGACACTTCTTCGGCGGTGTCGAGTCGGCAGATCACCGGGACGCGTTTGGACTCGCCGTTTGCGCGGTGCATGGTGAGGATCAGTTCCGCGCGCGGTGACACGGCGCCTTCTACTTCGAAGGTTTCGGTGCCGTCGATGGCCAGGGTGTGGCGGTTGGTGCCTTCCTGGAACTGAAGCGGCATGACGCCCATGCCCACCAGGTTTGTGCGGTGGATGCGCTCGAAACCTTCGGCCACGATGGCTTCCACACCGGCCAGCGCCACGCCTTTGGCAGCCCAGTCACGGGAGGAGCCCTGCCCGTAGTCAGCACCGGCAATGATGATCAGCGGCTGCTTGCGTTCCATGTAGGTTTCAATGGCTTCCCACATGCGGGTAACTTTGCCTTCCGGCTCGATTCGCGCCAGTGAGCCTTGCGTCACTTTGCCGTCTTCACCGCGGACCATTTCGTTGAACAGCTTCGGATTTGCGAAAGTAGCTCGCTGAGCAGTCTCGTGGTCACCACGGTGGGTGGCATAGGAATTGAAGTCCTCCTCCGGCACACCCATTTTGTGCAGGTATTCACCGGAGGCACTGTCCATCAGGATCGCGTTTGACGGTGACAAATGGTCGGTGGTGATGTTATCCGGCAACACGGCCAGCGGGCGCATGCCTTTCAGCAGCTTCTCGCCCACCATGCCGCTTTCCCAATAAGGAGGGCGACGGATATAAGTGCTCTTTGGCCGCCAGTCATACAGTGGGTTGCTCTTCGCCTGTTCTTTTTTGGTAACGTCGAACATTGGAATATAGGTGCTGCGGAATTGTTCCGGCTTCACGCTGGCTTTGACGATGGCATCAATTTCGGCGTCGTCCGGCCAGATATCTTTCAAGGTCACGGGGTTACCGTCCGCATCGTAGCCCAGGGCGTCTTTTTCGATGTCGAATCGAATGGTGCCCGCAATTGCATAGGCCACAACCAGCGGCGGCGACGCCAGAAACGCCTGCTTGGCGTAGGGGTGAATCCGGCCGTCGAAATTCCGGTTTCCGGACAGTACTGCCGTGGAATAAAGATCACGGTCGATAATTTCCTGGGCAATCTTGGGATCCAGCGCACCGCTCATGCCGTTGCAGGTGGTGCAGGCAAACGCCACAACGCCAAAGCCGAGCTGTTCCAGCTCCGTCATCAGGTTGGCTTCTTCCAGATACATCTTGACGGTTTTGGAACCCGGCGCCAGCGAGGATTTCACCCAGGGCTTGCGGGTCAGGCCCAGCTTGTTGGCGTTGCGGGCAATCAGCCCGGCCGCCACCATGTTTCTGGGGTTGGAGGTGTTGGTGCAACTGGTGATGGCCGCAATGATGCAGGCGCCATCGGGCATCAGGCCTTCTTCCTGCTCCCATGGCCCGGCAATGCCAGCTTTGGCCAGCTCGGAAGTGGGCTGGTGCGCATGCGGATTGGACGGCCCGGCGAGAGTGCGTTCCACGGTGGTCAGATCAAACGTCAGCACCCGCTCGTATTCGGCGGTTTTCAGGCTGTCGGCCCAGAGCCCGGTGTGTCTGGCGTAGTTCTCTACCAGCGCGACCTGGTCGTCTTCCCGGCCCGTGAGTTTGAGATAGTCGATGGTCTGGTCGTCAATAAAGAACATCGCGGCGGTGGCGCCGTATTCCGGGGTCATGTTGGAGATGGTGGCCCGGTCGCCAACGGTCAGGCTGTCAGCGCCCTCGCCGTAGAATTCGAGATAGGCACCCACGACCCGCTCGGCACGCAGGAACTCGGTGATGGCCAGCACCATGTCAGTGCTGGTGATACCCGGGCGAAGCTTGCCTTTCAGCTCCACACCGACAATATCCGGCAGGCGCATCATCGAAGCGCGACCCAGCATTACGCTCTCGGCTTCCAGGCCACCAACGCCGACTGAAATCACGCCCAGGGCGTCTACCATTGGCGTATGGCTGTCAGTGCCAACGCAGGTATCCGGGAACGCAACGCCTTCTTTGGCCTGCACCACCGGAGACATTTTCTCCAGGTTGATCTGGTGCATGATGCCGTTGCCGGGTGGTATCACGTCCACGTTTTCAAAAGCGGTTTTAGTCCAGTTAATGAAGTGAAAACGGTCGTCGTTGCGGCGGTCTTCGATGGCGCGGTTCTTTTCGAACGCATCGGGGTCAGACCCCGGCGCTTCGACCGCCAGTGAGTGATCAACAATCAACTGGGTGGGAACCACCGGATTCACTTTTGACGGGTCACCGCCCTTTTCGGCGATGGCGTCCCGCAGGCCAGCCAGATCCACCAGTGCGGTCTGGCCCAGAATGTCGTGGCACACCACCCGCGCCGGGTACCAGGGAAAGTCAAGGTCACGTTTGCGTTCGACCAGCTGCCTGAGCGAATCAGTCAGCGCATCCGGATCGCAGCGGCGAACCAGTTGTTCGGCCAGGATTCGGGAGGTGTACGGGAGTTTGGCATACGCACCGGGCTGGATATCTTCTATGGCCTGGCGCGTATCGAAGTAGTCCAGGTTGGTGCCTGGTAGCGGTTTGCGATAATCCGTGTTCATGGGCGCTCCTCGATTGGCACCCAATCCGCGTGATCCGGGCCGTTATAGTCGGCACTCGGGCGGATGATGCGGTTGTTTTCGCGCTGTTCTTTTACGTGGGCAGCCCATCCGGATACACGGGACATCACGAAGATGGGCGTGAAGAGTTCCGTGGGGATACCCATGAAGTAATAGGCCGACGCGTGAAAGAAGTCGGCGTTGCAGAAGAGTTTCTTTTCACGCCACATAACCGCTTCGCAGCGTTCCGAGACCGGGTACAGCACCGTGTCCCCTGCTTCGTCTGCCAGTTCCTTGGACCATTTCTTGATCAGGGCATTGCGCGGGTCGGATTCTTTATAGATCGCATGGCCGAAGCCCATGATCTTGTCCTTGCGTTCCAGCATTCCCAAAAGGCCGCTTTCCGCTTCGTCCGGCGTTTTGAATTTCTGGATCAACGCCATGGCGGCTTCGTTGGCGCCGCCGTGCAACGGGCCTCTAAGAGTGCCGATCGCACCGGTCACGCAGCTGTGAATATCCGACAGCGTCGATGCGCACACCCGGGCGGTAAAGGTGGACGCATTAAACTCGTGCTCGGCGTAGAGAATCAGCGACACGTTCATCACCCGCTCATGCAGTGCGCTGGGTTTCTTACCGTGCAGCAGCTCCAGGAAATGTCCGCCGATGGAGTCCACGTTACTGGCCGTTTCAATGCGTTTACCTTCATGGGCAAACCGGTACCAGTAGGTGATGATGGCCGGAAAGAGCGCCAGCATGCGGTCGATTTTGTCGTCCTGCTGGCTGAAATCGGTTTCGGTTTCCAGGTTGCCCAGCATGGAGCACCCGGTACGCATCACGTCCATGGGGTGGGCGTTTTTGGGGATATGCTCCAGCACGGATTTCACCGCGTACGGCAATTCCCGCATGCTGATCAGGCGCTTCTTGTACGCGTCCAGTTCCTGACGGTTAGGGAGCTTGCCGCGCAGCAACAAATAGGCGATTTCTTCAAACTGGGCATGCTCTGCCAGATCGCTGATATCGTAGCCGCGATAGGTCAGGCCGGTGCCGGACTGGCCCACGGTACACAGGGAGGTAACGCCTGCTACCTGGCCACGCAGGCCGGCGCCACCGAGTTTCTTTGCTTCACTCATAATTATTTCTCCCCCGAGTTCTTGAACAGTTCATCCAGCTTTTGTTCAAAATCGTGATAGTTCAGGAAATCGTAGAGCTCATTACGGGTCTGCATCTGGTCAACCACCTCTTTCTGATCGCCTTTCTCAAGCAGTGTCTCATACACATTCAGGGCTGCTTTGTTCATGGCACGGAAGGCGCTTAGCGGGTACAAAACCATGGAAGCGCCGGCTTCGGCCAGTTCCTTACGGTTGTAAAGGGGCGTGGCGCCGAATTCCGTGATGTTGGCCAGAATCGGCACATCGAGAGCTGCGGCGAACGCCCTGTAGTGCTCAAGTTCCGTGACTGCTTCGGCGAAGATGCCGTCGGCGCCGGCTTCGACACAGGCTTTGGCTCTTTCGATGGCCGCTTCCAGACCTTCTTTCTGGAAGGCGTCGGTACGGGCCATGATGAAGAAGTCGTCGTCTACTCTGGCGTCAGCAGCTGCTTTGATACGGTCTACCATTTCTCCCTGGGAAACAATTTCCTTGTTCGGGCGATGGCCGCAGCGCTTCTGTGCCACCTGATCTTCAATATGAACAGCGGCCGCACCGGCACGCTCCATCTCGCGAATGGTGCGCGCAATGTTGAACGCCCCACCCCAGCCGGTATCGATGTCCACCAGCAAAGGCGCATTAGAAGCGGCGGTGATGCGTCGAACGTCTTCAACCACATCGTTCATGGTTGTCATGCCCAGATCCGGCAAGCCGAAAGACGCGTTGGCCACGCCGCCGCCGGACAGGTAGATAGCCTGGTGCCCAACTTTTTCAGCCATCATGGCGGTGTAAGCGTTAATGGTACCAACGATCTGGAGAGGGTGGTTTTCTTTAAGCGCTTTGCGGAACCGAGCGCCTGGCGACAGTTGATTGGACATGATTTGGCCTCCGTTTATCGTTAAATCGTGAGCTCGCCCTGTTCGATTTTCTTTTCAATATTCAGGCGGGCGGCGTTGATGTGTCTCTTCATAAGGAATTCGGCAAGTTCACCGTCGCGCTGTGCGATGGCCTCGACGATACGGCGATGTTCACCCAGCGCCCGGTGTGGACGGCCGGTAGAGGTGCTTAAGCGGTAACGGTACATTCGTACCATGTAGTAAAGATCACCCAACAGCATTTGGGCCAGTTTGACATTGCGGCTGCCGGTTGCAATTCGATGGTGAAAATCGTAATCCCCTTCCGCCTGGTAATAGGCCTGGCCCCGGGCCTCGTCAATCATCCGCTCGTGAGTATCGAGGGTAGCCTGCAGGTCGAAAATTTCCTGATCAGTCATTCGCTCGGCCGCCTGGCGTGCGGCCAGCCCTTCCATCGATTCGCGGATACGGTAAAGCTCAATCAGTTCTGAGGCGCTGACAGACACCACTTTAACGCCGGCATGGGGGCGTCGCACCAACAAGCCTCGTGACTCAAGGCGTCCAAGCGCTTCTCGCAGCGGGCCGCGGGTCAGATTGAACCGGGCGCATAGATCCACCTCGCCGATCTTGTCGCCGGGCGCAAGATCGCCTTTTACGATCGCCGTTTGCAGACAATCGAAGGCTTCATCGGCGCGAGTGTAGGTTTGGGATAGGATTTCAGACATAGTTTGTCGACAAAACCAGCGTTATTTCTACGAAAACTACGCTGATCCGGCTATATTGTCAACAATAATGACAAAGGCAGCCCGGGGATTGTCGACACAGGCACAAACCGTCAATACAGCGTTCGTTCTTCCCGGGGCGGCGGCGTGTACTGATAGATCCAGGTTTCCGTAAGCGCCTCCTGCCCCAACCGCAGATACAGGCGAATATTAATGGGCTCGACGGAGTCTCCCGGCACCAGGTCAAACATGGCCCGATAGCCGTTGATTGCAGACAATGGCCGGGCCGAGGTAATTTCTACCTCGCCCCGGCTTACGGTAATGACTGGCTCTACATCCGCGCGATCAGCAAGCATTTCCAGGGCACCCCCGGCAAAATCCACCGCGAAGCGCCAGGAAAAATAAGTCCGCTCCTGGCCAATCACGCCGCCCAGTCCGGTACGGGTTGACCGCGCCCTTGCCAACTCAAAGGGCCCAGCCGGAACCTGCTCACCCCAGTGCAGGCGATAGCTGAACAGGTACTCCTGATCCGGCAACAGGGGCTTTTCCGGATGCCAGAAGGCCACAATGTTGTCGAAGGTTTCATCAACGGTAGGAATCTCCACCAGGTCGATAGCGCCCCGTCCCCAATCTCCCCGGGGCTCTACCCAGACACTCGGACGGCGTTCGTAAAACACCCCATCGTCTTGATAGTGATCGAAATTCCGGTCCCGCTGAAGCAGGCCAAAACCTTTTGGGTTATTGTCCTGAAAACTGTTAAAGCGAAGGTCCGCCGGGTTTACCAGCGGGCGCCACAGCCATTCGCCACTGCCGGAATGCATGGCCAGGCCGTCAGAATCATGGATCTCCGGGCGCCAGTCATAGCCCATCCGCTGGCTGTTCTCCCCCACTTGATACATGCTGGTCAGCGGTGCAATGCCGACCCGCTCGATATCGGTTCTTGGGTAGAGGGCAACGTCCACGTCCATCACCATATTGCGGCCCGGATCGAGAACAAAAGCGTAGGCGCCGGTGACGCTGGGCGAATCCAGAAGCGCCCACACTTTCAGGCGCTGACTGCCCGGTGCGGGCTTTTCCAGCCAGAATTCGGAGAAGCGTGGGAACTCTTCTTTACGATTCATGCCGGTATCGATGGCCAATCCCCTGGCCGAAATGCCGTACTGCATTTCGGAGCCAACCGCCCGGAAATAGCTGGCACCCAGGAACGCGGCCAGATCCAGAGAAAAATTGTTGTGGTAGTGCACCCGGAAGCCGGCATAACCCAGATCGTCCGGCAGGTCGCCCAGTGATGGACCGCCGTCATAACGGAACAGATCCTGCCGATAGGCCAGTTCGCTGGCCTGACCGCCAACCACCTCGTGAATTTTCACAGGCTCCAGAAAATACAGGCCAAGGTGAAACAACTGGATCTGGAAGGCGCTGTCGGATTCACGCCAAAGAGCCTCATCGGCGCGGAATGCGATGGCCTGATAGTCGTCCCAGGAGAGTTTTTGCAGGGATGGCGGCAATTCGCCCTGGCGGGAGACAAAGGCTTCGCCGGCCAATGCCCGGGCCCGGCCTTTCAGCCAGGCATAACTGAAGGACTGAGCCTGGCTGCCCGACACCGGGTTGATGTCGGCACCGAAAACAAAGGGCGTAAAAGGTAAGGCCGCTGTTCCGGTCAGGGCGGCCAATGCCTTGACGAGTGTTCGTCTGTCCATCATTACGGTGGTCCTGTGTGTTCGCTAAGTATCAGTGAGGGATCTTTTCCCGGTTTTTTCGCCGAATGCACTCGCCCCAGTAACTGTCGTCCTTGGAACGCCAAGCCCCGGCGTGCATCTCCTTGAGCGACTGGCCGTCACGGGCGATAAAGCTCAATTCACTGCGGGTGAGGTCATTGGGGCCCCGTTTCAGGCAGCGCGCAACCACCGTCTGCAGTTCCGCCCGCCTGGGGCCCCGTCGCAGATCCCGGGACAGAACCCGGTGCAATTGATTCAGCCGCGGCACCAGAACTGCCTGTTCAAAGGGGGTCAGCCGGTGTTCATCCGCTTCCTGATAACGGTAACGCCTGGCGTCTTCCAGCAATGGCAATGGCGGCTCCCGCTCTTCCGGTATGCTCAGCAGCCCCCGAACCCGGAGAAACTCGCCGGGCCCGCTGCGGCTCAGGCAAACCGCCGTTGGCGCCGCAAGAATCAGTGGAATGGCCACCGGAAGTGACCATAGAAAGAAGAGCGGGTCCAGGCTCCAGGCAAAAGCCGACCAGCCGCTGCCCAGAACCATGCCGGGAAGCTGGCTTACCAGAGCCTCACGCCAGGTGGTTTCTTCGGTCCGGTTCTGGCCGGCCCAGGTGAGCGACAAATTCAGCAAGGCCGCCACCACAAACCGGCTGTGGGCCCACATACGCAAAGGCGCCAGAAGAATCGACATAATGATTTCGATCATTACGCTGGCGAACAGCTTCAGGAAGCCTCCGAATTCACGAACGTTCCGGTGAATTACAGCGTCCAGAATCGCCAGAAACTTTGGCAGAAAAAGCAGCGCAAGCGTGCTGAGTGCCAGGCCCAGTGCCCACTCCGGTCGCCATTCGGGCCAGAGGGGAAACAGGCCCTGATGGCCCTTGGGGAAATACTCGATGGGCGACAGCGTCATGCGGGCCGCTTCCACCGTGGTCAGAATCAGGAACCCGAGCCACAGTGGCGAGGCCAGATAAGCCATGATCCCATTAAGGAACGCCATCCGGTGGGCAAACCGGATTTTGGGTTCGCGGAGCAGTAGCCACAAGTGCTGCAAATTACCCTTGGCCCAGCGGTTGTCCCGGGAGAGCTCGTCGGCCAGGGTTGGCGGCGACTCCTCAAAGCTCTGGCCAAGGCCGGTTTCCAGCCAGACTTCGTACCCGGCCCGCCCCATGAAAGCGGCTTCGACAAAGTCATGGCTCATGATCGGACCACCGAAGATCCCGAAACCCGACAGTTTTGGCAGGCCACAGTGCTTTATAAAAGGCGCCACCCGAATGATGGCGTTGTGGCCCCAAAAAGCGGCATCACCCATCTGTATGGCGGCAAGCCCGGTGGCAAACAAGGTGGAGTAGAATCGGTTGGCAAACTGCTGCAGGCGGGCAAACAGGGACCGCCCGTTAATAATAGTGGGATTGGTCTGAAGAATGCCGACGCCAGGCTCGCGCTGCATCAGACGAACCATTTTCACGACGGTATCACCGCTCAGCAGGCTGTCTGCATCAAGCACCACCATGTATTCACACCGACGCCCCCAGCGACGGAGAAAATCGGCGACGTTTCCGCTTTTGTAATTGAGGTTGATCGAACGTCTGCGGTAAAACAGTCGCCCTTCCGCGCCCAGCTCCCGGGCCAGGGCATGCCAGGCAGCCTGCTCTTCCAGCCAGACATCCGGATCCCGGCTGTCGGACAATATATAGAATTCGAAATTTTCGATATTGCCTGTGCGCTTGATATCCTCATAAACCGCTCTGAGACCGCTCAGCGTCCAGTGCACGGGCTCATGGTAGACCGGCAACAGGATGGCGGTTTTCGCGAGAGGTGTGGCCGCCAGTGCTTCGTCGGTATGGCGCCGCAGCAGCGCGTGCCTGTCGCCGCCGATCAAGCGCATAACGAAGCCCAGTACGGCGGTCCAGAAACCTACGGCAATCCAGATGTAGAGGATGGCAAAAAGCGCCGTCATGGCTATTTCAAGCCAGGTTCCGCCGTGGTAAGGCAATACCCAAAGCAGGTAATAGCAGGCCACGACAGTCTGCCCCATAACGAACAGAATCAGCAGACTGCGGCGAAAAAAAGCGACGCCTCGCCAGCGATGGCGGGTTGTCATCGCCAGATCGGGACTCTCAGCCGTGGTTTCAGCCATAATTTGAATATCCGATACTGCTCCTGCACATCGGAGGTTTGGGTGATGGCAGTGCTTCCTCTGCCAGGGGAAAGTAGGCTGGCAGCAGGTCCATGGTGCGGACAAGCAGGTGCGATTCGTCCATGGCGCCGTTCTGGTCGGCCTGCGCGTCGTCAACCAGCGCGTCATCAATGAGCTGCAGAAGCGTTCGGCAATGGGCTCGCGTCATCTCTACACCAGACTCCGCCAGATAGGTAAAAGCGCGAGTAAACACACGTTGTAGAGTCTGATCTGCCATCGTTTGCTTCCTTTCTTTGATCAGCGGCGTTGTTAGAAGCTGGCCCGAAGCCCCGTGGAGGGTGCCAGTGAGTAAGTCCAGGTTTCTGTCAGCGGCTGGTCATCAGCGCTGAGGAACCCTCTGAGGTCCAGCGATCGAGTCGTCGCAGGGCGGGCCAGTATAGAAAGCCGCCAGGCATCCCGAGCCTCGATATATTCGACAAAATGTTCAATAACTTCAACACCCTCCCCACCGGTCACCGTGCTGACAACCGGCGAATCAGGCGCCATATCGGCAAGTGTTCCGCCCTGAAAGTCGACGATAAAACGGTAGGCTCCGGCCTTGTCACCGCCCCCGATGCGATTACCGTCTCCAATCAAGGTATGCATCGCCCGTCCGGAGGTCTGGCCGGACACAGCCGATTCGCCGAAGACCAGGTTGTATTCGTAAGCCAGAGCTGTTCCCGCTTCGACGGCCTGATCGGGCTTCCAGAAGGCGACAATATTGTCATTGGATTCAGCATTGGTCGGAATTTCCACCAGCACCACCGATCCTGGACCCCAATTTCCGACCGGCTCCACCCAGGCGCTTGGCCTCAGATCGTAACGGGCCTCGCTGTCCTCGAACTGTTGAAATTCCTGGTCCCGCTGAAACAACCCGAAACCATCGAGCTGGTCGACCTGGTGAAAACTCAGCTCCAGTTGCGACGGGTTCAGAAGCGGTCGCCAGAGCCATTCGCCGGAATCCCGGTCGTGTACTAGAAGCCCGTCTGAATCGTGAACCTGCGGTCGCCACTCCCCCCACGGCCGAGGGGTGTTTTCACCGTAAAAGAACATAGAGGTCAGTGGCGCCATACCGAGCTTCCCGATATCGTCCCGGAAAAAAAGTTTGGTCTGCACCTGCATCCGGGTATTTTCACCAGGCTGGATCTCGAAGCGGTAGGCACCGGTAAGGCTGGGGCCGTCCAGCAACCCATACACAACCATTCTGCCACTGCCGCCTGCAGGGCGCTCAAGCCAGAATTCGGTAAAAGACGGGAACTCCTCACCTGACGGCAGCCCGGTATCGACGGCGATGCCCCGTCCCGAGAGACCGAACCGTTGCCCGGCAACAACCGCCCGGAAGTAGCTTGCGCCACCGAACACCAGAAACTGGTTTTGGGCGTCGTTGTCAGACAGGGGAAAGGTTATTTTGACTCCGGCGTAGCCAAGGTCCGCTGGAATGCGCTTGGCAAATTCAGAGTTGGGATAGTCAAAATCGCCTTTCTCGAAGGCCAACGGGTGGACGCCTTCGCCATCGACCACGTGCAGTTGAACCGCGTGGTTATAAAAACTGCCCTGGGGGATCATCATGATCTGAAAGAGCGACCGACCCCGCCGCCACAAGCTCGCTTCCGGTTTGAATCGAATTGACTGATAACTCTGATAATCCAGTGACTGCAGGAAGTCCGGTGCAGCCCGGGGGGCGCTATACGATTTCTGAGCCAGTGCCTCTGCTTTTTCCGCCACGTCTTCGAAGCCAAAGGCATTGGCCAGGGATGACATTCCGGCAAATAAACACACCAGCAGACCGGTTATGGGCAGTCCTGGAACTCTCATGCAAAATATCCCGTTTCATTAATTACTTAAATGTAGCACTTGATGTAGCAATGATCTCAAGTGACATCTTTGTAACGGGATTAAACGGGGCGTACGCTAGATTGGATGACAGGCGCTGTTAAATTCCCATTGACAGAGTCAGTGACACGTCGGGATTGGCAGGGCGCTCCATGGACGAGCCGGACACATCCAGAATCCGCCCAACACTCATACTGGCATGGAAGCCCTGCCCCTGAAGACGGAGAGAGATCTCACCCGTACTGGCGCGGAACGATTCCTGACCCGCATCCGATTCTGCAGACCAACCCCTGAGCAGCGAAAACGTCAGAAAGGAACTGAGTGCATCCGTATAGGGTACCGAATAACCCGGGCTCTGCGCGTTTACGCGAAACCACCCGCCCTCTGACACAGACTTTGACTGGCCGTTAAAGCCCCGCATCATGGACGGGCCCGCGATCTGAAGATACTCGGACGACGCCAAATCCTCCGGAGCAATCTGATACTGACCGTTAACGGCGATATTCCAGGTGTAGAACACTCGGTTCAGTGACGCAGTGAGTGCCAGTTTGTGATACCGCAAAGCACTGGAGCTGGAATCGTCCGCGCTGACCGATCCCCGGGATTCCAGACCCCCCAGAGCAGTCAGCGTCGATCCGGCCACAAACCCGCCGGGAAGTGCCTGCAACTTGGAACATCTTACCCCTACCCGGGACACTCGATGGGTGGAGTCCGCCACCCATTTTGATTCCTGATACGTGCTGTTCATGCCGCTGGAGTGGCTGAACAGGCTGTCCAGCTCCAGTCCTTGCCAGGAAAACAGGGGGCGACTACCGGAAAGGGTCAGCGCCTGGTACTCCCGCCGGGCATTAAATCGCTCGTCGCCGTTTTGTACCACGCTGTCATAATCCGAATCTTCCACGGCCAGGCTGACATTTGCACCAGCCAATGGAAAGGCGTAGTGCATTCGAAACGATTGGGAATTACCACCGCTTCGACGCGAAACCGAATCGCGGAAATCCAGGGCCAGATCATGGCTAGAAAGAATTAGATCATCGCCGATCATGGTCAGATGACCACTGGCGGATTCATTAGTCCGAGAGGAATTGCCGGAAAATTCCATTTGCGACGCCAGGTAATTCGAAACGGAGCGCAGCAGACTGACGGGATAGGTAAGAGGCGATACAAAAGCAGACATAGCAAGATTGGCCGGCGGCCGGCTGGCCAGCGAGCCAGCACCCGCGGATGCGCACCAGAAAAGAGCAAAAAGGCAGTGGATTCGCAAAATGGACGCCTCGGAAGGTCACTGACCAGGTTGCCTTTACTTTAAAAAATACAGGCGTTGAAAAACAGTGCATCTTGCCAAAAGTTACAAATTTAATGTAGATATAAAACAGTATGTTATCGGGATACGTGAAAGTTGTATCTTAATGTTTCAGAGCCAATTGGCTGACCACCCCTGCATTTCGCCAGATAACTTGGTTAAACTCGGCATACTTTATGGATAACACTGGTGTGTCACACGGTGTAGTTAAACAGCCAGGTAACATCAAAAGGACGAATAACATGATCAAAAAATGCCTGTTTCCGGTAGCCGGCTACGGCACACGCTTCCTGCCAGCCACCAAGGCGATGCCGAAAGAAATCCTGCCCATTGTAAATAAGCCGCTGGTTCAGTACGGCGTCGAAGAAGCGGCCGAGGCCGGTGTTCACGAATTTGGTTTCGTCACAGGCCGTGGCAAACGTGCCATTGAAGATCATTTCGATATCAGCTATGAGCTGGAGCATCAGATCGCCGGCTCCGGAAAAGAAGACCTGCTTGCGTCCATCCGTGACCTGATTGACCACAATTCCTTTGCGTTCACCCGTCAGAATGAAATGAAAGGTCTGGGCCACGCCATTCTCACCGGCCGCAACCTGGTGGGCGACAATCCGTTTGCGGTAGTACTGGCAGATGACTTTTGTGTCGCGGATGAAGGCTCTGACGGTGTGTTGGCGCAGATGGTGAAGCTGTACAACCAGTTCCGTTGCTCTATTGTCGCCATTGAAGAAGTTCCGAAAGACGATACTCACAAATACGGCGTCATTGCGGGCGAAGAAATGAAGGACGGGCTTTACCGCATCACCGATATGGTCGAGAAACCGAGCCCGGACAAGGCGCCCAGCAACCTGGCGATCATTGGCCGTTACATTCTGACCCCGGATATCTTTGACATCATCGAACGCACCCCGGCAGGGAAAAACGGCGAAGTGCAGATTACCGATGCGCTGCTGCAGCAGGCGAAAAGCGGTTGTGTTCTGGCCTATCAGTTCAAAGGGCGTCGGTTTGATTGCGGCAGCATCGACGGTTTTGTGGAGGCCACTAATTACGTCTACGAAAACATCTACAAGAAGGGCAAGAAATAACAGGCGGCACTAGCGGCCCAGAATCTGAAGTATCATGCGCCGGTTTTCGACTGAGGTTTTACGGAACCGGCGCAGCAATTCGCTCTCCTCGTCCGAAAGTTGCACCCGCTGGATCTCCTGCTCCAGCTGTTTCAGTGCAGTGGACAGATCGTCTCCCCGACTGAAGGCAAGACCCGGCAATTCCAGCTGTCCGGTATCGCCGGTGTCGTCCAGATCCAGCACCTCATCCAGAGCCGTATCTGTGCGCAGGCAGAAATCCAGCAGTTCCATAACATTGGGATAGGCCCGCTGCCGACTCTCGGCCACTTCCCAACTCGCCACGACTTCCTCGTCCACGCCACAGATACTCGCCACGTCCTCACGGGTCAGTTGCGCGGTTTCGCGAATCTGCCTCAGTCGGCGATGAAAACTTTGCAGATACCGCATGGGAAGGTTGCTCTTAATGACTGGATGACGCTCCGGTAATAACCTGGAGTGAATCAAACCAGAAATGTAACGTACATTAGGCGATGGGCACAATCGGACGTTTATGAATGCACTGACGACACAAACACAAAAACCGGAAACATGACGAATGGCTGCACATGTTTTGGACACGGCTGACGCCTGGCAACTGATTCTCAAGGCGGTTAACCGCCACAACATTACCCTCACCGCCGGGGACGACAAGCACCGCGCGCTGGACATTGGTGAGCATGGTGACTGGACATTGCGAGTTCCGGCAGAGCCCGAAGCCCAACAGTTGCTGACGACCTTTCTGCCGCTTTGCCGGCATCTGACTGAAGACGCGCAACCGATTGTGGTCGGGCAGATGGGCCAGAGCCTCGACGGGCGCATCGCAACCGTGACCGGCGCGTCCAAATATATTAACGGTGACGGCGGTCTGCTGCACTTGCACCGCCTAAGGGCCGTGTGTGACGCCGTCGTTGTGGGGGCTGGTACCGCCGCTGAAGACAATCCCAAGTTGACTGTGCGACTTGCCAGCGGGCCAAACCCGGTGCGGGTCGTCATCGACCGGCACAGACGCGTGCCCGACACGCACGGCATTTTTACCGATGAGCAGTCGCCCACGTTGCGTCTGGTGGCCGGTGACTACGAGCCAGGTAAAAAGCTGCTGCCCCGGGGCGGCGTGATGGAAGTACCCTGCCTTGGCGACGATGAACGGCAGGAACAAACAGATCCGAGCCGGATTCTTGAAGTATTGGGAGATTTCGGACTGAGGCGCCTGTTTGTCGAAGGGGGTGGATTGACGGTTTCGGGATTTCTGACCGCAGGCCTGCTTGACCACCTTCACGTCATGGTAGCCCCAATGATCATCGGCAGCGGCCGACCGGCTTTCTCCTTGCCGGAAATCGAAAAACTGGACAACGCCCTGCGCCCTTCCGCCAACATGGTCGATCTGGGTAGCGATATGCTGTTTGATCTGGACTTCAGTCAGCGGCCCCAGCCGCAGGGCGACTGAAGGTAAAAAGGCTACCAGGCAGACTGGACAGCAGCACCGTTAGCCCATAACCCACACTCAGCGCCACGCCCTGTTCCGCTGGCAACCCGGCTAGCGGCCAGAGCAGAGCCGCAACTCCCTCGCGAACGCCCCAGCCGGCCACGGTCAGCGGAATCACCATGGCCAACAACAACAGACTGCAAAGCGCCATCAGCGTCAGTGTCTGTGTCAGGCCTAAATCATCGTGCGCGCTGGCAGCCAGAAGCCAGAACACCGTCAGGTAGCTAGCCACGACAAGCAGCGAAGACACTATTTGAACCGGAAAGATCCGGGGACTGAGCAAGCCCTTGTAGAGATCGCGCCCCAGCGTCGTCAGATAATCCCGAAACCGGCGCCACAGCCTACCGCCAAACATGATTACCACGGCAAACGTTAACAGGATAAGCAGCAGGCCAACTCCGATTCCACTGCCCCACTGACTGCCCAACGCCCGGAAAGACGGTTGCGTCACCGCCAACCAGACAGCGGCGGACAACGCCACGGCAAACATCGCCAATTGCCCGGACAGACGTTCGATCATTACCGCGTGGAGCGAAGCCCTGCGCTCGCCGGATCCGCTGCCATGGCGCCAGGCCCGATTGACGTCACCCAAAACCCCGCCGGGCAGACACTGGTTTAAAAAAGTCGCCAGATAATATTCGCGAACGGCGTCCCTGAGGACCAGGGGCAGACCAAGGCAGCGCGCGGTAAAACGCCAGCGCCAGGCTGAAAGTACCACCTGGCCGACCGACACCAACAGCGCCAGCCCGACCGCCACAATCGAAAACCGGGACAGTTCGGTGATCAGCCTGTCGGTGTCCAGCCACCATGCCAGGGCGACCAGTAAACCGGCAGTAAGAACCCAGCGCAAACCGGGTGGCAAACGAAAGCCGGAACGACTCTCTTCAGTCATGACCTGGCCGGGCAAACAGATCGTGGTGCGCAACGCGGATCGCCAATGCGCCCTGCTTCGCCAATGTCAGCCTTGCCGCCTGCCACTGTTCGATCCGGGTACGCTCTGCCGGGCACTGTTCCTTTGCCGCTTCACACCAGCCGGACATCAGGGCGGCTTGCAGTGGATAATCCTCGCCTTCCAACAGCCACGGGCTGGGTGCGACTGTGACCTTGAAGCCGCGGGATTGAAGCTGGTCTTTCAGGTAGCCCGTCGCCTCCGGCCCGAGTGCCGCTCCGCTGCCTTTATCGCCGTGCTGATGGTCGTTCACCAGCGATCGCAACAGGTCGTCATCGGGGTGTTCCGGAGTCAGCTGAAACTCACCGGCATAACTCAAGACAATGAAGACGGCTGCTTGGCGATTCTTGGCCGCATCACTCAGCGCATCCAGCCAGTCTGTTGAGGCCAGATCGATCAACGCCGAGGCGGTGATCAGCTGTGTGTCAGCGGGGATCAGTTCGTTCAGATTGCCCGCTTCCAGAGTGCATTCACGGGCTTCCACAGCAACAACCCCTGTTTCCAGGCGCTGGCAGGCTTCGGCCAGCAAATCAGGGTCCTGGTCCAACAGTGTCCACCGCTGAGGCCCGTGCAGTTTGTCGCCGAGATAAACGCCGTTTGAACCGGCCCCGGCGCCAAGGTCTGTAATGCGCAGCCCAGGGCCTGCGACTTCTAGGCTATTCAGCCATAACTGAACCTGTTCCAACAGTGCCTTGTTGCGTGCCCGGTGGTCCGCCGGTTCCCGCAGCCTCAGCCACTGCTGGTCAAACTGGCTATGGTCTTTGACCTGCGGCGATTGCGCCATGGCGGCCGTGAACTCTTCAGCCGCTTCTGACCACTGGCGGATAGACCGGCTGGTGTGTCGGGCAGCGTCGGTCAAGCCCTGCAGCATCTGTTGATCCGAAAGGTATGCGTTGAGGCAATCCCGCAGGTCATCGACCGATCCCGCCGGATACTGACGAACCCCTGGACGATTGCCAGTGTTTGCCAACGCGCCGCCGTCGGTGGTGATCACCGGCAAACCGGCCGCCAGGGCTTCATCAATCACCATGCCATAGCCTTCATAAAGGGACGGGAGAACAAACAGATCGGCAGACTGGTAATGATCAAGCAGCGCCTGCTCGTCCAGTTCCCCGGAAAGGGTAATACGCCCTTCAAGGGAAAGGCTCTGTATCTGGTCAACGACCTGCTGGCTGTACTCCGGGTTTCGCTCAGTGGAACCGGCCAGGACGCAGTGCCAGGGAAGATGAGTCAACGCAGAAAGTGCCTGAACCAGTTGATGCTGGGCTTTGCGGGGTGACAAACCGGCCACACACAATAGTCTTAATTCGCTTTGTTCCGGACCCTGCCCCGCAGGCTTCACGGGGGACGGGCTTCTGTCCGTTCCCGGCTCGATGACATGAATGATGTCCGGGGCCACATTGAAATCGCTCAGGCGTCCGGCCGTGTGGTGGCTGGTGGTGATGACCCGACTGACCGCCGCCAACGCCCGGGTTTCAGACTCAAGCAGAAAGGTTTTGTGGTCGTCGCGGATACCGGTTTCGTCTGCCAGCGGGTGATGCACCAGCGCCACCAGCGTCAGGCGGGTGGCGTGCTTTTCCACCACGGCCGGCAAACCGCCCATGGCCAGTCCGTCCAGCACCACCGTTGCGCCGTTTTCACAATCTGAAAGGCGCTGATCCATGGCAGATTCCGCGACCGCATCGGGAACCGGAAACTGCCCTCCCAGCCCTTCAACGCTGGCCTTCCAGCCTTTGACGGTCAGCGCTTTCACCAGCTGGCTGACATAGCGATAACCGCCGGTGCGCTGGCCGGGGTCACCGGGCACCAGAAACAGAACGGACTGGCTGACCTCGCTGGCCATAATCAGAGTTCGCCGTGATAGCTGGCCCAGGCAATGTGGGATTCACCCAGCGTAACCTTCATGCCACACAGCCCTTTGCCGGTGTCGCCCAGGCGGCCCTCACGGATGGCTTTTGCCAGCCGGTCAAACACCGTCGAGGCCATGAATTCCGTGGTGGTGTTACGCCCGGCAAGTTCTGGCAACTCGTCCAGGTTCTGCATGTTGAACTCCGCCAGCACCGCAGACAGCACGTCGGACGCCAGGCCGATATCCACAATCAGATCATCCGAGTCCAGCGCCTTGCGCTCAAAAGTGACGTCCACCACATAGGTTGCGCCGTGAAGCTTTTGGGCCGGGCCGAACACTTCGCCCTTGAAACTGTGGGCGATCATCATGTGGTCTTTGACCGTGAGTGAGAACATACCTGGGTCCTTATTCAAGCGTGGGTTTAGGTTCAATAGATAATACGATGACACAGCGTATCAGCGGCAACGGGCAAATCCCCTGCATCGGTATTGCCGGCTTCGGTATGCCCGGACAGACTGGCCATCACGGCGGGCAACGCCCGGAACGGGCTTTCACCGGTAATCAGACAGTCCAGTTGAGGGTCACACAGCAGGCGCAAAGCCAGTTGCATCCGGTCCGGATAATCCCAACGGGGTTTTTGCTGTGGGTTCAGTTGACCGACCTGGCTGGAGCGAATGGTCAGGCGCCGGGAATGGAACGACCGACCAAGCGGGGCAGGCACCGACTGCTCGCCGTACCAGCTCATCTCGATAACGCGGGCTTCCGGGCCGCAAAGACTCAAAGCCGTTTCCAGGCCGCCCGGGTGTCCGCTGGCGTGGATAACCAGATCGTGGTCATCCGTGGTTGCGTCAGTCGCAAAATCCAGCCCAAGGGCCGCTGCGATGGCTCGACGCTTAGGGTTTACATCAATGGCGATCACCCGCGTGCCGGGAATCCGGTTCGCCAGCCAGGCGACCAGGCAACCGACCACCCCGAGCCCGACCACCGCGATCCGGTCACCCACTTTCGGTGCTGCATCCCAGAGCCCGTTAACAGCGGTTTCCATATTGGCCGCCAGCACGGCTCTTTCGTCAGGCAAACCCTCGGGAAGAAGGTTCACTGCAGACGCGGGCACCCGGAATGTGTCTTGATGGGGAAACAGGGTAAACACACTGCGGCCTTCAAGTTCCCGGGGTCCATCCATCACCTGACCAACGTTGGCGTACCCGTATTTGACCGGATAGGGAAAGTTGCCCTCCTGAAAGGGTGCTCGCATGGATTGGAATTCTGACTCCGGAACCTGGTTAGAGAACACCAGGGATTCCGTGCCGCGACTGATGCCTGAATACAGAGTTTTTACTGTCACTGCGTTTTCCGCTGCGTCCTCAGCCGGACCAATCCTGCCCTGGTTGGGACCGGTGACCCAGAATGCATTTGCCATAGACTTACCTTTGCTTTCGAATATCCATGATAGGCCCTGCGAACTGCCAGGCGCTGCATGCCGTATACTCGACCATACCCTAACGCCATTGATACGCCAGGGGTTCACGATGGATTCCCGCACAACCACATTCCGGCTGCCGCTGGCCGCAGACCTGCTGCTGGCAGCTCTGTTGCTGACGGTATCCTCTGCGGTTCTTGCCGACCTGTTTCAGCCGCAGCCGGGCTTTTATATTCTGGTGTCAGCGCTTGGATTATTGACCGGCGCCTGCGTTTGGCGCTACTGGTCAACCGACATTGATTTTGGCTGGGCCAACCGGGTCACTCTCACCCGCGGGATGCTGGTAATAGCGCTGGTCAGCCTGGCGCCATTTCTCAGCGATTTGCCCGGGAACTCTCTTTGGCTGTACGTGTCACTGTGTGTAATAGCCCTGATTCTGGATGGTGTCGACGGCAAGGTTGCCCGGACAACCGGCACTGAAACCGCGTTTGGCGCACGTTTTGATATGGAACTGGACGCGTTGTTTATACTCGGGCTCTGCCTTGCGGCATTGGCCCTTGAGCGGGCTGGAATCTGGGTACTGGCATTGGGCCTGATACGCTACGGGTTTGTGGTCGCCGGGAAGATCTGGCCTTTTATCAATGGCCCCTTGCCGGACAGCTTTCGCCGCAAAACCATCTGCGTCTGGCAACTGGTAACTCTGATGGTGGCGCTATTGCCGATCACACCGGACGCCCTCGCTTTCTGGTCTCTGGTTCTGGCCCTGGCGCTTCTGGTTTATTCGTTTATGACGGACATTCGTTGGCTTTATCTGTTTTCCGATACACCCTCTACTGAAGGAATAAGTCATGACACAACTCAGTAAAGCATTCACACAGTCGCTTACCGGCGGTCGTGCCACCATTGCAGGCCTCGCGTTCGCCATTGGCGCAGCCCATGCCCCCGTTGCCGCCGCCGAGCCCCAGGCCTACAAGGTAGACGACGAGCACTTCTCCATGGCCTTTGAGATTATGCACATCGGTTACGCGCCGGTCATGGGTATATTCCGGGAGGTCGAAGGACAATTTGAATACGATGAAGAAGCCAGAGACGTGACTTCCGGCTCGCTGACGTTCAAGAGCAAAAGCGTATTCACCAACCACGACAAGCGTGACGAGCATGTGCGCAACGAGGACTTCCTGGACAGCGGCGAGTTCCCGGATATCACCTTCGAGATAACCGACTTTGAAACCACCGGCGAAAACACCGGCGTGGTCACCGGTGACCTGACCCTGCTGGGGCAAACGCGCCCGGTGAACGTCAATGTCTCACTGAACAAGTCAGCTGAATACCCTCTCGGCCACGAAGAATACACTCTGGGCCTGACCGCCGAGACCTCGTTTAACCGCAACGACTGGGGCATGACTTACGGTGTCGACAACGGCATGGTGGGCGACGAGGTAAAACTGCGATTCGGCTTCGAGGCCATCCGCCAATCCGGCGGACTGTTCGACTGATCCGAAGTCCGCGTCCAAAAAGCAATTTCATGCCCATCATAATCTGATCAGCCAGGGATCTGGCGTTAAGGCTCAGGACGAGCCTTTCCTTCGTGATACTATCGGTCGCTTACTATCTATTGTGCACGAGGCGACTCCTCCCATGGTTCTTTCGAATGCCCGCAAATCCGACCTGCTGTTGATCTGCGTCACCCTGATGGCCGCGGTGAGCTGGATGTTTTCAAAAGAAGCGGTGCTGCTGATGCCCCCAATGATGTTCATGGCGATGCGCTTTCTGTTGGCCGGAGGCATTCTGGCAGCGTTTGCTTACCCTGCCCTGCGAACCCTGAATAAAGACCAGTTTAAACGCGGCGCGGGCGTCGGCCTGGTGTTTGGTGTGGCCATGAGCTGCTGGGTTATGGGGCTTTTCCACGTGAGCCACGTTGGCGAGGGCGCGTTTCTGGTGAGCCTGGGCGTTGTGATTGTCCCCATCATTGCCAGAGTCGCCTTCAAAGAGGCCCAGCCCGCCAGCACCTGGTTTGCCATTCCCGTAGCGGTTGGGGGCCTGGCGCTGCTTTCCCTTGAGAACCGCTTCCGGCCAGAGAAAGGGCAGATCTTTTTCGTGGTTGCCGCCTTTATTTTTGCGCTTTACTTCAACCTCAATGCGCGCGCTGCCCACCAGCGAACCAGCGTTAATCGCCTGGGCGAAACCATCGAGAAGAAACGTGTACCCACCCTGCCCCTGACCGCCATCGCCTTGCTGACCGTCGGTATCGTCACCCTGGTCGAATCCATGGTGCTGGAACCCTGGACGCCTACGCTGACTGCCTTCCCGCCGATACTGGCCGTCTGGATTGCCGCCAGCGCCATTGTCGGCACCGCAGGCCGTTTCCTGCTGCAGACCTACGCCCAAAGTCTGTCGACCAACAGCCACGGCGTGGTGTTTCTGGTGCTTGAACCTGTCTGGGTCGCTGTATTTGCGGCGGGCTGGTTCGGAGAGTCCATGTCAGCCACTCAGCTTTCCGGCTGTGCGCTGATCTTCACCGCGCTGCTCATCAACCGCTGGGGCCCTATCAGCAAGGCCATCAAGAGCCAGCGCAGAAATCGTAAAAGTGCCTGAAAGAGGTTGACCGCATGGGAACGAATCAGTATATTTCCTCCCCGTTGCACGACACAGGACCATAGCTCAGTTGGTTAGAGCGCTGCCTTGACATGGCAGAGGTCGGCAGTTCAAATCTGCCTGGTCCTACCATCGCTCAACACGTTGTCTGCACCCGCCAAGTTTCTGATCACATCCCTGTTCTCAGCACGTCAGACCTCAACCGCTTTCTTTGCCATTAGATCCCATACAAAGCTTTCAGGTGCGCCATGAAATTCGGCCGATCCGAGGCGGCGTCAGCGCGAATTTTCTTTACGTGGGGCCGGTCTTCCATACGCAACAGGTAGTCATTCAATCCCGGGACCTCCGACAGGAAATCCCTGTCCATAAAAGCTTTTCCAACGTTGCCTACAATGGGGAGATTCAGGATCGCCGCGATGTCCGCCTGGGTAAACTGGTCGCTATAGGCAAATTGCTTAAAACTGGACAGTTTAGCCAGTCCGTCTACTGCCTTGCTCAGGCTTTTCTCAACCTCGTTCAATACGGCTGGATCCGGCGTAGTGCGGCCCAGAAGATTGGGTATCAGGCGACGGGCGACAAGTTCCAGGTAAAGCTCAATAAACTGGGACAGCTCCTGCACTTTGGCAATATCAAAGGGCGTGGCTGGCAGCAGCGAAGGTTCCGGGTGGGCCCGCTCGATGTACTCGAGAATCGCACGGGATTCACTGATGAACCCTTCGTCAGTTTCAAGCGCTGGCACCTTGCCCAGAGGACTCTTGTCCAGATATTCGGGTTTGTAGTTCGGCCCGACGCCGGTGTAAGACAGGACCTCTTCAAATGCGATGTTCTTCTCCAGTAGAGCAAGCTTGGGTACGTTGTAGTAATTGCTAGAAGAAAAACCATGAAGTTTGAGCATTCTTTTTACCTCGTTAATTGTCATTGATAAGAGCTGTTTGCAACTCTGAACCTTCGTAATTCAGGCCCTTCTGGAGTGCATGCACTCTCTTTCGTGCCACCTTTGATGTCGCTTTATGGTCGACAATCGGCGCCGGGTAGGCTTCCAAATACTCCTGCCCGGCCCGATCGCTAATATGGCCACTGGTCAGAGAAAGATCGTGAACCGCGCCTCCCGGCAAATCCATCAGTTCCGGCACAAATCGCCGGATGAACTGACCCTCCGGATCGTGGTCCCTGCCCTGTTTAACCGGATCATAAACCATCAACCCGTTTTCTGCGGCGGCCTGGCCCGATACCACCTGATGAATGGGAAAATGGACCGCGGGGTCATAATCCATAAACTCGGCAGCCAGATATTCCGCGACACGAACCGTTGGCTGCCAGAGATTCATGGTCGCGAAACTGACCAGTGCTGCTCGTCCGCGCATATTGATCCATCCCGTTTCATGCAAGGACCGCATCAGCGCATCGATAAAAGGGAATCCGGTACGCCCGGCACACCATGCCTGGAAAAGGTCGGAATCGAGTTCGTCCCTTGCACCCTGGAAATGGACGATCGACGGCTCCGTCTCCAATGCTGGGTTGTCTTCCAGACTCTGGATGTAACTTCGCCGCCACATCAACCGATCAAGATAGAATCGCGCCCGGTCCTGAAGTTTCTCGAACGCTTGCGGTCCAAGGCGTTGATTACCTTCGGTGACGACTTTATCGACAGCCTGGAACACTTCACGGTCCGAAACCACGCCGTAAGCCAAATAGGCTGACATTCGCGAGCACCCATCCCACGCCGTCAGAGGACTGGAGATCTTGAAGGGGTACTGCTGGATATTTCGGACACTGAAAAAATTGGAAAGGATCGCTTCTGCCCTTGACCGTCCTCCTTTCTGACGATGGGGCTTGTCGCTACCTCTCGCCGGGGGGACATCAGTTCTGGAGGCTGTTTCCATTGGCAGCGGTGCAAAGCGGCTACCCAGATTGACGCCTCGAGGATTTTTAAGCTGGCGCGAGACCGAAGCCGAAAAATAATCCGGAAACGAAAGCCGGACCTGAGAAGTGCCTGCGCGCGTCACCCCATTCTGGGCCCACTCAACAAACTCGACATTATGGTCCCGGCACCAGTCAGCAACGGCCAGGTCCCGGGCATATTGGCAAGCCTGGGTGGTTTCCTGATGCGCACAGATTCGCGTGATCGGTTGGATTCGGTGTAAGCGGTCAAAAGCGTCGACGGCCTCTCCGACTATTTCCAGAAGCTGACCGCCGATATCACGGATCTCCCGGCAGAGCTCGTCGAGGGTTTCATGCACAAACATCTGATGCTGACGGGACACATCCGGCTGGCGGATGAGGTGTGGCTCATGAAGATATAAGGGGAGTACCTGGCCATGTCTCCGGTAAGTGCGCATGGCCTCATAAAACGGTTCAGAATCTTGAAGACGCAGATTTCGCTTTAACCAAAACACCTGCAAGAGCGATATCCTCCGAGATTGGCCGTCAGGGCAACGCCTTACTAGACCTGGTAAAAATCCCGATACCAGTCCACGAAGTTGGCAATGCCTTCTTCCACTGTTGTAGAAGGCTTATAACCCACGTCTTCAATCAGATCGTCGACATTGGCATAGGTAGCCGGCACATCCCCTGGCTGCAGTGGCAGCAAGTTTTTTTCGGCTTTTTTGCCAACCCGCTCCTCGATGATTTCAATAAATCGCGACAACTCCACCGGGTTGTTGCTGCCGATGTTGTAGAGACGGTACGGCGCTTTGCTGGTGCCCGGATCGGGCTGGGCGCCATTCCAGTCAGGGTTGGGTATGGCTACGCTATCCAGTGTCCGGATAACACCTTCCACGATATCGTCGATGTAGGTGAAGTCTCGCCTGTGGTTGCCGTGGTTGAATACATCAATGGGCTCGCCGGCCAGGATCTTCTTGGTAAATATGAACAGCGCCATATCCGGGCGGCCCCAGGGACCGTAAACGGTAAAGAACCGAAGTCCAGTGGTGGGCATGTTGTAGAGATGGCTGTAGGTGTGGGCCATCAGCTCATTGGCTTTCTTCGACGCGGCGTAGAGGCTGAGCGGGTGGTCGACATTATCGTGGACTGAGAAAGGCATGGCCTCGTTGGCGCCGTAAACGGAGCTACTGGATGCGTAAACAAGATGCTTCACCCCGTTGTGGCGGCAACCTTCCAGAATATTGGTGAAGCCCACCAGGTTCGCATCGATGTAGGCGTGGGGGTTTTCGATGGAATAGCGCACACCGGCCTGGGCTGCCAGGTGAACGACGCGTTCAGGCTTATGCTGCTCGAAAACCGCTTCCATGGCCTGGCGGTCTGCGACGTCCTTGCGCACTTCAAATAAACCCGGTTTGGCGACCAGCGGTTTCAGTCGGGCCTCTTTCAGTTTGACATCGTAATAGTCGTTGACGTTGTCGACGCCAATGACTTCATCGCCCCGATCCAGGAGCCGATGGGCCAGGTGAGAGCCGATAAAGCCTGCTGTACCCGTTACCAGAATTTTCACTGTGTTCTCCGTTATCCATGGAAGACCCGATCTGCTTTAGCGGCCAGAGCTGATTAGAAAGTCAGGCCTGCGCTGATAAAAGGTCCTCCAAGCTCGACGTCCAGCCGGTCGTCACTGTCCTCATAGTCGATGCTGATCTCGCGGTAACCCGCTCGCAGTCTTACCGCAGACAGCTGGAATTGGCCGTAGGCGTTCAAATCACGAATGGAGTCGCCGTCGTAGCTTACGACGTTTGCCTGACCACCGACGGATAGGCCGGTTAACGGCAGGTCAAACCGGGCCGCCAGATAGGCAAGTGGAACAGTACCACTGATCTCGGTACGGCTTACATCACCGCCCAACTCCCGGACAGTCAGTTCGCCATCCAGATTACGCACGGTCAGTCCTGCGTCCAGGTTAACCCAGTTATCAAGCACTTCGTAATAGAGGGTCGCATCAAACTGGGTCAGTTCAAGTTCAGATTCGACCGGTACACCGGGCAACACGCCATCGTACCCCGTCGATAACTCACCATCACCGCTTTGCTTGATGCGGGTATAGTTCAGGCGAACGTTCGGCAAAATCGGAACCGGGTGTTCAAAATAGGCTTCCAGATTAGCGTTGCTGTCGCTGCTCAGATCCAGGTCATTTTCAACGTCGACCAGATCGCCGTTCTTGCCGGCTTCCCCTGACAAATCGGAGTTCCAGTAACCAACAGTGGCGCCAACACCAAGCACATCGGCCGTTGCCGTTGTGCCGGACATGAGCAGGACGCTGCCTGCAACCAAGATCAATTTACGCATAAGACACCTGTATCCGATTGTTGTTGTCAGCCGCTGATCACCCGAACTGAATGCCAAGACGGCGACCCACTTCTTCGTAAGTCTCAATAACGTCGCCCAATCCCTGACGAAAACGATCCTTGTCCATTTTTTTGCGGGTTTCCCTGTCCCAGATACGGCAGCCGTCCGGGCTGAATTCGTCGCCCAGAACAATGTGACCGTCAGAGCGCCCGAATTCCAGCTTGTAATCCACCAGCAGCATGCCGGCTTCTTCAAAAAGGGCCTTCAGAACATCATTCACCTGATAAGTCAGCTTTTTCATCTGCTCGAGTTCGTCTTCCTTCGCCCAGCCAAAGCTGACGGCAAGCGACTCATTGACCATGGGGTCATGCATGGCGTCGTTTTTCAGAAACAGTTCGTACGTGGGCGGCAGCAGGGTTTTGCCTTCTTCAACACCCAGCCTACGGCAAAGGCTGCCCGCAGACACATTACGGATAACACATTCCACAGGAATCATGTCGAGTTTCTTAACAAGAGACTCGATGTCCGATAGCAGCCCTTCAAAATGGGTAGGCACACCGGCCTGTTCCAGTTTTTCCATGATAAAAGCATTGAACCGGTTATTGACCATACCCTTGCGGTTCAGCTGCTCTTTCTTTTCGCCATCAAACGCTGAGGTGTCATCGCGGAATACCATGACAAACAGCTCGGGATCGTCGGTTCGGTATACAGATTTCGCTTTGCCCGCGTAGAGCTCTTCACGTTTTTCCATTGTTTGTCTCCGGACGCGCCCGGACGCCCGGGCGGTGTTCTGTCAGTACAGGTATTCGAAAAGATTGGACAGCAAGGCCGCAGAGCGGTCATCACCCCTGTAATCATCGGTTGGGAACGCCGCCACAACAATTCTTTCCCCTTGTTGCTCTAGTGTCAGGTCATGGGTATGAACCGGTTCGGAGGCATCACTGAACCAGGAGAAGTAGCCCGGCTCCCGGTCGGATTCCGACCGGCCATCCACGAAGAAATAGCCTTCTTCGCGGTTCAGGTCGATGACGGTAATACCGGCCTCCTCCAGAGCACGACTGACTTCGCCCCAGGAACGCCCGTAATCAAGCCTCATTTCGATGCGCTGCGCCACGTCATTATCAGATACGAGCCTGACCAGTGGCTCTCCAGGCATTGCCAGGGCCGCGCGGGAATAAGACTTGCTGTCTTCCCGTCCCTTCAAAAAAGTGCTTAGATCGGTTAGCAGCTGACGACTGAATATCAGTTGCGGCGTGGTGCGCTGGGCGTTCTCATTCCAGGCAACAAGCTGATCAGCGCCGCCCGCACCTACCTCGAATGTCCGTAGCTGGATTTCAGTGGTTTTACGGCGGACCCCAGGTGCCACTTTCGCCTGCACAGCCAGTGCTGGCTCTTCGCCATCAGGGGTACCAGGAAGACTCAGAAGTGAGCGCGCGCGCCTGCTGTAATTTACCAGTTCGCTTTGGAGCAAGCCCAGTTGCGGGTTTTCATATGCCACGCCCAGGCCTTGCTGATTCATATAAGCGGTAACTGCCGGCCAGAGGCGCCCGGGAACATCGTTGACCAACAACCAGATCTCGCCATCAACGGCCTCAATGACGTAATTCTCCTGCAGGATGTCGGACGTCATGTCCGGCGGTTCCGGAAGATCGCCTGTGTACATCCTGCCCGAATCAGCGGCTGAAATGGTACGAATCGGCATGCGCTGGTTCAGGCGACTTTCCTCTGCCGAACCGGGAAGTTCAATCGGGGTGCCCTCCGGCGCATTGACGTAGCGATCGGTGCGGTCCTCAATCAAGCCGCAACCGGCGGCCGTTAGAACGAACATCAGGCCCACCAGGGGGCCTGTCAGTCTGCCAGGTGTCGGAACTTCAGTCCTGAGCATAAACGCCATCAGGCGACTCCAGTATTGATAAATGGTGTGGCCTGGCTCACAGAACGCCGGAGGCTTTCAGAGCGTCTTCCACTTCGTTGTGAAATTTCTCGCTCAGGGGTGTGAGCGGCAGACGAATGCCCTCGCCGATCATACCCATGCGGTGCAGCGCCCATTTGACAGGAATAGGGTTTGCCTCAAGGAAGAGCTTGCGATTTAACGGCATCAACAATTCATTAAGCCGGTCGGTTTCTTCTTTATTTCCGGCAATCGCCGCTTCACAAAGCGCCGCCATGCCTTTTGGTGCGACATTCGCCGTTACCGAGACGTTGCCTTTCGCGCCAGCCAGCATCAAGCCGGCCGCCGTTGCGTCGTCGCCGCTGTAGACGATCAGCCGTCCCTTGACGGCTTCGACCAGTTCCGCACCACGGGGGATGTTCCCGGTCGCGTCCTTGATGCCGATAATATTGGAGATATCCGCCAGGCGTTCTACGGTCTCGTTCAGCATGTCACACGCCGTGCGTCCCGGCACGTTGTAAAGAATCTGGTTCACGCCGGGAACGGCTTCGGCGATTGTCTTGAAATGCCGGTACAGGCCTTCCTGGGTTGGCTTGTTGTAGTAAGGCACAACCAGCAAGCAGGCATCCGCTCCCAGTTTGTGAGCTTTTTCAGTCAGCTCGATTGCCTCACGGGTGCTGTTGCCGCCGGTGCCCGCTATGACCGGAATCCGGCCACCGACGCGCTTTATTATGTGACCAATCACACTCATGTGTTCGTCGGGATCCAGGGTGGCGGATTCGCCTGTCGTGCCGACAGCGACGATGCCATGTGTTCCATTGTCGAGATGGAAATCCACCAGCTGGTCAAGATGCTCCCAGTGGACGCTTCCGTCTTCGTGCATGGGTGTGACCAGAGCGACAAGGCTGCCCGTAATCATAAAAGCTCCGTCTGAATAAAAGCGATATGGTAATGTCGCGCCCAAACTGACACAAGGGAATAACCTGCCCTCAGGCCTGTTGAGCTGGCTCAGCTGAACGGCGATCGTTCACCGGCCATGCCGAAAATACTGCTTTGAGCATGGTAGCAAGCGGGATCGCAAAGAATACACCCCAAAGCCCCCAGATTCCGCCGAAGAACAGCACCGCAATGATAATGGCGACCGGATGCAGGTTGTTTACTTCGGAAAATAACAGTGGCACCAGCACATTGCCATCCAGACCCTGAATGATGCCATAGACAACCATGACCCATATGAACTGGCTGCTCCAACCGAAGGCGAACAGCGCAATCATTGCTACGGGTATGGTGACGACCGCTGCCCCGATATACGGAATGACCACGCTCAGACCCACCATCAACGACAGCAGAGCCGCATAGGGTACGCCCAGAAATTTGAACGCAACGTAAGTTGCACCGCCAACAATCAGGATTTCAACAGCCTTGCCCCGAACATAGTTTGCGCACTGAAGATTCACCTCGTTCCAGATCTTGATCATCATCGGTCGCTGGGGCGGCAAAAGCCGGCCGATAGACGCCAGAAGAGCCCGGCGGTCCTTAAGGAAAAAGAACACCAGTATGGGCAGCAGCACCATATAGATCAGCAGGGCCAACACGTCGGGTATACTGGCGAGAGAGAAAGACACCAGCCACTGGGTCATCCTGCCGGCTTCCGTGGTGACCTGGTTGTAAATAGTATTGATGCCGTCTATCGAGATCAGCGCCGGATATTGCTCTGGCAGCAATTCCAGATAAGTCTGCATCTCGCGGAAAATCCTGGGCGCCTCGCCGGCCAGCGATGTAACCTGACCCCAGATCAGTGGTAAAAGGCCAAAAAGGAATCCAATCAGGACGCCGAGAAATACCAGAAAAACGCCGATTATGGAGACAATTTCGGGTACGCCAAGCGCATTCAGCTTAGTAACCAGGCCCTGAAGAATAAACGCAACAATAACCGCTGCGATGGCCGGTGCGAGCATGGCACCGAACAGAATAATAAAACCAGTGCCGAACAGCAGTAGCAGAAAAAGAATGACAGCTTCTTCATCTGAAAAGTATTTGTGGGCAAGACCACGTAAAATTTTAATCATCAATGACTCCGAGGGACTGCCAACGTGGACTTAACCGGCGCACCTTATCACAAACCTGTACTGGCCTCCGTCTTCGCAGGAACTGACCAGCTCATGTCCGGTCAACGACAGGAATGCAGGGATATCCCTGGCCGACCCGGAGTCGGAGGCAATAACCAGCAGCAGTTGGCCTGGCGCCATGCTGTTAAGCTCAAGTTTTGTTTTCAAAAGCGGCATCGGGCAACGCAGCCCGGAAGCATCAAGGGTACGATTGGCCATACTGGTGAGGCACCTGAATCCGGTAAACAACAAAGCAGGCATTATGCCGCCGTAGAGACTTTAATGCATCATCGTTTCAGATCAATGAGGATTCCAGCGCCCATCCGGCTTGTGTGGCTGGTGACGACCTGCCTGCTCGTCTTTTCGCTCTGGTCACCGGCAACCCGGGCCCAGTCGGGCGAAGCGCCCCTACCGACCATTGGCGGAGTCGGGGGTGGCTTGATCTCGGAGCAGCAGGAAAGCGATATCGGCCGGCAGGTTATGATGTCTATCAGACGCTCCGCACGCCAGATCGAGGATGCCCTGGTTTACGATTACCTCAGCGCCGTGACTTACCGGCTTGTACCCTACGCTCCGCTACACAGCCGTGAACTGACTCTGGTGCTCATTGACAACCCGGGGATCAACGCATTTGCAGTGCCCGGAAACATTGTGGGCGTCAACGGCGGCCTGTTTCTGAACGCAGAAAGCGAGCAACAGTTCGCATCCGTGATGGCTCACGAACTGGCACACCTGAGCCAGCGCCATTTCGCCCGACGGATGCAACAGCAGGAAATGAGCGCGCCCCTAACCGTTGCCGGCATGGTTGCGGGAATCATACTGTCTGCGGTTACCCAATCAGACATTGGCATTGCTGCCATCGCCGGAACCCAGGCCATGGCGATACAGAATATGCTTGCCTACAGTCGCAGCCATGAACAGGAAGCAGACCGGGTGGGCATGGAAATACTCGCCAATTCGGGCATGGACCCGCGAGGCATGCCCGAGATGTTCGAAATCATGATGCGACAGAACCGGTTGCAGGGAGGCCGGCTTCCGGAATACCTGTCGACTCACCCGCTTACCCAGAACCGGGTATCGGACACTCGCAGCCGGGCAGAGCAATACCCCGAAGGTGAACATGCCGATTCTACGGAATATCACCTCGTTCGTGCCCGGCTTCAGGTTCGTTACGCCCGGTCAGCCGAGGTTGCCGTTGACACTTTCCGCAGTTACCTGGAGCAGTCCGGGCCACAGTACGCTAATGCGATGAGATATGGCCTTGCAGTGGCATTGATCGGTAACGACGAACCCCAGCAGGCGGAAGCAGAACTGCTCAAACTTCTCGACGACAGCCCCGGCCGAATCACCTATCTGGTAACGCTTGCCGAGGCACTTATGGAACAGGGCAAGCTTGATGAAGCCCGGGAAGAAATGAGAGTAGCTTTGGACAGGAACCCCGGAAACTATCCCATCACGAACACGCTTGCGACAATCGAGATCGAAGCCGGTAATGCCGAGCAGGCTGTCGACCACCTGAGACGACTGACCCGGGAGCTTCCAAACCGTGATTACCTCTGGCTACAACTGGCCGAGGCAGAAGGGATGGCACGTAATATTGTGGGTGTCCATCGTGCGCGGGCCGAGCACAATATTCTGATTGGCGATCTGGAAGCGGCAGTGCGCCAGCTTCGTCAGGCTCAGGACCGGCTCCCGGCTGGAACGCCCCTTCGCCAGATCGTGACCGAACGCCTTTCAAAAGTATCGGCGGCTCTGGCGAGCAGACGCCGGGGTTAAACAGAATGACGACCCGGACGGCCTGATTTTTTATTCAGGCGTTCCCGGCCGTCTGAAGGCCCATGTTCGATGTGAACTCAAGCATCCGCCTCAGCGGCTTCAGCGCCTGCTCCCGCAAGCCAGCGTCCACCAAAACTTCCTGGTCACCGTGCTCGATAACATGAAGCAGATTTTCAAGCCCGTTCATAGCCATCCACGGGCAGTGAGCACAACTGCGGCAGGTCGCGCCGTTGCCCGCCGTTGGGGCTTCAATCAGAGTTTTATCCGGCGCCAGCTGTTGCATCTTGTAGAAGATGCCGTTGTCTGTGGCCACAATAAACTGTTCGTTGGGGAGCGTTTGAACAGCGCGGATGAGCTGGGAGGTGGACCCCACTACATCGGCCATTTCTACGACCGCATCCGGAGACTCCGGGTGCACCAGCACTGCGGCATCCGGGTAGAGCGCCCTCAGATCCTCAAGACCACGATGCTTGAATTCTTCGTGCACGATGCAGGACCCTTCCCACAGCAGCATGTCTGCGCCCGTGGTTTTCTTTACATAATAGCCCAGGTGCTTGTCCGGCGCCCAGAGAATTTTTTCACCCCGGGCGTCCAGAGATTCCACAATGGCCTGAGCACAGCTCGACGTTACCACCCAGTCTGCCCGGGCTTTCACCGCAGCCGAAGTGTTGGCATAAACCACCACTGTGCGATCTGAATGCTGATCGCAAAATGCAGAGAATTCATCTGCAGGACAACCGATATCCAGAGAACAAGTCGCCTCCAGTGTCGGCATGAGCACCCTTTTCTCGGGGTTCAGGATCTTTGCGGTTTCGCCCATGAACTTTACGCCAGCCACCACAACCGTTGACGCTTTGTGCTGGTTTCCAAACCGGGCCATTTCCAGCGAATCGGCAACACACCCGCCCGTCTCTTCCGCAATGCGCTGGATATCCGGGTCGGTGTAATAGTGCGCCACAAGAACCGCATCTTCGGCTTTCAGAGCGCGTTTGATACGACCTTCAAGGTCGGATTTTTCACTGGTGCTCAGGGGCTTAGGTTCTGCACGGTGAGCGAGATGCTCCTGCACCAGAATACGGTTTTCAGCTCGTGTCATTACAACGTCTCGCTTATGTCAGGCTGGTCTGGACTATACCACTTCAACCCAAAGTTTTACGGCAGCGTTATAGTGCTCTAACAAGGCTGCCTTATCCCTGAATATATATTCATATGCCATTTTTTACGTCTGCATAACCTAGATGTATGATCGTTCAGACAAAAAAAAAGAGCCCGAAGGCTCTTTTATCTGGGAAACATACTCGCTTCCCTTGTTGGTGGGTCGTGAAGGATTCGAACCTTCGACCAATTGGTTAAAAGCCAACTGCTCTACCAACTGAGCTAACGACCCATAACTGGCAAAGTTCCGGAACCCGGAAACTTGAATAAGCTGATGAACACGTTCACCCACTTATTATCTGATTTGGTGGGTCGTGAAGGATTCGAACCTTCGACCAATTGGTTAAAAGCCAACTGCTCTACCAACTGAGCTAACGACCCAAACGAGGCGCATATAGTAATGATTTTTCAGCGCCGATCAACCCTTTTTGCCATCCAGATACGTTTCTGCCAGGGAGGCCGCGTTGCTGTTCGGGTATTTACGGATCACCGACTCCATACGACGCCCCGCCTCATCGGTTTCACCGAGTTGGTCCAGGGTAACTCCCAGTTTATAAACAGCATCAGGCGCTTTCCGGTGATCACCGTATCGTGTCGCCACGATCGTGAATGCCTGTTTGGCCTGATCAAGCTGTTCTTCCGCCAGATAAACTTCGCCCAACCAGTAATAGGCGTTGACCGTCAGATCACCCTCGTCGTACTCGTCAATAAAGTCGTAGAGGCCATTAATCGCCGCATCGAAATTTTTCTCATCACGAATCAGGGTCTGAATAGCGGAATAGGCCTTGCTTTCCTCCGCGGTAGGCTGCCGATAGGCTTTCTGTACAACCGCAGGGGCATCAGCCGCAGGGCTGCCAGACCCATCACGGCCGATGTCGGACAAATCCGATGACAGCTTCAGAATGCGTTGGTCAAGATCAATATAGCGGTCTCTCGACTGTTTAGTCAGACGGTCGATCTGATACTTCTGTTCCTCAATCCTGCCATGAAGGCGGCGAACTTCGCCCTGAAGCTGCTGGATCATGTAAAAGAGTTCAGAGTTGGCCTGGCTGCCCTGGCCTGACCCCGAGGATTGCGCAACGGCCGCACCCGCCGGCCAAATGGCCAGCGAGAACAGCAGAGTCGCCATGAGCGTTGGTCTCATGATAAGTGCCTGTTAGTCAAAAATCAGTTCAACACGACGGTTCTGGGCCCAGTCACTCTCGCTGGAACCCATAACGGCCGGCTTTTCTTCGCCGTAGCTTACGGTTTCAGTCTGGCCCCTTGAAGTGCCATTTACCACCAGAAAGCGCTGGACCGCATTCGCGCGCCGCTCGCCAAGAGCCAGGTTGTACTCACTGGTCCCGCGCTCATCTGCGTGACCTTCAATGCGGACATTCTGACCCGGATTAGCCGCCAGGTAACGGGCATGGGCGACCAGCACGTCGCGGGCTTCCTGCTTGATTTCAGACGTGTCGAAATCAAAGTAAAAGGTCGTGATACTGCGCATAGCTTCAGCTTCGGCTTCCTGGGCGCGGGTTTCCGCTTCCTGGCGCTGCTGTTCAGTCATCTCTGAGGACGACACACTGCTGCCGTCATCTCCCCCAAAAACGGTGCCACCGCTCTGCTGATCCTGGCCTGAACCTGAGCCGGAACCGGCGCCCATGCCATCTTCACCGGTGGTTTCGCCGGTGCTGCTACAACCAGCAACAAGAGCAAACGAGAAGATCAGGGCAACTACATTCTTCGACGCTGTCAATTTCATGATTACTTCCTTTTACTTGGGTTTTGTGATTTGTTTTATCAAAGCCGGCGGACGCTGTATTAACGCACAATCGGCGACCAGGCAGGCTCGCGAACATCACCGCGAGATGCCGGCAAACTGTAGGCTGCCCCACCGTCTGCCGCGATGACGGTAAGAACACTCTCCCCACCGCTTTTTGTGGCATAAATCAGCATGCGGCCATTCGGCGACACGCTCGGCGATTCATCGGATTCACTGCGGGTCAGGACGGTTTCAGCCCCGCTTTCCAGGTTGGTCCGGGCAATGTGGAAGGCCCGATCCCGCTGATGAACATAGTATACGTAACGACCGCTGGGGCCTGGCCGAGGTCGGGCATTATACCGGCTGCCAAAGGTTATGCGGCGCGGTTCAGCCTCCTCACTGGCTTTGTGGTAGATCTGCGGTCCACCGGACCGGTCAGAGGTGAAAAAGAAACCCCGTCCGGTATGGTCATAGCTGGGCTCGGTATCAATCGACCAATGATTGGTCAGGCGGCTGAGATCGCGGGTTGCCAGGTTCATCCGGTAGATCTCCGCATTGCCGTCTTTGGAGAGGGTCATTAACAGAGAGCGGCCGTCCTCAGACCAGGCCGGCGCCGAGTTCAGGCCCGGGAAATCTGCAACACGCTCGCGGTTGCCGGATTCGAGCTCATGAACGTAAACGGCCGGCTTGCCGGTTTCAAACGACACGTAGGCCAGTTTTTTAGCGTCTGGCGACCAGGCCGGCGACAGAATCGGTTCGTCGCTTTCCAGCCGAACCCGCGCGCGCTTCCCGTCAACGTCACTGACCTGAAGGCGATAGATCGCCCCGTCGGCGTTGCGCTCAAGGGTCACGTAAGCCAGTTTGGTCGAGAAAGCGCCTTCCACACCGGTGATGGCTTCATAGACCCGATCACTGATGTGATGTGCCAGAGACCGGGATGCCGACACCGGAGCGGAAGCTGTGGCGCCCACAAGCCGCTTTTCCTGGCTGACATCGTAAAGCTCGTACTGAGCCCTAAGAGTACCGCCGGAATTACTGACCTGCCCTACCAGAACATAACGCTGGCCAAGCAACCGCCAGTCCCGGAAATACACGTCGCTGCCCTTCGACGGCAGGCTTAGCATCTGCTCTGGCGGCAGAGGGGCAAATTCACCGCTCATCTGAAGATTGTTCTGAATGATGCGGGAGACTTTGTCACCCTCCGGCATCTGCCCCGATTCCGCAAAAGGGACGACCGAAACAGGAATCGCGGAATCCGCACCCTCGGTTATCCGTATCAGAAGTTCATTGCCCGTTGCCGGCACAACGAACAAAGACGCCATCACGAACATCAACAACGATAGCCGGCCGGCCGATCTGTTAACCCGATTTTTCATGATTGCCTCGTTGCCTCTATTGGGCGTTCTCTGGGTTGAATTCTATCGGAAACTGACGGAAGTAAGCGTCAAACGTCTGTTGATCATCCGGAACCGGGTAGCGTCCCACGGCAGTTGCTGCGCTGAGCGCTGAATTATCGAACGCCGTATTGCCGCTGCCCGACACGACCGTCACTGACGCAAGCTCACCGGTTGGAAGCAAAGTAATTTGCAGCGTCGTGGACATCTGACTGGTCGCCGACGCCGGCGGATACCATGTGCTCATCAGTCTCTGCCGGATCAGTCCCCGGTACTTTTCGCTTTCACTGAGCATCCGCGCCTGCCGCGCCTTTGCCGCTGCGGCCTCTTTGCGCCTGCGTTCTTCAGCCTCCCGTTCCTGTTCAGCTTCTTGCGCCAACGCTTCCAGCTGCGACTCTTTAAGCTGGCGTTCCCGTTCTTTACGTTTGCGCTCAGCTTCCTGACGCTCCCGTTCTTCACGGGCTTGGCGCTCGGCTTCCTGCTTCTGACGCTCCTGCTCAGCCTCTAACCTTTCTGCTTCGGCTTTGCGCGCGGCCTCTTCCCGGCGGCGCTCTTCCTCGGCCTGCTGCCTGGCACGCTCTTTCGCTTCGGCTTCGGCCTTTTGTTTTGCCGCCTGCTGCTCCGCCTCGCGCTTACGTTCACGTTCCTGCTCGGCTTCGGCCTGGCGCTGCTGTTCCTGTTCTTTCTGCTGCTGAATCCGGCGCGCTTCCTCGGCGCGCTCCTGTTCCTGGCGGCGACGCTCTGCCTCCTGTGCCTGACGACGTTGCTCCTCTTCTGCCTCCTGTCGCTCCTGATCCCGATCAGGCTCGTCAATAACGTCGACAACCGGGCTCGGCTCGGGCTCGGCCTGGGTCACCAGGCGCGCCGAGATGCTGGGCGGTACCGGATCACTAATCGGCGTTGTCCAGGACCAGCCCGCGAGGGCCACCACCAGAATCAGACCGTGTAAAAACACTGACAGGGCAACGGGCGATTTCCAGGGTGGCTGGGTTCTGTCTCCTATGTCCCGCTCATGACCAATCACAATTTACTCATTACCTGCGGGCGCTTCGGTAATCAGCCCGACATTGGTTGCACCGGCCGCCTGCAGCTCCGCCATCAGTCGCACCACCAGGCCATAACCGACGTTCTCATCACCCCGGACGAGCACTTCCCGATCGGTACGCTGGGCCAGGACTTTAGACACCCGATCCCGAACGGCTTCAAGCGCCATCGGCTGGCTGCTGTTATCACCGACGTCCATAAAATAGGCGCCGTTGCTGTCAACTGACACCACAATCGTTTCAACGTTGTTATCAGACTGAATCGGTTCGGACGTCGTTTCCGGCAGATCCACCTTGACACCCTGAGTGAGCATTGGCGCTGTGACCATAAAAATAACCAGCAGCACCAGCATGACATCGATGTAGGGCACGACGTTTATTTCCGACATTGGTTTGCTCTGCCGCGGAGGCATCATTCCCATGCCTTTCATAAGCCTTACTCCTCAGAGCTGTGAACCCGACGATGGAGGATGCTGGAAAATTCATCCGCAAAGGTTTCGTAGTTCTTCAACATCGCATCCGACATGGCCGAGAACCGGTTGTAGGCGATCACCGCCGGTATCGCTGCGAACAGACCCATGGCCGTGGCAATCAACGCCTCCGAGATGCCCGGTGCTACTGTTGCCAGGGTGGCCTGTTGAACCTGCGCCAACCCGCGAAACGAGTTCATGATGCCCCAGACCGTCCCGAACAGGCCGACATAGGGACTGGTCGAGCCAACCGTCGCCAGAAACGGCAGGTGCGCTTCCAGGCGTTCCTGCTCCCGCGAGAATGCGACTCTCATGGCACGCTGAGTGCCTTCCATCACCGCATCGGCGTCACGACTTTGTTGCCGCAGGCGGGAAAATTCCTTGAAGCCGGAGCGGAACAGCGACTCCATCCCCGAGAAAGGCGTCGGATTGGTGCTCACATCACGGTAAAGCTGCCCCAGGTCCATTCCGGACCAGAACCGCTCCTCAAAGGCATCCTGCGCCTTCCGGGCTTTTCTGAACACCTGCACACGCTGGAAAATAAACGCCCAGGACACCACGGAGGCAAGCGCCAGCAACAGCATGACCAGCTGTACCAGTACCCCGGCGTTGGCAATGAGATACCAGACAGAAAGTTCTGAATCCACCTTTAACTCCTTGTTGGTTATATCTTTACGCCGAATTCCGGCTTTGTTCGAGTAAATCGGCCATGGCCGCCGGCAAGCGGCGCGGCCGCCCGGAATCCAGGGCTATACAGGCCACCCGCACATCGGCACTGGCCAGTTCTTTCTGGTCCGACGCTCTGATCACGCGCTGCCGGAAGTCCATCCACACCCGACCATGGCCGACGGGCTCTGTCGTTACCTGTAACTGGTCGTCGAGCCGGGCCGGCGCGCCGTAATGTATTGCCATTTTCTGTACGACATAGCTGACGTTCTCGCTCAACCCGTCACGCAACCCTACACCAAAACTGCGCACCCATTCGGTGCGAGCGCGTTCCATGTAATGCAGGTATTTGGCGTGATAGACAATTCCGCCCGCGTCCGTGTCTTCGATGTAAACCCGTAAGGGCAAGGAAAACTCGCTGGCCTCAAAATCAGTCAAAGAGATCCTCCCGCTCGGGGTTCCCCGATGTGTCATTTTTCGGCGCTGCTTTTGGCAGCTCTTTAGGCACTACGCCAAAATGCTGATAGGCATTGGCGGTCACCATGCGCCCGCGCGGGGTCCGCACCATAAAACCCTGCTGGATAAGAAAAGGCTCCAGCACGTCTTCAATCGTGCCCCGCTCTTCACTGATCGCCGCAGCCAGGCTTTCAACACCAACCGGGCCACCATCAAACTTTTCAATCATTGCCAGCAGTAGCCGGCGGTCCATGTGATCGAAACCCTGCGCATCAACTTTAAGCATATTCAGTGCCTGGTCCGCGATCGACTCGCTGATATTGCCATCGGCTTTAACCTCGGCAAAATCGCGCACCCGGCGCAACAGTCGATTGGCAATTCGGGGCGTGCCTCGCGAACGACGGGCAATCTCAAAAGCACCGGCCTGGTCAATGTTCACGGAGGACAGACGGGCCGATCGAAGAATGATGCTGGTCAGATCTTTGGTGTTATAGAATTCCAGACGCTGAACAATTCCGAACCGGTCCCGCAGTGGAGAGGTCAGAAGTCCGGCGCGGGTCGTCGCACCGACCAGTGTGAAGGGTGGAAGGTCCAGTTTGATCGACCTGGCGGCGGGCCCCTCACCAATCATGATATCCAGCTGATAATCTTCCATGGCCGGATAAAGCACTTCTTCGACGGCAGCGCTCAATCGGTGAATTTCGTCGATAAACAACACATCGCCTGCTTCGAGATTGGTCAGCATGGCGGCCAGATCCCCGGCTTTCTCAAGCACCGGGCCGGATGTGGTCTTGATCGCAACGCCCATTTCGTTGGCGATAATATTGGCCAGAGTGGTTTTACCCAGACCCGGCGGACCGAAAATCAATACGTGGTCCAACGCTTCCTCGCGGCCGCGGGCGGCGGAAATAAAGATATCCATCTGCTCGCGCACGGCCGGCTGGCCGACATAATCCGCCAGTACGCCGGGGCGAATCGCCCTGTCCTGAACTTCTTCGCGCTGGCCTGCCTGGGACGTAATCAGGCGATCTGACTCAATCATTGGTCTACTCGTTGGGTTGAATCAACATCGTACCGCAATTCTACAAACACCCGGTTTACTGTCACGTTACGCTCTCTACACAATCAGTTTGCCGGAATCATGGCCCGCAACGCCAGCCGGATAAGTTCCTGGCTGGACATTCCGTCTTTGGCGATCTTACTGATGGCCTTGGTGGCCTCCTGGGGCTTGTAGCCAAGAGAAATCAGCGCTGACTCCGCTTCTTCAATCGGCGCGTGTCCAACCGGTCTGCGGGTTTCAGCGGCTGGATCAGCGGAAACGCCGCCGGTAGTGGGCGTAAACTGACCTTCAAGCTGGCCAATCCGGTCGGCCATTTCAATCAACAAGCGTTCCGCCGTTTTCTTGCCAACGCCCGGGAGCTTGACCAGGGAATTGATGTCCCGGGCCTCCACACAGCGAATAAACTGGTTTGCGTCCAGCCCGGAGAGAATACCAACAGCCATTTTGGGCCCCACACCGTTGACCTTGATCAACTGTCGGAACAGATCCCGATCAAACCGGGAAGAAAAGCCGAAAAGACTCTGATGGTCTTCGCGAACGGCGAAGTGGGTGTGAAGAACAACCTCGTCACCAGCTTCGGGAAGGTTGAAAAAGGTGCTATACGGAATATCCACTTCGTATCCCAGCCCCGCACACTCGACCAGCGCCTGGCTCGGCGACTTTTCGATCAGAATTCCTCGTATGCGACCAATCACTGTGCGTTCTCCTTGTTATCGCCGAATTCTTCCGCTGCGGACTTTGCCACCGCTGCCCGCCAGACGATTAATACTCTGGCTCATGTGCGCATGACAGAGGGCTATGGCCAGGGCATCGGCGGCGTCAGCCTGGGGCTTGCGGGACAGGGCCAGCAGAACCTGAACCATATGCTGCACCTGCGCTTTATCCGCACCGCCGTTGCCGACGACCGCCTGCTTCACTTGTCGTGCGGAATACTCGTGCACCGCAAGGCCGCTGTTCGCCGCACTGACAATAGCCGCACCCCGAGCCTGCCCCAGCTTCAGGGCCGAATCGGGGTTACGGGCCATAAACACCTGCTCAATGGCGAACTCTTCCGGCCGGTATTCGCCGATCAGCGTGGCCAGGCTGTGGAAAATCGTTTGCAGCCGCTCCGCCATGGGCTTTTCGCCGACCCGGATGCAGCCACTGTCCAGATACTCTATGACCCGCCCGTCAACCCGGATCAGACCGTAACCGGTGATTCGCGAGCCAGGGTCAACGCCCATGATAATTGGCACAGGGTTTCCTTTATATGGCGCGTCTATGAATGACGTTAAAAGGGCGCCCGAAGGCGCCCTGATTCAACGATTATTCCTGCTCCGCTTCCTGCCCGGCAGAGTTGCCATCTGCCGCCTTTGCGGCCGGCTTGCGCCGGCGGATGTGGAGCTCTTTCAGCTGCTTGTCGGTCACCTCTCCCGGCGCCTGGGTCATCAGGCAGGTGGCACTCTGGGTTTTCGGGAAGGCGATCACGTCGCGGATGGAGCTGGCGCCGGTCATCAGCATGATCAGCCGGTCCAGGCCGAACGCCAATCCGCCGTGGGGAGGACAGCCGTATTTCAGGGCGTCCAGCAGGAAGCCGAACTTCTCGCGGGCTTCGTCGTCGGCAATACCCAGGGCGCGGAACACGCCCTCCTGGGTGGACTGGTCGTGGATACGGATAGAACCACCGCCCAGCTCGGTGCCGTTCAGCACCATGTCATAGGCGCGGGACAAAGCCGTCGCGGGTGAAGCTTCAAGTTCTTCCGGCGTGCAGGACGGCGCGGTGAACGGATGGTGAATGGCGGTCAGGCCCCCGTCCGGGGTTTCCTCGAACATCGGGAAATCCACAACCCACAACGGCGCCCAGTCGGACGTCAGCAGCTTCATGTCGTGACCGACCTTGATCCGCAGTGCGCCCAGAGCTTCGTTGACCACGTTGGTCTTGTCCGCCCCAAAGAACACGATGTCGCCGTCCTCCGCCGCAACGCGCTCGATAATGGCCTGAGCAACCTCGTCACCCAGGAACTTGATAATCGGCGACTGCAGCCCTTCAATGCCCTTCGACAGGTCATTAACCTTAATGTAAGCCAGTCCTTTCGCGCCGTAGATTCCAACGAATTTGGTGTATTCGTCGATCTGTTTACGGCTCAGTTCGCCGCCTTTCGGCACACGCAGCGCCGCAACACGGCCGTTGTCATCGTTGGCCGGGCCGGCAAACACTTTGAAATCCACTCCGGCCACCAGATCGTTCACGTCGATCAGCTCAAGCGGAATACGCAGGTCCGGCTTGTCACTACCATACCGCTTCATGGCTTCGGCATAAGGCATGCGGGCGAATTCAGGCAGATCCACCTCCATCACATCCCGGAACAGTGAACGGGTCATGTCTTCGGTCAGTGACATCAGGGTCTCTTCGTCCACGAAGGAGGCCTCGATGTCGATCTGGGTGAATTCCGGCTGGCGATCAGCGCGCAGGTCTTCATCACGGAAACACTTGGCAATCTGGTAGTAACGATCAATACCGGACACCATCAGCAACTGCTTGAACAGCTGGGGCGATTGCGGCAGCGCAAAAAATGAGCCTTCGTGGGTGCGGCTTGGCACCAGATAATCCCGGGCGCCTTCCGGCGTTGCCCGGGTCAGGATGGGAGTTTCCACATCCATGAAGCCGTTGCTGTCCAGAAAGTTACGCACGTAACTGGTGACCCGCGAACGGAAGCGCAGGCGGTTGATCATTTCCGGGCGGCGCAGGTCCACATAGCGGTATTTCAGGCGAACGTCCTCGCCCACATCCACATGCTCATCCAGCGGGAAAGGCGGCGTTGCGGCGGCGTTCAGAATGGCCAACTGCTTGCCCAGAACTTCTACCTGGCCGGTGGACATGTTGCTGTTTTCGGTGCCGGCAGGACGCCGACGGACACGGCCGGTGATCTGGATAACGAATTCGCTGCGGACTTTTTCCGCCAGCGCGAAGCTTTCGGGGGTATCCGGGTCAATCACTACCTGGGATATGCCATCCCGATCACGAAGATCCAGAAAGATAACCCCGCCATGATCCCGGCGACGGTGCACCCAACCGCAAAGTGTGACTTCCTGATCGATGTGGGATTCGTTGATCCCACCGCAATAGTGACTGCGCATACCGGTTCCCGTAATTTCTGTTGTGTACGAATAGTTTCTGACGTGTGCGAAAAGTGCGCCATTATAAACACAATGACACTGAAAATCAGGCGTAGATGACGGTTTACCGATTGCCAGCTAGAATGTAGCGCTTTACTACTCGTTGGAGTTCACCGTTGACCACCAGAGCCGAGCAAAAACTGCGCACAAGGCGCGCCCTGATGGATGCAGCACTTGGCCAACTCAGCGCTGATCGCGGCTTTGGCAGCCTCAGTCTGAGAGCGGTGGCGCGGGAAGCAGGCATTGCTCCCACGTCGTTTTACCGGCATTTTGCTGAGTTGGACGGACTCGGGCTTGCCCTGGTGGATGAAGGCGGTGTCGCACTGAGGCAATTAATGCGTCAGGCAAGGAAGCGTATAGAGCGAAATGGCAGCGCCATCAGCACATCCGTCGACACCTTTATGGAGTACCTGGACCACAACTCCAACCTGTTCCGCTTGATGCTGCGTGAGAGCACCGGCGTTTCAAAACCCTTCCGAACGGCCATC